>Ga0307492_10001253_pt1 | contig 10579 bp, 7 predicted proteins | sample SI3LmetaG_FD_202365 | JGI IMG/M metagenome (GOLD analysis project Ga0307492, IMG submission 202365) | Sea-ice brine microbial communities from Beaufort Sea near Barrow, Alaska, United States - SI3L | ecosystem: Environmental > Aquatic > Marine > Coastal | place: USA: Alaska | collected 2017-05-06
GACCAATAATGCCCTTGTTGCCTTTCGTCACCTGATTGCTGATGTCGCGAATAACGTCGATTTGGCGAGCAGGAACCTTGCGGCTATTGGAGTGGCTTGCATCAATCATGATGCGTACAGGCAGGCCGGCGGCGGTTAGCATCTTGGAGGCGTCTTCCACTGAAAACATGTCATAGTTTGGGTGCTTGCCACCACGAAGAATGATATGACAGTCGTCGTTACCTGTGGTTTTAAAGATGGCGGACTGCCCTCCCTTGGTAACGGACAAAAAGTGGTGTGGCTGTGAAGCAGATCCGATCGCGTCTATCGCGACTTGTATATCCCCGTCAGTCGCATTCTTAAAGCCCACAGGACAGCTCAAACCTGAAGACAATTCACGGTGGGTTTGGCTTTCTGTTGTCCGTGCGCCAATGGCGCCCCAAGAGATAAGATCAGCAATATATTGGGGACTAATGAGATCAAGGTATTCAGTACCGCAGGGTACGCCCATCTCGCCGAGTTCCTGGAGCAGGCTGCGAGCTACATGCAAGCCCTTGTTTATCTGAAAGCTATTGTTGAGATCCGGATCGTTAATGAGACCCTTCCAGCCGACCGTGGTACGAGGTTTTTCAAAATATACACGCATGACGATAAACAGGTCATCGGCAAGCTCAGCGCTGATGGTCTTTAGCTTGCGAGCATATTCTAGGGCTGATTTAGGGTCATGAATGGAGCAGGGGCCTACAACGACCAGCAGGCGATCGTCTTCGCCGGTTAGAATGCCGTGTGTAGACCGTCGAGCGACACTGACGGTGTCGCTCGCATTGCTGGATACGGGTAGGTCCCCGATCAGCTGTTGTGGGGAGATCAGCTCCTGTAATTCCAGGATGCGTAGATCATCAGTAGTCACAGACTCTTTAGCAGTCATCAGCTCGCCTCTTTATCATCGGCGACTATAGTACCACCTGCGTCTGGGCCCTGCGAGGGTCGTACGGGTGGTCGCTCAGAAAGGTCGTGTAAAGGCCGTCAGGAAGAAAAACTGCATTTTGTCTTGGATGATGGGGCTGTCGGCAGCCGCGTCCAGTAATGTGCTCACTCGCAGTATTGAGGTGACGCGCCATTTGCTCTTGCCCATTGGCAGGCTAACAAGCCCCTGTAGGCCAAGGCGTTCTGGGCCTGCGTTAACATCATATTCGGCAAAGCCGCTCGCGGTCGATTCTGCGGCGCTGATGTTGAAGAACGACTCTTTGTAGGCATTGTCACCGACACGTAGGCTTGGTCCGAAGGCATAGAAGCCGCTTCCTTCACCTAGCCGGCCTCTGCGATTGATTGATAAATCGATGTAAGCACCTTCATGGCCGGAGCCTATGTCCTGTGCAATCACCGCAGAGGCGGCCCAGCCGCGTCCGCCGGCTTCAAGCAATACGCGGGCTTCCGCAGAGACGCCGATCTCGTCTAGTCCGGTAATAGAGTCATCTCGCACATTGAAGCCTGGCGCTATCGCGGCGCCGACATTGATGAAACTGCCTGTCTGTTGGTCGCGCTGTCGATAGAAAAAGCCACCCAAGCCCTGGGGCACGTTAGCAAAGAACTTGGTGCCTTTTTGATCCATGTAACGAAAGTCCACATAGGGAATGGGGCGAATGTTGTAGTCTTCGCCGCCGACGAACGCCGGGTTAGCTATGACGCCAATCCCCCATTGATTGCGCCATCCATTTTGCGCTACGCCAACGGCGGTTGGAACACCTGAAACAGCCGCGACTGCTGCCCCATCTGCATCGTCTTGAGCAAAGAGTTGCTGGCTGCTTAGCATAAAAAAAGCCACAGCTGTGGCGAGAAGAGACGGTGTGTTGTACGACATAGGGAACTCCGATAACGGCACAAAAAGATAGAAACTGTCAGTACGTTGGTTGTGGCCAAATGGACCACTGACGAGATGACTAAGTGCGAGAAGGATGAGTTAGGGGGCGGAGTAAAGTGCCAGGGTAACGTGCCGGAATTTACCCCGGCACTTTACGCTGACCCCTAGTGACTCTGGCTTGTGCTGCGGACTCCGTTCACATCGACAATAAACTTTTTGTAACCGAGTGAATTAACCTTCTTTATAAACTCAGGCACTGAAATCGCGGCTGCAAAGATAAATTCTTGATAGGTGTCGCAACCGTTAGCATTTAGGGATTTCAGTTTTTTGAATGAATTAGCGCCCTCGACCAATGATTTTAGGGGCGGTCCATGGCGCATTGAAATGATTGTAACCACCGATGATCGATCTTTGTCAGGCGACGGAATTTTGTCTACGAATCACTTGTCAACTTTTACTCATCAATAGGGAGTCCTGAAATGTAACTTAATGATGAATGTCCCATCCAAAAATTATCGAGTGCAACCTTTGAGCCTCGCTTACTAATCACTAGCAAGGTTTATGTAGCGGCATCCGTCTTGTTAATCATGACTGATTCGGTGACTTCAAAAACCACGTTTTCTCTAGGCGATCTTATTTGATCAAAATCTCTACAAGGAATCTGAGAAAATGTCGATCTTGTAGTGACTTGGCCGATATGTTTGCAGATATGGTTGCGTCCTTGTGTATCTTGTTTTGACTGGTAAGTGGCGCGTCCACTGAGCAAACGCTTCCTTCAGAAGTCATTCAGTAGCCTTGACAGTTAGACCAGTGTCTTCCATCAACGATATGAAAAAATCTGCTGAAATTCAGTCATATTTGTCGCTTTCCCAACGCATAAGCGCCTCCACACCCAAGAGCGATTCGGAATCGGTCGACAAGTACGGCTGGTAAAGGCCTTAAGATCTTTTTTCTCAGTAGCAAGATTGATTGATTTCAACAACGCTCGTCTCGAGAGATTTTTGCGTGTAATTCAGTAGTGGAGAAGCGATATTGAGATGCACGATTTTCTTTGGCCGCATACACGGCTTCATGCTCACCTAGGATCAAAGGCTCATCGAACAACTCCATTGTTCGATTTGCTACCATGGTAGGTGTGCTCTATCCTCCAGCCCTTGTAGAATAATCGTAAATTCATCGCCACCTAACCGGCAGACGGTATCTGAGTCTCTTGCTGCGTCTGCTAACTTTTCCGCGACCACGTGCAAGAACATATCGCCAGTGACATGACACTAGGTATCGTTGATGAATTTGAATTTGTCGAAGTTAACGATGAAAAGACCTACTTGAATATTGCTTCTTTTTGCTAGTTTTAGTGAGTGGTTTTCACGTTCATAAAATAATGCACGATTAGGCAGCCAATTAACTGATCATGATTGGTCTTGTTAGCTAAATCTTGTTTTAGAGAGTTTTGCGCTGTGACGTCTCTCAGAAGACCTGTTAGGCGTAGTTTGTTATTGCGAAAAGAGGGTGCGGCAGAGAGCTCTGAGTTGATCTTGGTGTTCATTTTATGCCGACCAATAATTTCTGGTTTGTCGAGCAACTTGCCGCTAGCGCTGCTGTCCGCCTTGTTCAAATACGCATCATGGTGTCGAGCATCTTCGCTTCACATCAGCTCAGCCCGTAGCGTATTCAATAACTCTTTTTCTGCGTAGCCATAAAAACTACAGGCAGTTAGGTTGAATTCCTGAATTCATCCGCTGCCATCTGACGGAATAAGCGAGTCAACAGAATGAAGTTTTAGTAGGGTTGAATCTTCTTGAATTTCTTGCAACTCAGAGCGCATTGTGAAGACTTATGATTTCTCTTGAGAGCCGCGAAAAATATCGTTTCGCTCAAAGATTTTGTTAGGTAGTAATCACCTCCGGCAGCAAAGCCCTTTCCATAGTAGGACTCTTTGGCGATGGAGCTCATAAAGACAATTGGCGTACATTTACTGCCAAGTTCTCTAATTTTTGGCACCCTTGAAGCCATTCAATCCTGACATTTATACGCCCAGGATAATTAGCTCAAAGTCGTTCTTAAAAACAAGCCCCGGCCCTTCTTTGCGGGAGCTGGTGCAGCGGGTTGAAGTCCTCTGGCTAGTATCCATGCTGACAAAACGTCACCGATAGTTTTGTCAGTATGAATAATAAGGATATTCATTTCATAGAGTATTCTCGTGCCGGGTGACTAAACGATAGTTTAGTTTTGAGTGTTTACAAATTATTAGTTCTATCAAAAAACCCTTCAAATATCAGAGTAATGTTCTTATTCAGTGAGTCCATAATCGTCACGCATACCGTGCGGTCAATAACGTATTGAGGTCAGAGTAGGGTGTCAGCTTGCTTAAGCTGTTGTCTCTCGCTTTGATTGCTACGAAAGCCTTAATGTAACTGGGTTCGAGCCGTCGTCACGCCGCGGCTTTGTAGTGTGCTGATCAGCCGCATCGGTATCTTGGTTGATGCGTGCCGGGAGCTTTCCCGCGAAACCTTCCCGGGAACTTTTGTCTACCAGACATTGTCTGACGTTTGGTTATAGAATTAGGCCTGTAAGCTCAGCCCTAATGATCGGTAGACTGTTACCACCGACTATCCGCTGACTGCGCCACCCATACATTTCGTGATTAGCTCCCTAAAACAAGCCTTTAATAAATAGAGATGCCATATACCTATGATTATTCATTCTAGCCCACTGCCTGATGTCGAAATCCCGAACGTAACCATCACCGCTCACGTATTGCGTAAAGCCGCAGAGCTTGCTGACCAGGTTGCAATTCGTGATGCCGCAGGCACTAGCAGCTACACCTACACTGAACTTAGCAACGCGATTCACTCCCTGGCAGGCGGCCTTAAGGATCGTGGCGTTGCGCCGGGTAAGGTTGTCGGGCTAATGGCGCCCAACCTGCCTGAATACGCCGTCGTCTTCCACGGTGTCGCCGTCGCCGGCGCTGCAGTCACCACGATCAACCCGACCTATGGCGCCGAGGAAGTCATGCATCAGTTAAAGGATGCGGGTGCATCTATGCTGTTTACCGTGCCTATGTTCGCTGAGACAGCGCTCAAGGCGATTGCAGGAACGGACGTTACTGAGGTCGTGATCATTGGTGATGCGGTCGTCGGAACCACAGCAATGGCTGATGTCATGGGCGAGCCCATCGAACAGGTACCCGTCGATACCGCCACGCACACCGTCGTGTTGCCTTATTCTTCGGGCACAACCGGTTTGCCGAAGGGCGTCATGCTGTCGCATCGAAATTTGGTTGCGAATATTGAACAGTGTATTCATGCCATTATCTATCAAGACAATGAGGTTGCTCTGGCAGCGTTGCCGTTCTTCCACATCTACGGCATGCAGGTGCTGATGAATGGACTGATCAGCAACGGAGTCGCGACCATCACCATGCCCAGGTTCGATATGGTCGAGGCCCTACAGGCCGTGCAAGATCTCAAGATTACCCGTTTCTTCGCCGTACCACCCATTATCATTGGCCTTGCTAGCGCGCCCATTGTCGACGACTACGACATGTCATCAATCAGACAAGTGTTCTCGGGCGCCGCGCCTTTGGGTGCTGAGCTCGCCGCGAAGGCAGCTGCACGTCTGGGTTGCGAAGTGGTACAGGGCTTCGGTATGACCGAACTCAGTCCAGTGAGTCACTCGACCGTCGAAGGCGAGTATCGACCGGGCACCAGTGGTGTCACCGTCTCGAATACCCAAAGCCGAATTGTTGATCCAGACACAGGCGAAGACCAACCCATCGGCGGACGTGGCGAGCTTTGGGTTCGCGGTCCGCAAGTCATGACAGGGTATTTGAACAATCCCACAGCGACAGCTGAAACCATCGACGCTGATGGCTGGTTGCGTACCGGTGACATTGCGATTATCGACGAACACGGGCATATGTCCATCGTTGACCGCATGAAAGAGTTGATAAAGTTCAAGGGCTTTCAAGTTGCGCCAGCAGAGTTAGAGGCCTTAATTATCACTCATCCGAAAGTGGCAGACGTAGCGGTGATCGGTATTGCCGACGATGAAGCCGGCGAGGTTCCCAAGGCCTTTGTCACTACGGCGCCGGGGCAAGAGATCACCCTTGAAGAGATTCAAGTGTTGGTCAGCGAGCATCTTGTGAGTTACAAACAGATCAAGTATCTTGAAGTTATCGCCGCGATCCCTAAAAGTGCGGCAGGCAAGATTCTTCGGAAAGAGCTGCGTAACAGATAGTTAAAGTCTCTGGGCACCAAGAGTACCAGGGGTCGGAGTGCATTAATTACGGACAGCGAAAGCGGCTGTATATAATTAATGCACTCTGAGCCCTTCCAGCGACCCCTTCCGGCTAACCCCTTCCAGCTATAGCAGCGCGTTGTTTCTCGGCTTGGGCTGATGCATGTGATCAGTTCACCATCTAGCGGCAGGTGCAAGCGTTTACCCTGGCACTTTACACTGATCCCATTATTTATTTTGGCCCCATTATTTATTTTGGCCCCATTATGTCCGGCCCATTACTTCGTTGAGTTAAAGACGGAGTTGCTGTTTATGCTGCTTAGGTCAGGAAAACTTGCATAAGCGGCGGAATGGCGACGGTAGCGAAGGTTATCCATAGTCTGATCCTTCATGATTTGATAGTGTGACTTCGTCTGATCAGGAAAGGATTAGAATAGTGGACGATATCAAGTTGATCCATGAGGTAAAAGATACGGAAGAAGATGACAATATTGCCCACGCGGCAAAAGCATCGGTCGAAGATAGCAAAATCATCCGTGCTGCAAAAGAAACGAATGAAGATGGCAAGATCATCCATGCCACAATAGAAACGGATGAAGATGGCAAGGACCTGCCGATATTTTGTCCGTTCATTAGCGGGCTAGTCCACGGACAGCACCTCCCAATGGATACCGATGGCAATGCCAGAATATCCAGCCTCAAAGTTATCATGCCAATCCTCGGTTTTTCGCGATGGACCGCGTATGCCGCAGGCGTCGCAAATCGATTGATGAACATCAGCGGAAACCTTTGGTTTGACCGGTTCAACATACTCGACTTCCGCAACGGGATGATCAAACACAGCTGCGACTCAGGCATTCTTCGCCATGGGTTTAATCAGGAGAAGTTCGATGTCTTGGTTGCCTACGGTCACGACGGCAAGCTGACCAGTGCCAACTTTAATCAGGCTATTGAGGATCGTAGAAAGCGAGAGAACGGTACATGGATAGGGGCAAGGCTCAGTAAATTAGAGTTTTCGATCCTAATGACAGCGTTCGGTACCCAGCGCGAAAAGGGCGGCGCGTATATCAAGAGCGATGATCTACTGGCTCTCTACAGAGATCACAAGCTGCCGGGTCATCATCTAGATCCCATGCCGCGTGTGAAGTTGGTTATCGATGGAGATCTAATACACGCAGAGGCCTCTCTGGATGGAGGTCTAACCGGCCTCAGTGTAGAGCTCTGGCATCGTCGCGATTTCTTTCTTCGTTCGTTCCTGCCCAGCTGGATTATTTTTAGGCTCGATAAGCGGCTGAGGATTAATGACTTGCCTGGGGATAGAAATCATTTTCATTTCGAGCTTGGCGTCGGCGCTGCGCCCATTAACATTCAGCTCCGAGTCACGGATACCAGGGAAACTATTTCTTGGTGTCGGCGCAAGGTGCTTACCGTTATCGATGGTCCGAGCAACATAGCAACGAACATTAATCTTGGTAAGTTGAGGGTGCCCCATTGGGAGTATGACAAAACCTATGCGTTCCCCATGGCGCTTGAAAGCACCTTTGATGACAGGCTGCCGCAGTCATTTACCTTGCAGGCCTGGTTGGCGCTTATCGCAGTCAATATCAAAAATTTCATTCGCCAAAGCGGGTTAACGCTTTCTACTGCTGGTAGTCCCAGCTTAAAGAAAACTCAGGAAGCGCTTGGTGATGGGAACAAAGGCACGGGAACTAATCAGTTAGAAAACAGTGATGAGTATTTCGTTTATCGTATCGTTAACGGGTTTAATCCGGCGATGCTCTATAACACCACTGATGATGATATTAACGAAATTTGCGACTGGGTGGTCGACCAACATGCTCAGAGCGGGGACCTTAACGGGGGTTATTATGCCGAGTTCGATTTCAAGAAGTCTGATAGCGATGTTTTGCATACCATGGTTTCCGGTAAGCTCTTCCTGAAATTGGAAGACAAGGACCTTAAGCCAGTCCAGCTCATTATCAAGACTGATGAAAGCTCCGGGGATCCTAAGTGCTATCGCGTTGTTCCGGGTGACACGTCCGAATGGAAAGCCGCCAAGCGAGCTTTTCTCAGTGCCTGGGCGACCGCGGGCGAATTGGACTCGCATCTCGGTATGGGTCATTTGAACGTCGGCCAGTATGCTATCGCGGCCTATCGTCACTTGCACCGAAATCCGTTGAAAGATTTGCTGTTACCATTTCTTTGCGGCGTTACAAAAATCAATGATCTTGGCAAGACATCAATCTTTGGCACCAATGGCGTACTCACTACTTGCACGCCGCTAACCACCAGTGCTATCTGGCTAAGGCTGTCTCAAGACCTGGGAGCGCTGGACTGGTATGGCTGGTCTCCGAGGAAACCGCTCGCTGGCTACGAGCATCATGTTTATGCCAAGGCGGCGAACATCTTCTGGGGCATAACAACCGACTGTGTTGATGAATTTGTCGAACGAGAGAAGCGAGGCATCTGCGATCTCTGGCCAGAGATTGAGGGGTTCTCAGCTGACCTTACCCAACACAGTGTTCCGTGCGTGAGGCCGGCCAATGTGGACAAGTGGTACGACAGAAGCGAATATACCGAGCTTCATGACCTGGGTGAGAAAAAGGGAGGTGATCCGCGTCAGATTAGAATGCTGGGGTCAGCTTACGGGCTTCAAAGACTCGCGCTAAGCTCCAATGTTAATAGTGTGAGTGACGAAGTCAGTCCGCCAGTGCTGCACAAGATTGAAGATATTAGCGATCTTAAGTTGGCTTGTAGCTACATTATATTTCATGCGACGTTCTGGCATTGGTGGTCAAACGATCTGCAGATTACAGACGTTGGCAATATATTTTACGCGCCGCTAGGGTTGCGAAATGACGCCATGAAATTTGATGACAGTGTACTTCCGCCGAGTGCTGAGGCTGCCCAGCAGCTGAAATTTGCAACGATGCTATCAGGGGCGCGAGCAGGCACCATCATGGAAGATCGACAAGGTGATATTGTTGAGTGTTTCAACGAGGCGCTGGTACTCAAGCAAGAAGCGTTTCAAAATTTGAGCAACAAATATGAACCAAATACGACATTTGATGTTCGTCGCATCCGCTCACGCACCAATATTTAGATGGATGTCATTCTTTGAAAAAGCCGTTCTCAGCATACTGTGGCGCCGAGCCTTACCTATTCCTGAGTTATGCGCATCTCGATCAGGACACTGTCTATTCGGACATGGAGTGGCTTTATGAAGCCGGGTTTAATATTTGGTACGACGAGGGCATAGATATTGGCTCAGTCTGGCGCCAATCGGTCGCAGACGCGCTTGCCGAATCATCGGGGTGCCTCTTCTTCCTCACACAGAATTCAATTCTGTCAGAAAACTGCAGAAGGGAAATTCTTTTTGCCCTTGAAGAAGGCGTCAAAATTTTCACGGTTCGGCTGGATGACACACCGCTAACCCGGGAGCTCAAATATTCGCTCAGCGATCGTCAGGCGCTTGTCAAGGATGAGTATGGTGAGCAAACCTATCGCGAGCAATTAAAGGAAGCGCTGATGAGGCTTGCTGTAAAAGGTCCGGCGCGGATCCTCGAGCGACCGGGATCACAGCCAAAGTACCGAACCAAAATACCTCTCTTGTGCGTCAATCCCTTCGCCAGTCGAGCCAGTGATGAAGAACTCCAATTTTATGCACAGACGCTTGCAGCTGATGTTGGCCGTTGTATGTTTGGCTCATCCTATTACGTCACGGAAGGCAGGGTCGCTGACAGTGCCCTTGAGCCCGAGGAAGTGGGGCGCAAGCATCGGGCCCAGTATGTGCTGAACGGCACTTTGATTCGCGAAGGTGAAAAGATAAGAGTGTCCGCCAGAATCTTTGAGACCCAGCATGGCAAGCAGGTTTGGGCTGACAATTTTATGGGGTCCGAGGGCTCCCTGGGTGAATCCATCGCCAGAATTGCGTCAGAACTTGCCGCGATTGTGACGATGACGTTTCATCAATACGAACAGGAACGGCTCAGAGATATTCCCGAGCTCGAGCTGGATGCGTGGGGCCTCTCAATAAGAAGCATGACCATGCCGCTCAGGGACCACGAAACTGCACAGGCTAGTATACGTGTTGCGCGCCTCGCCGTAGAGCGTGATGACGGATTTGCTGAGGCACATGCAAACCTTGCTGACGTTCTCGTGTCACAGATCATTACTATGTTGAGCGACGATATTCCCGCAGACATTAGGGATGCTTTGGACCACTGTAATAAGGCACTCATACTCAATAAAGACGCGGTGTATGTGCTCAATCGATGCTCCAGAGTACATCGTGTTTTGGGCAGTGAGGCATTGGCGTTACAAATCGCGAGGCGAGTCGACTCTCTCACTATCGGAGAATTCACCTACACCTTGTACCCGGCGTTGATCCTCAATGGTTTTCCGCAAGAGGTTGTAACCGATGCCAGCGACAACCCGCGGGCGACTCACTCCTGGGTAAGTGATGCATACACGTTGCTTGGGGAGTTCGCCGCTGCTGAA
>Ga0307492_10001254_pt1 | contig 10576 bp, 9 predicted proteins | sample SI3LmetaG_FD_202365 | JGI IMG/M metagenome (GOLD analysis project Ga0307492, IMG submission 202365) | Sea-ice brine microbial communities from Beaufort Sea near Barrow, Alaska, United States - SI3L | ecosystem: Environmental > Aquatic > Marine > Coastal | place: USA: Alaska | collected 2017-05-06
TAAAAAAATATATCCTAAGTACTGAGTAAAAATCCCTAAAAAGAAACCTAAATACACCTCTAAAGGTGTATGAGCTTTTAAATGCAGTCTAGAACTAGCCAACAAACCTGTTAATACAATCAGAATAATTACAATTGGTAAAATTGAAAGAGAATGTATGGTTCCATAAATTAAAAAAAAGCCTAAAGCACTACTCATAGATACAGTATGTAAGCTTGTTTTGATATTAAAGAAGAATAAAATATTGATTATTAGTAAAGCTAAATTTGTTCCATAAAACAAAATACCTAAGTCTTTAAATACCGGAATATTTATTAAATACCTTCCCAAAAGATAAAATATAAGTAGCATTAAATACAATGGTACTTTTCTTTCTTTAATGCTTTCTACTTGAAAACTTTGTATAACACCAATCGCTTTTAATATCACTAGAAAAATTATTGGAACAATGTACGTTGAGAAAAAAACGAGACTTAGTACTACATATTGACTTTCCTTTCTGATAAAATCTGGCGTTAAAGCTAAAAAAAGTAAAACGCCAATAGTAGGAATCACTATTGGATGTAAAATTACAGATATGAATTTATGAAACTTCAAATGTTAGATTTCTTTACGTAATCTTGCTACAGGAATATCTAATTGCTCTCTATATTTAGCTACCGTTCTTCTTGCAATTGGATACCCTTTTTCTTTAAGTACAGCAGCTAATTTATCATCTGTTAATGGCTTTCTTTTATTTTCATCCCCAACAACATTTTGCAGTATCTTTTTAATTTCCTTTGTAGAAACATCTTCTCCTTGATCATTTTTCATAGACTCAGAAAAGAATTCTTTTATCAATTTTGTGCCATAAGGTGTAGATACATATTTGCTGTTCGCGACTCTAGAAACAGTAGAAATATCCATCTTTATTTGATCTGCAATATCCTTTAAAATCATTGGTTTTAACTTGCGCTCATCACCAGATAAAAAATAATCATATTGATATTGCATAATTGAATTCATGGTTATCAATAACGTTTGTTGGCGCTGCCTAATTGCATCAATAAACCATTTAGCGGAATCTAGTTTTTGCTTGATAAAAAGGACTGCATCTTTTTGAGATTTAGATTTCTCTTTTGATTCTTGATATCCTCTAAGCATATTATTATACTCTCTAGAAACATGTAATTCAGGTGCGTTTCTAGAATTTAAAGTAAGCTCTAAATCACTGTCAATAATTTTTATTGAAAAATCTGGAACAATCTGCTCGGCAATTTTATTATTACCCGCATAAGAACTTCCTGGTTTTGGATTTAATTTGCTTATTTCTTTAATAACATCTTTTAGTTGTTCTTCAGAAATATCATATTTTTCCATCAATTTTTTGTAATGTTTTTTTACAAAATGATCAAATGAAGATTCCAAAACATGTATTGCTAAGTTTCTAATTTGTAGTTGAGGTTTAGATTTTAATTGGATAATTAAACACTCTTTTAAATCCCTTCCTCCAACACCAATTGGGTCTAATCTTTGCACAACCGTAGTTAGTAACTCAACTACTTTTTCTTCTGTTGTAAAAATATTTTGAGTAAAAGCAAGATCATCAACTAAATCTAAAACATCTCTACGTATATAACCACTGTCATCAATACTACCAACTAAAAATTCTGCAATTAAGCGCTCCTCTTCGTTAATTCGAAATGTATTTAATTGAGTTTTTAACGATTGGTGAAATGTTGTTCCAGCAGCATATGGAATGTCTCTTTCTTCATCATCAGACGAGTAATTATTTGCTTGTGTTTTATAACTCGGAATTTCATCGTCACTTAAGTATTCATCAATGTTGATGTCTTCAGCTTCAATTTTTTCGTTTCCAAGGTCTTCGTATTCGTTAGAAAGAGAATCGTCAAATTCTGCTTCCTCTTTACCGGTATCTAATGCAGGATTTTCTTCTATTTCTTGTTTTAAGCGCTCTTCAAAAGCTTGTGTAGGTAACTGAATTAACTTCATCAACTGTATTTGTTGAGGAGATAATTTTTGTAACAGCTTAAAATTTAAACCTTGTTTTAGCATTTAATATTCCTGATTAAGTAACCTTAATTAAAACTCTGCGTTTTGTGGTGTTCTTGGAAAAGGAATTACATCTCTAATGTTTCCCATTCCGGTTGCAAATTGAACCAAACGTTCAAACCCTAAACCAAAACCAGAATGTATAGCTGTACCAAACTTACGCGTATCTAAATACCACCATAATTCTTTTTCATCAATATCTAAAGCAGCCATTTTTTCTTTTAAAACGTCTAAGCGTTCTTCACGTTGCGCTCCACCAACAATTTCTCCAATTCCAGGGAATAATACATCCATTGCTCTCACTGTTTTTCCATCATCATTCATTCTCATGTAGAACGCTTTTATGTTTGCAGGATAATCAAATAAAATAACAGGACATTTAAAGTGTTTTTCAACTAAGAAGCGTTCGTGTTCAGATTGTAAATCTACTCCCCATTCGTTAATTGGATATTGAAATTTCTTCTTTTTATTAGGTTTTGAGTTGCGTAAAATATCAATAGCTTCTGTATAGCTAACTCTTTTGAAATTGTTTTCTACAACAAAGTTTAACTTTTCTAACAAAGTCATATCGCTTCGTTGTACTTGAGGTTTTGCTTTTTCTTCATCAGCAAAACGTTGATCTAAAAAGGCTAAATCATCCTTACAGTGTTCTAAAACATATCTTAATACAGATTTTATAAAATCTTCAGACAGGTCCATGTTTCCATCTAAGTCCATAAAAGCTACTTCTGGCTCAATCATCCAAAACTCTGCTAAATGACGTGTTGTATTTGAGTTTTCAGCTCTAAAAGTAGGTCCAAAAGTATATACTTTTCCTAATGCCATTGCATAGGTCTCAGCTTCTAATTGACCAGATACTGTTAAGTTGGTTTCTTTACCAAAAAAATCTTGTTTGTAATCTATAGTTCCATCTTCATTTAATGGAGCTTTGTTAGCTTCAAATGCTGAAACGCCAAACATTTCTCCAGCTCCTTCCGCATCAGACCCAGTTATGATTGGTGTGTTGACGTAGTTGAACCCATTTTCTTGAAAGTATTTATGTACCGCGAAAGATAGTTTAGAACGAACTCTCATTACAGCACTAAATGTATTTGTTCTAATACGTAAATGTGCATTTTCACGTAAAAATTCTAAGCTGTGTTTTTTAGGCTGAATAGGGTATTCATCTGGGTTAGAATCTCCTAAGATTTCAAATGCTGAAACTTGTATTTCTACAGATTGTCCTTTTCCTTGACTTTCAGCTAATATTCCTTTAATAGCTATAGCAGCACCAGTATTAATTCTTTTTAAAAGTGCTTCGTCTGTGTTTTCGAAATCAACTACACATTGTATATTATGTATTGTAGATCCATCATTTAAAGCAATAAAACGATTGCTTCTAAACGATCTCACCCAACCATTAAGGGTTACTTCCTGTGAAATTTTATCTGATTGTAATAATTCTAATACGCTACTTCTAGTCATCTGCTTAAAATAAATATTAACAATAACACCTATGTGATATTGAAAAGCAAAGATACTTTTTTAGCGATAATTAACAACGATACAGTTGTTAATAAAATCCGAACTTATTCTTCCTCTTCTTGTTCATCTTCCTCTGAAGGGAATATCCTCATTGAGGGTTCTTTAAAGACTTTTTTGTTTGTGACTTTTTTCTCAAATGTAAGTAATAATGAAGGCAGTAATAATAGGTTGGATACCATTGCAAAAAGTAAGGTAACAGATACTAAACCACCTAAAGCAATTGTGCCTCCAAAACTAGAAACAGTAAACACTAAGAAACCAAAAAACAGTACAATTGACGTGTAAAACATACTAACGCCTGTTTCTCTTAAAGCACTATACACTGATTTTTTAATTTTCCAATTATTTGCCTGCAGCTCTTGTCTGTATTTTGCCAAAAAGTGAATGGTATCATCTACAGAAATACCAAAAGCAATACTAAATACTAATATGGTAGAAGGTTTTATTGGAATCCCAATAAAGCCCATTAATCCTGCGGTAATTAATAATGGCAACATATTTGGAATGATAGAAATCAAAATCATTTGATACGATCTAAACATCCAAGCCATAAAGATGGAGATTAAAAATATTGCTAACGATAAAGAAATAATCAAGTTGTTGATTAAGTAATTGGTTCCTTTTAAGAAAACCAACGCCTTACCGGTTAAGTGAACTTCATATCTGTCTGACGGAAATTCTTTAGCGATAACTGCTTTTAATCGATCTTGGATTAAGGTCATTTTATCAGTGCCAATATCCTTCATAAATGTTGTTATTCTTGCATATCTACCAGTAGAATCAACAAAATTGTTTAACATTTTAGAATTACCTTCTGAGTTTTTTGTGTAGGCAAAAATATAACTCTGTTCTTGAGAAGTTGGTAATTGATAATATTTTGGGATGCCGTTGTAATAGGCTTGTTTTGAGTATTTAACCAAGTTTGTTACTGAAATTGGTTTAGAAAGTTCAGGGAATTGCTCAATAGCTTCATTAATTTTCTCCATCTTTTTCAATGTAGAAAGCTTCATCACTCCTTTTTCTTTTTTAGTATCTATTAGAATTTCTAATGGCATAATACCACCAAACTCGTCTTCAAAGAATTTAATGTCTTTATAAAACTGCATACCTTTTGGCATGTCTTCTATTAAACTACCAGAAACACGAATTTGATAGATACCAACAATACCAAAAACGATTACAATTACTGTTGTAATATAAATTGTAATTCTTTTATAGCGAACCATTTGTTCCATCCAATTTACAACATTGTCAATCCATTTTTTCTCTAAATGATTTAAATGTTTCTTCTTTGGTAATGGCATAAAGCTATAAATAATCGGAATGATTAATAACGCTAAAATGAAGATTCCAATGATGTTTATTGAAGCAATAATACCAAACTCTTTTAAGAGCTGACTTTTAGTAAAAACAAAAGTTGCAAAACCAGAAGCGGTGGTAATATTGGTCATTAAAGTGGCATTACCAACTTTAGAAATTACACGTTGTAATGATTTTGCCTGGTTGCCATGTTTTTTAACTTCTTGTTGGTATTTGTTAATTAAAAAGACCGCATTGGGTACTCCAATAACAATAATTAATGGTGGTATTAAGGCTGTTAACACCGTAATTTCATATCCAAATAAACCAATAAAACCAAAAGCCCAAACAACCCCAATCATTACTACAAGTAGTGTAATAAATGTTGCTCTATATGATCTAAAAAAGAAGAAAAAGATAACCGCAGTAATTAACAAAGCACCAACTACAAATAGTAAAATTTCATCTTGAATGTTTTGAGAATTTAAGGTTCTGATATATGGCATACCAGATACACGAACTTTTAAATTGTGTTCTTTTTCAAAAGCTTCAATTGTCGGAATTAAATCGTTGAAAATAAAATCTCTACGCTCTGGAGTGTTTACAATTTTTTTGTCAATATAAATTGCAGTTTGAACAGTACCAGTATTCTTGTTGTATAAAAGATTGTCGTAAAAAGGAAGGTTCTCAAACAATTGTTTTTTTAATGCTGATACCTCTTTCTGAGTTGTAGGCTTTGTTTCTAATAAAGGCTCAACTATAAATTTTTTGTTTTTTCTGTCTACTTTTAATTGTTGAATATCAGCTATAGAAACCGAAAATTCAACCTCTTTATGTTTGTCAAGCTTTTTAGTTAAGCTGTTCCAAGCATTAAATTTTTCTGGAGTAAAAAGAGTAGAATCTTTAACCGCAAGAATTACTAAATTCCCTTCTTCACCAAAAATTTCTAAAAACTGATTGTATTGAATGTTTGCTTCATGATTTTCTGGTAACAAATTAGCTTCTGTATATGAAAACTTCATATGCTTCATTTGTGAAGCCAAAAATGCTGTAAAAGCAGCAACTAACAAAAGAACTATATATCTGTTCCTTAAAATTAACCCTGCTACTTTAGTCCAAAAACTCATGCTGTATATTTTATGTAAATGTAGTAAATGTTTGTAAACATAGGCCTACAAAAAAAGAGTGTTTAAAACACTCTTTTTACTTTTTATGATTAAATTATGATGTGATTAAACAGTCAAAATTTCTTTTTCTTTTACTACGAATAACTCTTCAGTGTTTTTAACATAAGAGTCTGTTAATGTTTGCACTTCTGATTCTGCATTTTTTTTCATATCATCAGAAATATCGACTTTTTTAATTTCGTTATTTGCATCTTTACGTGCGTTTCTAATTCCAACTTTTGCGTGTTCAGCTTCAGCCTTTGCTTGTTTCGCTAAGCCAATACGTCTTTCTTCTGTAAGTGGCGGAACGTTAATAATTATATTATCTCCATTGTTCATTGGGTTGAAGCCGATATTAGCAACCATAATTGCTTTTTCAATTTCTTGCAACATGTTTTTTTCCCAAGGCTGAACCGTAATTGTTCTTGCATCTGGAGTGTTTATACTTGCAATTTGACTTAATGGAGTAGAAGAACCATAATAATTTACTTGAATTCCAGCTAACATTGCAGGAGTTGCTTTTCCAGCTCTAATGTTTCTTAATTCTTTAACTAAATGCTCTATTGCGTTTTGCATTTGCTCTTTAGCACTGTCTATTATAAAATCAATTTCTTCGTTCATCACTTAAAATTTTTATGATATTTTTTTAATTGTTAACTATGGTTCCGATATTTTCTCCAGAAACCAATCTCATAAGGTTCCCGTTTGTATTCATATCAAAAACAATAATAGGTAATTTATTTTCTTCACTTAAGGTAAAAGCTGTCATGTCCATTACTTTCAGCCCTTTTTGAATTACTTCTTTAAAAGTAATGTTTTCATATTTAACAGCATCCGCATTTTTTTCTGGATCAGCCGTGTAAATTCCGTCTACACGAGTTCCTTTTAAGATTGCATCTGCACTAATTTCTATAGCTCTTAAAACAGCTGCGGTATCAGTTGTGAAATATGGATTTCCTGTTCCGCCTCCAAAAATAACGACTCTTCCTTTTTCTAAATGACGTATTGCTTTTCTTTTAATATAAGGTTCAGCGATTTCTTTTATTTCGATTGCTGTTTGTAATCTTGTAATTACATCCTCTGCTTCTAATGCACTTTGTAATGCTAATCCGTTAATACAGGTAGCAAGCATCCCCATATGATCACCTTGTACGCGATCCATTCCATTACTAGCACCAGCAACACCTCTAAAGATGTTTCCGCCACCAATAACAATTGCAACTTCAATACCTTTGTCTACAACTTGTTTAATTTCTTTTGCATATTCTGATAAACGTTTGGGGTCAATTCCATACTGTCTATCACCCATTAATGCTTCTCCGCTTAATTTTAAAAGAATCCTTTTGTATTCCATAGTCTTGTTGAAAGTTTTGCAAATATAATGAATTTCAAGAAAGCGTTTGCGCTGTAGTTTAGGTTTTTGTAAATAAAAAAACCATCCGAATTCGGATGGTTTTAAAGTATTGTATTTTGGAAGAGATTATCCTAAAGCAATTCTTATAAAAGTGCTAATAGCAACGTCTCCATAAGAACCAACATATGCAGCTACATTTTTCTTTTCATCTTTGATGAAATTTTGATCTAATAAACATTGTTCTTGATCCAATGAAGTGTTGTCAGAAATGAATCTTTCCATTTTACCTGGTAAAATTCTATCCCAAATTTGTTCTGGTTTCCCTTCAGCTTTTAATTCAGCTTTTGCAGCTTCTTCAGCGCTTGCTATAACCTCTTCAGATAATTGAGACATAGAAATGTATTGAGGAACATTTTTCAATGTTTTCCCTAATCTTCCTAATTCAATATTATCTTTTTCGATAACAGCAATTCTTGCTTCAGTTTCTGCAGCAACAAATGCAGGGTCAAAATCTTTATAAGATAAAGTAGATGCACCCATAGAAGCAATTTGCATTGCAACATCTTTAGTTAAAACGTCTGCGTTATTAACAGCAGCAGTTAAACCAACAAGTGCAGCAATTTTACCACCGTGAGTATAAGAACCTACATAAGCAGCTTCAACTCTTTCAAAAGCAGTAATTTCTAATTTTTCACCAATAACCCCAGTTTGTTCAACTAATTTCTCAGTAACAGTCATTCCGCCAAAATCAGCAGCTAAGAATGATTCTTTGTTGTCGTGATTTAATGCAATAGTTGCAAATTGGCTAGCTAATTCTTTAAAAGAATCATTTATACCAACAAAATCAGTTTCACATGCTAAAACGATAGCAACACCAGTAGTGTTGTCATCATTAATTTTAGTGATAGCACAACCTTCATTAGATTCTCTATCAGCTCTTTTTGCAGCTACTTTTTGACCTTTTTTACGTAATACATCAATTGCGTTTTCGAAGTTGCCTTCTGCTTCTACTAATGCCTTTTTACAGTCCATCATTCCAGCACCAGTTGCTTCTCTTAATTTTTTTACGTCTGCAGCAGTTATGTTTGCCATGTCACTTTTATTTTTTAGAAAAACCTTTCTAATACATGTATTAGAAAGGTTTTATATAATTAAACATTTAACTATTTAGCTTCTTCTGTCTTAGTTTCAGTTGCTTCAGCCTTTGGAGCCTCAACTTCTTCAGTCTTTGGAGCTTTAACTTTAGCAGTTTTAGCCTTAGGAGCCTTTGCTTTAGGAGCTTCAACTACAGGTGCTTCAACTACAGGTGCTTCAGCTACAGGAGCCTCAACTTTCTCAGCTTCAGCTTTAGGAGCTTCAGTTTTTACTTTTTCTTTTCCTTCTTTTCTTTCTGCTAATCCATTTGCAACAGCATCAATAATATACCCTAATACTTTTTCAATAGATTTAGAAGCATCATCGTTTGCAGGAATTACATAATCAACTGGTCTTGGATCAGAGTTTGTATCTACCATTGCAAAGATTGGAATATTTAAGTTTTGAGCTTCTGCAATTGCAATGTGCTCTTTCTTAACATCTACTACAAATAAAGCACCAGGTAAACGAGTCATATCAGTAATAGAACCTAAATTCTTTTCTAATTTTGCTCTCTGACGGTTAATTTGTAATTTTTCTCTTTTTGATAATGCATCAAAAGATCCATCTAACTTCATTCTATCAATAGTAGCCATTTTCTTAACAGCTTTTCTAATAGTTACAAAGTTTGTTAACATTCCTCCAGGCCATCTTTCAGTGATGAAAGGCATGTCAATACTTTTTGCTTTTTCAGCAACGATGTCTTTTGCTTGCTTTTTTGTTGCAACAAATAAAATCTTTCTACCTGAATTAGCGATTTTCTCTAATGCAGCAGCAGATTCTTCTATTTTTGCAGCAGTTTTATACAAATCAATGATGTGTACACCATTACGTTCTGTATAAATGTATGGAGCCATGTTTGGGTCCCATTTTCTAGTTAAGTGACCGAAGTGCACTCCGCTATCTAGTAATTCTTTAATGTTTACGTTTGCCATTGTTTACTTTCTTTTAATTGTAGCAATACTTAAGTAGCCTATATTTAGAGTCTTAAGTATTTAGATGCTAAACTGTTTATTTAAAATTTAAATTAACAATTCACTACTACGTTTAAATAGAGACACCGAAATAAATTCGAGTATTCTATTAACGTTTCGAGAATTGGAATTTTTTTCTTGCTTTCTTTTGACCAAATTTCTTTCTTTCTACCATTCTTGGATCTCTTGTTAATAATCCATGAGGTTTTAAAAGCGCTTTGTCTTCTTCGTTAATAGATACTAGTGCTCTAGTAATTGCTAAACGAATAGCTTCTGCTTGACCAGTTACTCCTCCTCCAAAAACATTTACTTTAATATCGTACGATGTTAAGTTATCTGTAAGTTGTAAAGGTTGTTGTACTTTATATTGTAAAGTAGATGTAGTAAAGTAGTTTGTAAACTCTCTGTTGTTAACAGTAATGTTTCCTTTTCCTTCTGAAAGATAAATACGAGCTACAGCTGTTTTTCTTCTACCGATTTTGTGTACTGTTTCCATTATCTTAATTCGTTAACGTTAATAGCTTTTGGGTTTTGAGCAGTATGTAAATGCTTAGTTCCAGCGTATACATATAAGTTTCTAAAAAGAGCGCTTCCTAATTTGTTTTTAGGTAACATCCCTTTTACTGCTTTTTCGATTAATCTTGTAGGATCTTTTTCGAACATTTCAGTAGCTGTTAGAGATCTCTGTCCTCCAGGATAACCTGTGTGACGGATGTACGTTTTATCAGTCCACTTTTTACCAGTAAGATTGATTTTCTCTGCGTTAATTACTACAACGTTATCACCACAATCTACGTGAGGTGTAAAGTTTGTTTTGTATTTACCTCTAATTAGCATTGCTATTTTAGAAGAAAGACGACCCAATGTTTGTCCGTCCGCATCAACAACTAACCACTCTTTGTTAGCAGTTTCTTTGTTAGCTGATACTGTTTTGTAACTTAATGTGTTCATTACACTATTAGTTTTTGTCAATTAATAAAATTATTTTTTCCTTAAAAAAGGTCTGCAAAGGTACAACTTAATATCTAATAGACAAACAGCGAATGGGTTTATTTTAAAGATTGATTTAGAAT
>Ga0307492_10001255_pt1 | contig 10568 bp, 10 predicted proteins | sample SI3LmetaG_FD_202365 | JGI IMG/M metagenome (GOLD analysis project Ga0307492, IMG submission 202365) | Sea-ice brine microbial communities from Beaufort Sea near Barrow, Alaska, United States - SI3L | ecosystem: Environmental > Aquatic > Marine > Coastal | place: USA: Alaska | collected 2017-05-06
ACTCAAAAATTGTATTTCACGACCGTCTGCAAACTTAGGTAGAGTAGTCAATTGGGAATTAAATCAGGCAGCTGTGAGCCTAATACCGGACAGTCGAGCGTTAAACCTGAAGGAGAACTTTGTGCCATTTGCCGACTCCAGAATTTGGTAGTGTTTAACGACACAAACGACCGAAAGCGGACTCTCTGTAATCCCCACAAACGCCTGTTTAGTTGCTAAGCGATAAATTTACGCATCTAAGCTGGTTTTTACCTCCTTCTTTAGCTTCGTAGGCTTTCTCATCTGCTCGTTTTATAATTTTGTCAAGCAGGAGACTGTGTTCTTGTTCTTCCACGTTATCTGGTATATCAGCTGCAATTACTGCCCCCATGCTCACGCTTAATGGCATAGCAATTTGCTCTGCGTTGTATTCACAAAAATGGTTTTGCAGCGCTATTTGTATACGCGAAAATATTCTTGTTATTTCCTGTTCGTCTGCATTGGGCAATAACAATATAAACTCTTCGCCTCCATAGCGACCAATGACGTCGCTTTCTCGGAGTGCTCCTTTAATAATCAATGATAAATTTTGGAGTACGATATCCCCTATGTCATGACCAAAAGTGTCGTTAACAGTTTTAAAGTTATCCACATCTAAAATAGCGATTATCATTGAATTTTTGTTGTTGTTTGAGCTGCGCATCATCCCTTTGGCTTGCATCAATGAATGTCGGCGATTTGGACAATTGGTCAAGTGATCTGTCAGGGCCAGATGACTCATCTTTAACTTGGATTTACGCTCCCTTAAATAAACATAAATAAGTAATAGTAAGACTGCGCTCGTCCCAACAATGACGGTTATCAGTAGTTGGTTTTTACTTTCCTTATTTTGCAGCATAATGGAAGTTAGCTTGTTTTCTTGCCCCAATCGCAACATGGTTTCTTGGGCTATTTCCAGTTCAAAATCTAACATTAATCGCTCTGATATTTGTTTTTGTAGAAGTTCAAATTTGTCTTCTTTTACTTTTAATATCTGTTTGTAAAATTCAAGCGCTTCTTTGTAGTTATTTTTTTGTTCCTCAATCAGAAAATTGGTCTCAAAAAAACTCTCATTCAGCATAATGTCTATCGTAGAGCTATTCGATAATTGATTAGCTTCCAACATTACCATTTCGGCCTCGTCCCATTGTCCTAGTTGAATATGAAACTCTGCCAGCATTGCAAGTGCTTCTATTGTCGAGGTCCCATGTTTCCCTTTTTTCAGTATCGATATTGATTCTTTAATAGTTTCAATGGCTTCATCAGTTTGACCAAGTTGATGCTTGGCTCTTGCTATAAGTACATTAGAGTTTGCCCAGAAGATATTACTCCCCTGTTGTTGAGCCATCTTGCTCGCTGCTGTGGCACTAATGAGGGCTTGTTCCCATTGAGATAATTCAAGTTGAGCTTCTGCGATATTGTGAAGGTTGTAAACGGTATCGTGCTTCTCATAATGTTTGATGGCGTTTTTATAATCTCCTAACTCCCAGTATGTATTACCTATCCCTGAATTGACCTGAACTAATTTTTTTGACCTATCATCATCCGATATAGAAGTACTTCCTTGTATCAACTTCAAGGCAAGTATATGACTGTTTATGCCATCTTTAAATTTACCTGCTATGACTTGAGCTTGCCCAGTAGCCATATGAAACGAATACATATCCAAATCACTTATATTACTCAGAGAAAAATATGACTGAATATCATTTATTAATCTAGTAGCGTTATCAATTTGTTTTAACTTTAAATATGTATTTACAACATAGAGGATAGTTGGCGCATAGTTATTTACGTTTTCATCTGTCGCAACGAAAGTTTGCAGAAAATTAGAAGCTTCATACAATTTTTTAATTTCATGAAAGCGTTCTGTTGATCTATACAATTGAAAAATTTGTTGATAAATACAGAGTATCCCATCCGTATCCAAATGTGCCTTCATCATATGGGTATCGAGAAGCGCAGTGTATTTTGATAATTTTTCTTCGTTAGATAAGTTGGACTCATCACTTGTTGCGAGTGTTGATTGGCAAGGCAGATAATCCAGTGTGCTTTCTTTTGCTGCTATAGACAAAGAAACCAAGAAGGAAGCAACAAATATTGTAATAAAAGAAATCCGCTTCACGTCAATTACGCCTCAATTTAAATTGGAAATATTGGCGAAAGAATTTCGCTTATTTTGAGTTTAACTATGTATTTCAGAATATATATAGAACTCAATATGCGATGGTATACAGGAATATACCATCTGAGAATAGTGAACCATGTAATGGTTTAATAAACCTGTAGGACTTGATAGCCTATTTACCATCAAAATAGGACAAGATAAATGACTGATAGTGCTAGAAAGGTTCGTAAAGCGGTTACCCCAGATCAACGATATAGAATATGCCAAGCTCATGGTAGAAGAGCAATATACAAACCAGCAAGTGATGGATTTGTCTGGGGCCGGTGCGACGGCTGTATCCCGTTGGAAGAAACAGTATATCGCAGAGCAGCAAGGAGATATTAGCACCACTAAAGTGGCGCTGGACTCTGATAAACGCCGCATTCAGGTGCTAGAAAAGCAACTCGCCGACTCAAAAAGGGATGTCGCTTTATTAAAAAAGGCAACCGCCTTTTTCATTCGCGACAATCCAGCATTAAAGTGATTAAACGAATGAGAAAGGCGGAACAAAACTTGAATATTACCCATATATGTCAATTGTTTAACGTCCCAGAACAACTTTAATAGGCCACCCATAATAATTTGACTGTTTTTTGTACTGTACAGCAACTTTAATAGCAACTTTAATAGGCCACCCATAATAATGTGACTGTTTTTTGTACTGTACTAAGCTTTGATAACACCAATTGAAATAGCATAAATTGAAAGGAGTCACTTATGCCCAAGCCTCGTTCATCTCAGGTCAGCCTCATCGACACCCCCTATTACCATTGCGTATCACGCTGCGTTAGACGTGCCTTTTTATGTGGTACGGTAGCCGCGCTACTGATAAATATTCAGGTACGAGTTACGAGCACAGACGGGCCTGGGTAGAAGATAAGGTATTGTGGTTATCGTCAGTATTTACCATTGGTATCTGTGCTTATGCAGTGATGAGCAATCATGTGCATCTGGTGCTGTGTGTAGATAAAGATAAAGCCATGTCTTGGGCAGATAAACAAGTGGTAGGCCGCTGGCATCTTACATAGAGGTACGTTACTGAGCCAGAAATTCATGCGTAATGAGTTGTTAAGTGAGAGTGAATGGATGACGTCATTGTATTAGCCAAAACTCGCTGGCACTTGCGCAAAGCGGTGAGAACCGTCAATCAACACTTTAATCAATTAAAAGTAGCGCAAGCGCCGGATAAAACCTTTATTGGTAAAATATCAAAAGGCTTTGATTTTTTAGGTTATCAATTCGGCAAAGATAAATTAAGGGTTTCAAAACGCACACTAGAAAACCATATCCGTCGATTAACGCAGCTTTATGAGCAAAAAAAGCATCAACCTAATTGGAAGATGCTTCTTGATGATTATCGACAACATTGGGTTACATGGGTTTATTCAGGCATACCGTTGATTATAATCGATTTTAATCTTGGATTTAATTTTTTAAAATTGTTTCTTAAATCGGCGTGATGCTAAACCAATCATTCCCAATGCAAGAATAGCAAATGTCGAGGGCTCAGGGACATCAACCGGTACCTTGTAAAAAAAACCTGAGTAAGATTTCACGTTGCGACTTAAAGCGGGTATCAGTGTGATCTCGTCGTATCTTTTACCAATCCTATACTTCGTATGATCGTTGACTACGATCCGTTGAGTAACTATGTCGTTATCATCGCTAGGTAAAGCCTGTATAATTAAACCATGACTATATGAGCGATTAGATCCGAATGTTGAAATGATCGCCGGGGCCCACAAAGACTCATGTTTGGAATAGGCTGTATCAAGTGCGAAATCTATAGTGATGGGCGCAGTGAATGTAGTAAGCATGACCGCCACATCGGCTGACGATGCCCAAATCCAACCATCCATATCATATCCATTCAACGAGCTAGTCGCACTACATACTGTAAGTGGGCACTGTGTGTGGATAACATTCCAACTTAAACCGCTAAATAAATCTACTTTAGCCCACACTTTATCGCCTATCGTTACTTGGTCTGCAGATGTGATCAATACTGCATTAGCCATGTTACTAAAAATGAAAACTATTCCCACTAACGCATATCTTAAAAATTCAAATTTCATTCTAATTCCATTTTGCAATCGGAGTTTGTGTGTTTCCCAATATGGGGAGCTTAATACCTGATATAAGGCCTTCAAATTAGAAAATTCGTCACGGAAAATATGAAAGAATTGACAAAAGAAAAGGGGCAACTACCTACCGTCAGTATATATGCATAATTCACACCGAAATTAATTTCCTTATAAGATACAATATGTTATGAGCTTTGTGTTTTTTTAGAAATGAATTGTTGAAAAAAAAACTGACACAATAAGCACCAATTTAATGAGTTAGATAACATTCCGTATTTTAATAAATGTGATTTTCTACGCAGATTGAAGCTCTATGCTTTGCCAATCGGTTAACTATAATGCGGAGCATACGACGTTGCCACAATTGAGGTAACCAAAAGACTTCAGTAACCCAAATAAGGTAAAAACCTGACAGCCCGCTATCTCAGTAAGGCGGTCTTCACACTTAAAAAACCGATGTTCCGCTTTTCGCTCATTGGAGCCATTCGCTGAACGTCGCAAATGTGCCAATTACAGAAGTTCAGATGGACTTAGTTGACAGGCAGCTTTGAGCGAGTTGCAGTCATTGAGAATACTCAGTTCTTGATCGAACTCTCGCCGTAATGCGGACATTAATACCTCTCTAAGGGGCAAATAACAGTTGGTTAAAATAAGCGACGAAGTAGCAAAAACCAACTGTTATTTGTCCTTTTGAGTGACTTGTTTTATTCAAGTTACCCTAAGCCTCCTAGAAATTGAGGTACCATCCCTAAATCCATGATATTTGCTGATTCACTTTGGGTTAAACTACGGCAAACATAAGGATAAGCCTTAATCAATATAGATTTTTCTTGGTCGAATGCTTCTTCGCTATATAAAATTTTTTCATCATTGAGTTCATTACAGAAGCCAATAACCGCTTTTAGATATAGAGTAGGATTAAAATAATCTTTTAAATCTGCCCATGTATCTGAACATCCATCAGTGTAATAGCGCTTTGCTAATATTCGGTCGCAATCACCACCACAACAGACATATTGATTTCTAATTTTTTTCACTAAGCCATTCTCTGTTTCTTCATATTTTCCCCATGAAGTGACAATTGCCCAACTACTATAATCCAAAACAGCATGACAGTTATGACACCTAAATGGTTCATGATCAGAAAATATAGTCGCTGGCTTTGGATTTTCATCACTCCAGTTTTTGAATGATTCAGGAAAGTATCTTTTTGCAAGCTCCAAACATTTGGGGTTTGTTAGGAGTGCCTGTTCTATTTTTGAAGAGTCAAAAAACTGGTGTTCTATTTCTGACATACCTTCTACTTTTGCAACCAACCCTGATGAAGGTAATGTAGAATAAAATCCAATGAAGCCTGTACAATTATGTGCTTTTAACGAGTCAGATATTTCTGGTTCGTCTGTTTTTGATACAGAAGATCCTGAATGAGCTTTGTGCTTACAACTCACTAACCAACGTACTTCCGTATTGCTTGCTATTCCCTTTCTAATTTCTGTCAAAATCAAATCTTTGCCACCATCAGCTCCTCTTCCTGGAGCAGAGTTAATTTTATAACCTATGTTTTGAAAGAAATCTCTGGAGAATAATTCGAACTTATCTTGCTCTCCACCACCTTTGTGAGCCATTGGGATTTCTTTAAAATCTAAAATTGACATACAGAACTCTATTTAGTGAATATAACGCCGTGTTAATGGGCGCGGGCCGTTTAGCGCGACCAGCCGCAGGCGAGCATTGAGCACCTTATAGGTATTTATTATTTATTATTGAAATATGCGTCCTTTGCTTTGGCTGAAATAGAGTACTTTATTAACACTCCATTTCTATCTCTATCAATAAGCCCTAACGTCTCATCTAATTTTTTAGCTCTTGATGCTATTAGATAAGAAGAAATATCGAGCTCTTCAGATAAGTCTTTAGCAAGCATTGTAGAATTATTACTGTTAAGTTCATGCAATAAACCTAATTCAATAGCGGGTAGTAATTTACTTTTATCAATTCTCTCTAATTCATCTTTAATTTCTTCTGAAACAGATTTAACATTAACATGGCATTGGCACTCTACGCATCGCATTTTATTAAATTCTAAAAATTGTAGTTGTTCGTAAGGGTATGACTTCTTACACTTTGGGTTTACACATAAAATATGTTTTGATTTCCTAAGGAAATCTTCAAAAATGCTATCAAAATTAAACGGCCTTGCTATATAGTAGGTCCTATAATCTCTACCCGGTGGTTTTCCCCACCTCATGTTTTCTAGAAGAGTTAAACCATAATTAAGGCAGTAAATAGACACTTTCTTTCCGTCCCTGTCGCTCATTTCTGAATACTTAGACACAAAAAAGTTAAGCTCTAGTGTGCGAACAAATTTTTCTAAATTGGGCGAAAAGTTAAAATGGCTCGTAAATGGGTTCTTCTTATCTGATTGATATACCGCACTTGTTAACTCATCAGTTGTTATTTGTTTTCGTATACTTTTTTGCTGCGAAATGAAAACTTGCAATAACTCTTTTTGTTGTAGCTCTGATACTTTTTCATCAAATGACAATAAACTGTGAGTTGTAAGTTCGAAAAAGGAAGATATTACTTTTTCATAGTATTTAATAGCCGCAGAGTCGATAGCAGCTTTATTTATTTTTTTACCTATAGATATATGTGTTTGATGACAATAATAAAGAATATTACCAATGATACGTGGCACGTTCATCGATGTTTTAAATAGTAATTCCATATAATCATCGATATTAGAGTTACTTGTGACGTCAAAAAAATCTTCGAGTGAATTTGTGCTGTAATATTTGATTCTTTTGTTCACTAGCCTTTTAGTAAAGTCTAATGATAAGGACTCCATCGTACTTTTATCATAATTTGAATATAGGTTATAAAAATCAAGATCAATTATATCTACCTTGCCTTTATCTATATCACCGAAATGAATCCTGTTTGGGTAAGCTGCAACTTTAAAACAAATAAATTCTCCCCAGTTATTTAAAGGAGCAAGAACGACATCAACAAAGTTTTTAAGTGTTTTTTCATCAACTTCAGAGAAATCATCCAGGAATATGACTAGTTTTTTTACTTTTAGAATCTTTAATATTTTTTGTATTTCATCCATCACATCCTTGATTTGAAATACTTTCAATAACGCACCTGAAAATTGTTTTTCCCAAGACTCTAGTTGCTTAGTTTTATCCGAAGATGTCTTCGAGTATCCATCTTTTACACCAACCTTAGGTTCTTTAAGATCAAGGCTGAAGTTTGCCTCTCCAGAATTTTTATAACTTTTAGCACTTTCAACTTCATGTGCACCCGAGATGGAATTGACATACTCATTTATTACTGGAAGTTCGATAGATTTGAGGTGTTCATTATTTTCTATTTTTTTATAAAGCTCAGAAATCCCATCCTTAACTTTATTTGTTTTACTTAAACCAAGTAAGTTGGCAAATTTGATAAGGTAAGGTTTAGCCTTGATGTCCATTTCATCAACAATTGCTTTTAGTACATTCTGTATGAATGAGCGTTCAATTAAGTATTTTTCCAAAGCTTCATTTGGAATCCTGCCTTTTAAGTAATCTAAGTTTTGATAGTCACTTTTTGTACTTTCAAAAACAGTTTTAGTATCAATGTAACAAGGTATGTAATCGTCCTTCTTTCGATATTCACTTTCTAAACGTAAGATTATGGTCGATTTACCAGTTCCTTTTCTACCTACCAAAAATGTAGTGTTATCAGATAAAACCATTTTATAAACTTGATTCTCGGGCAACAAGTCAGTGTAAAGCGTGTCAATGAGTGAGCGTTCTTGAGAATCTTTTATCTCAGCACGTTTAAATCGTTTTAATGAATCTGCTACTTTATAGAATTCATCCCTGTTCTTTTCTGTCAACATCGTTTTAAAGACTCCTGATACAATTTGCTAGACGACTAAAACACACAACGCTTCGAATATGCGGCGCGCGCGGTTTGCGCGTCAGCCATGATTTGTTTGTTAGTGCCCACGGTACACGCAGGCGCTTGATTCATGAGACTAGCAAACATGCAGCGCGGTAAATTTTTGAAGTGGAAAGTTGGGTAGAACAACATTGATAAAACTGAAGATATTGAAAAACATGTGATGACCAACTCCCTGGTTATGGTGCAACAAACGCACCCAAAATTCAGAGTTGGAAACTTACCAGCCTGTAGATCCAATTACAAGTAACCACGACAAAAACGGATAGGGCCACTAACGCTTATTATCGAGCATGTCGTATATGTAATTTCTCGATTTGATTTTTATTTTCGTCATGTTCAGTACTTACCGTTTGATTTTATTAAGTATTTTTTACTATTATGCTATCAAAACCACAAGGAGTTGCAAAAGCAAAAGGAGACCTGACTTTAACGAGACTTTTCTGCTTCCTATTAAAATTTATGTGAAAAATATTTTCCATAGTTAAATTAATAACTAACGTATCTTTGAAAAATAAGGCGAGACCTAAGAAGTTTACATAATAGGAAGCTAAATGGGCATTATTCACTAAATCTAATTATACCTGAGTTTATTTACAGTCAAATTAAGTAGAAACTATTTAGCGAGCTCGTTAATTCAATGTCCGCTTTATTGAAACTTATTGCGATTACAAAACCAATGGCTATGACTGCAATTGGCACATTTGTGACGGTCAGCGAATGGCTCCAATGAGCGAATTACAGACAATAGCATTATTATTTTAGCGGAGACAAAAGTGCTAACATGCGATCAAGTCGCCACAGATTTATAGTCTAATCACTTAATTTGACTTTGTTCCTTTTAGTGTCTTTAGAGAGTAAATTAACGGTTAAAATATTTTTTATAAGTTGACCAACATTATTATGCAATAATTATTCTCAACTTTTATATTGTTGGTTAAATTAGAATGGATACCTTACATACAGCCATTAAAATTATGGATAATTGCAGATCATCACTATGTACAGAATGACTAATAAACTAAATAAGATTGGATTGTTCACTGCTGCTGGGCTTTGCGCGTTGATTGTTTATTTAGCTTGGTTCTTTGCTATTAATCTTTTATATGATTACTTCAGCAACAAAGAAATGTTTGAAGCCAAGTTGTTTATTGGTTCCTTTCAAAAACCTATTGGTTTTATGCTAATTGCACCATGGTTAATTATCTTCGGTGTATTGTTAAATAATGCCAAAGCAAAAAAAATTGGGAAGTATTTACTAGTACTTTACTTTGTAGTTAGCGTCCTTCCATATGGATTGTCATTTATTACAGCACCATCAAACTCTAAAAAGATTGCCATCCAAGATAAGAGCATCAAGGAACGTTTAGATTTATCCAAAATTGACTTGTGCAGCTTTGAGGATTTTGACGGAACGAAACAAAAAGAGTGTGCAGTCAAGTTACAGCCTCAAACTAATAAAAAGGAACGTTTAGATTTGTCCAAAATTGACTTATGCAGCTTTGAGAATTTAGACGGAACGAAGCAAAAAGGGTGTGCAGTCAAATTACAACCTCAAACTAATAAATGAATATTTGTTTTTATGTGAATCTCGACTCATCTAACATAATCGCGCTTAAAAGAGCGTGATAATAAACTGGTAAGGCTAATGTAATCGATGGCAGCATTTGAAATAGGAACGTTTACCCTTGGCGCTTTAATAGGAATTGTTATAGGTGCGTTTTTAGGTCATGCATTAGCAATCCGTCGAGGTAAAGGACTAGCTAAGCACCATGCTGCAATTGTATTCAAACAAATTATAACCCCTGCACTCTACAAACTTGAAAACGGTGATAGTCAAATTAGAGTTATTCAAGATACATTTGAAACTCATTATCAAGCCGCAATTACTTTTTCAACATACTTAAAAGGTGCAGAACTCGAATCATTTAATACGGCATTAGATCATTACAAACAATGGCAAAGCACTATGTGCGGTAGAGATACTTCTGAAATAATGTACAACGCAGAAGATCCTAAATATTTAAATGCAAAAGTAATAAATCCAATCGATTTATTAAAAAAGCTATCAATGCATGCAAACACATAACAAAAAATTTAAGAACTTCCGCTTTTGGCACATTTGCGACCCTCAGCGAATGGCTTCAATGAGCGAAAAGCAGACTTTAACTTCTGTCATTCTTAAGACAGCTGATCCGACAAAGCGGTCATTAGCGCTAAGCATGTCATAGGTGAATTTTGCTATTAAACCCCTTCAACATCAACTTCCTCTATCCGTCGGCCATGTGCCAAGACGGTCATAGCGGTGGCTCGAAAAAATTGGTTTTGACGATCTCGTTTGCCACCGT
>Ga0307492_10001256_pt1 | contig 10566 bp, 12 predicted proteins | sample SI3LmetaG_FD_202365 | JGI IMG/M metagenome (GOLD analysis project Ga0307492, IMG submission 202365) | Sea-ice brine microbial communities from Beaufort Sea near Barrow, Alaska, United States - SI3L | ecosystem: Environmental > Aquatic > Marine > Coastal | place: USA: Alaska | collected 2017-05-06
TAAGGACACACTCAATGTTGATGTACAAGATGGTCCCGAATACACAGTCCAAATCGGTCCTTGGCAAGACGGGTTTGATTACAATCCAAAGGCAAAGATCAAGCGAGATGGTACTCGAAAACGAGGCATCGCAAACTCCCGAGGCACGTCCTCAAGCACAGAGAGAAAGTGGAAGACGATTTAATCGCACTCGCAGATCAAATGTTCTGTTAGGAGCAGCAGACAAACTCAAGGAGGACTGGGATGTCTGGCAATCTTTCTTTAGCCCACGCAAACAAGACATTCTCAAATACGTTAAGATTGCCCTTCTCTACTTGGCCGTTCCTTTCATAGGGACCGCGGCGATACTCTTCTACTTGACTGAAAACCCACCAACAGGAAACTCAACTGATAGAGCCACTGGAAACTGCGCCTCTGTCGCATGGTGGCTGCTGTTCTGTGTCCGCCAGGGCGTCACTTTTTCGTTTTCTCTTGCACTTCAGATAATTGTGATCGACTTTCTGTGTATTGGCACGAGGGTAATGTTGCGCCTTTTAGGCCCGTTGCTGACGCTACTGATTATGCAATCAAAGGGTTGGCCTTTTGTAGTATTATGGTGGTCCATCTTTGACTTTTGCATGTTGTACGGCGATATTATGCGCTTTACCAAACACTAGGGATACTGGTAGGACTTTATTGAACTGTTCAACAACACAAATCCAAGTGGACATATTGTCGACAGTGAATGGTACATGCGCGTTCTTATCATCGGAATAGCCGTGAGTCTGGCGGTTGCATTGAAACGATTTGCTGTAGGGCTTTACCTTGGTAGACAAACGTTCGGACACTACGGAGAGCAACTAGCGGGGGTCATGAATAAGATGTTGTTGATCGGAGAGGTTGCGCACCTGGCTAAGAAGATTGACAGGAGCTTGCGTATTCGAAAAGGATCAGAGTAAGTGAGACACGAGGTCAAGTGCATGCTGCTACTCGAAAAATGCTAACTCAAAGTTTATATATTTCAGCGAGTCCGGTTTTGACCGGAAAACACTCCGCGGAATCACTCTGTCTCCTCCATCTGTTTCTGATGAAGAAGATCATAGCACTGCTGAGTCGAGTTTGAGAAGCGTCGGTACCGAGAAGATTATCGACACGACCAAAAGAGATCCACTGACTGGTAGTCTTCTGCAGTCAGAAAAAAACAAGTTGATGCAACTTTTGGATAATTGGGATTTGCCGGAGAAGAATTATCGGACGACGATCCTTCTTCTTCCAAGCAAGAAGACCGTGGACGATTGCAATATCGTATCGAGCATGCTTCCACGTTGGATTTGGATGGCATGCACATTTCTGTGCAAGATCCAAAGGGTAATAATATAATACCTTTGAGCTCGATGTTGATCCTGGCGAGACTATTGATTCTATCAAAACCAAGATTCATGATCAACAGGGTATTCCCAAAGATCAACAACGCTTGTCCTATAAAAAAAACCACTCAACGACGGCAACAAGAATCTGCGAGACTACAAGGTCCAAGACAAGTCGACGCTGCAATTGGAGCCAATGGAAATTAATTTCCGTCAAGACACCACAAGGGAAGGTCATTGACGTGACGGTGGATCCCAATGATACGATATGATTGATGACGTCAAACAAAAGGTACAAGAACAAGAAGAAATCCCCAAGGACGAACAAGAACGATTGAGCCACAAAGGAAGCATTTGGGCGGTGGAACCACCACCTTGGCGGAAAATCGACTCGCATCAAGCACGGATCGACATTGGATTTGGAACCCATGCAAATTTAGACTACGTCAAGGACACCAAGGGCAAGAAATTCTTGGTCGACGTGAACCCGACGGATACGCTTGAGGAGGTCAAGGAGAAAATCAAAGGCAAGCAAGGCATTCCAAAGGAACACCAACGACTGGCCTTTGAAGGACGGCCGTTGGAAGATGGCAATAAGACGCTTCGTGACTATGACGTCCAACACAAGTCGGCCTTGGAATTATTGGAACCTATGCAAATTCATGTCGTCACGCCGGCTGGCAAGAAGGTGGCCTTGACGGTCGATCCAAACGACAGGGTAAAGGACGTCAAACGTCAAATCGCCGAAAAGGAAGGCATTCCGGTCGACGAACAGCGATTGGAGTTTGGAGGCGAACCTCTGAAGGATGGCAACAAGTTGTCGGATTATGGAATCCAACATGAAGATTCCGTGGACATGGATGGCATGCAGATTTACGTCAAGGATTGGAATGAATGGCAAGAAATTTGCACTGTATGTGGAGCCTACCGATACGATACGATTGATGATGTCAAGGGCAAGATTGCGGATCAAGAGGGAATCCCCAGGGACCAGCAGCGTCTGACATTTGGAGGAAAGTCCCTCGACAAGGATCATAACAAGCCTCTGCGAGACTGTGGTATCAAACACGAATCGAGTTTGGATTTGGAACCCTACCCATGCAAATCCACATCACTACACCCGACGGCAAGAAGATCAGTCTCAATGTGGATCCGAATAATACCATCGAGGATATAAAAATGATGGTGGAAGACACGGAAGGCACCCCTCCTAAAGATCAACGTCTCTTGTTCAATGGAAAAAAGCTCGATGACGGCCCAACCCTCAATGATTGGGAATCAAGCATGGATCGAATCTGGATCTGGATCTGAATGCAGAACGAATGCAAATCTGCGTCAAGAATTGGAAGAATAACAAAATAAGTTTGGATGTCGCACCGAGTGAGACCCTGGAAAGCGTCAAGGCCAAGATCGAGGAAGAAAAAGGGCATTCCTCCCGAACAACAATTTATTCTCTTTGGTGGAAAGCTGTTGGAGGACGATAGTCGCACGCCGTCGGATTACAACATTGAGCACACAAGTCGACATTGAATCTGGATCGAATGAAAATCTCTGTGGAAACTCCCACAGGCAAATTCGTTCTCGACGTCGATCCAACGACAATGATTGGCGAGATAAAACAAAAGATCCAAGACAAGGCCGGCATTCCCAAGGAATCTCAGGTTGTGGAACATGAAGTAAAGAAGTTGTCGAATCCATCATCTACCGTGGCCGACAACAATATTCAATATAAGGACACACTCAATGTTGATGTACAAGATGGTCCCGAATACACAGTCCAAATCGGTCCTTGGCAAGACGGGTTTGATTACAATCCAAAGGCAAAGATCAAGCGAGATGGTACTCGAAAACGAGGCGGCTACAACAAAATGGGCGACTTTTATGCCACCACCGTCAATACCGATTTCGCCATAATTAAGTGGGATATCGGCAAAGATGAAGAAGACGACGACAAATAAAGGTAGATTGGATGTCCACGCTCTTGGTAATCGAATGTAATGATAATATAAGTATCGAGTCGAGTCGCGCTCTCTCGTTGAGTGACTTTATTAGAGTAGCTAGAATTAATCGAATGCCAAGAACTGAATTTCGTGGTGGTGTAAACGGCTCAACTTATAGCTCTGATAGAGCAAGTCAACGAATTGAGCACCGCCAAACAATAATCAGCCACGAGATGAGATCCAGCGGTGTTTCGACCCTGCCATGGGTCTTCGTCAGCGAGGCGGTAATAGCCTCGGACACCGGTGGATGGGTGACCTGGAGATCATCGAAGGCGAGAAGTTCGGTGAAGAAGTGCGGGGTGTCACACCTGTCCATAAATGGCGCAGGTGCTCGTCCGCCCCAGAGGACGAGGGTTACTGAAACTTTGCAAAAATTCACCAATCAACTTTCCAACTCAACCCAGGATTTTTTGTTGATTTTTTGAGTAGATAGATGATAGTGAGAAAGTACTGAGAGTACTGAGAGAGAACAACCTGCAGTAGAATATATATCAAGAAGTGGAAGGGTACTAAGTAGCAACGAATCAAATTCTTGCAAGCACACGTGCTGACCGACGCCTACCACACTCCAGGATTTTTGATTTTTTGAGTAGATAGATCAAGGGATAGATAGTAAGACAAGAGAGTACTGATAGAGAGCAACCTAGAATAACAAGAAGCGGAAGGGTAAGTAGCGACAAATCAAATTCTTGCAAGCACACGTGCTGATCGACGTCTACCACTTGGGGCATAAATGCTACCAAGGTTTGTTTTGGTGGCAAGTCGAATAGATCGGCGGGGCGGAGGTACTCGTCGCTTGGATCGTTGGTTCGGACTTCTCGGAAAAGTAGTACTAGGGGCTCCTTCCAAAGTCACGTAGTCCTCGACCGGAAAAGTAGGTTCAACCTCAACTTCAATATCAACATCAATATGAATAGTAGGATCGTGGTCAGTGAGGTTGGCGTATGGCTCAAAATCTAGCATTCTTGGAGAAAGTTCTTCAGCAGGTGCATTCTCTACCAAAGGAGGTTCAAGTCGCCTCCAGATCCGTAGTCGCCTCCAAATCGTAAATGTCTTCAACTGTAGAAGTAATAGTAGTAGTGGTAGTAGTCCTAGTGAGGCCTTGAAGCATGATGGGAGAAGGTTCTTCAGGTTCGTTCTCAGCAAGATAGGAGGACGGATGGCCTTCCTGGGGGCAGTAGGGCAGGGCATATTTTTTGGGGAGTACGTCAGCCTTTCCCGCTTTGGCTTGGTATCAACAATAGGAATAGTAATAGTAGACCTAGGGCCTTGAACGATACCCGCGGGAGGGTTGAATCGCGTTCGTTTAGCTGTATTCGTCCGTCCTTCGTCCTGCGATTCACATCGTTCTCGCTTGTGAGTTTCAACCTTGGTGGCGTACGACGGCTCCCAATCCATTGGAGTAGGTTCTTCAGGTTCGTTGTCGACAATAGGAGGAGGTCGAAGAGCCTTCCTGGGGGCAGTAGGGCAGGGCATATTTTTCAGGGAGTACGTCGACCTTTCTCGCTTTGGTTTATTGTAGAGAAAAACGTAATCTTCCTCAGACAGATCGAAGAAGTGGGAGACATAAAAAAGGTCATTGGTAGTAGTGAAGGTAACCATTCTTGGAGAAGGTTCTTCAGGAACAGTTGTGTCGTCTTCATCCTCCCATTCCCACTAATTCTGTCGTCCAGCTTTTCTCTGTTCGTCTACTTCCATCGCAGCCTTCTGTATCTCTCGTCGAAACTCTGCAGGGCCTGGATATCCAAGCTGTGCCTTCTCTTCCAGAGACATGTCCCTACAGGATTTGATGAGAAGAACAGAAGAAGGTGAGTTAGAGGCGAATGTAACTGTTTTTTCACACCAATCCAGCATTCTTGGAGAAGGTTCTTCAGGTTCGTTGTCGACAATAGGAGGAGGTCGAATGGCCTTCCTGGGGGCACTAGGCTCCCAATCCGGCATTCTTGGAGGAGAAGGTTCTTCAGGAACAGTTGTATCGTCTTCATCCTCCCATTCCCACCAATTCTGTCGTCCAGCTTTTCTCTGTTCGTCTACTTCCATCGCAGCCTTCTGTATCTCTCGTCACAACTCTACAGGGCCTGGATATCCAAGCTGTGCCTTCTCTTCCAGAGACATGTCCCTACAGGATTTGATGAGAAGAACAGAAGAAGGTGAGTCAGAGGCGAATCAAACTGTTTTTGCACACGGGGTTTGCACGTGTGTAACGCTGGCCTGCTTCCATGAAGGAAGTTGGAGCCGGCTTTGCGGGCTTCGTCGCCGCCCGCGGGGCATCATAATAGAGGGCAGTCGAGCCTTGCATCCACAAGGACTTGCTAGTGTTGAGCACACCAGGTCAAGCGAGGGCAGTGAAGTTTTAAGAGGTTGGTTTATTAATCCAGCCATGTTGACATAAAAGTGAGCTTTCTGTGTTGCAGCCAACCTGAGACCTTGCTTGGCACGAGTCAGACCGGTCGGTGTTCGCAACCCTGGAGAGTCAAAATCCATCACTAGTAGAATTAGCACCTAAAGCTACGTATGTCTTAGTCGTAATCAATCTCTGGTAGAATTAGTACTACTGGCTACGTATGTTGTAGGAATCCCAATGCTATCCGATTCAACGCTCGCTAACCAGAAACCGTCGCAAACCGCAAACCTGTCCCAACGCTACAGTATCTATCGCTAGACAGCTGCGACAGTAACCGACAGAAACCGATTATTACCATGTGTATTGTAATAAATTCGATTAAGAGAAAAGTACTACAGATTCATTTACGTAAATCAACATGCTACAATAATCATCTATGCCATTCGCAAAGGAGGGCACTTATATTTCCAATGATGTGCTGGCATCATCGTGCTGGCATCTCTTTTTTCTATGCAAGATTGGAGCGACGCAGTTTCGTGGATTGAGCAGAGGGAGCAGAGGCACACCACGACGATACCGATACCGATACCGGTACGTGAGCCCTCTAGTCCTAGCTACTATCGAGTAGTCTTCGTTCCATCCGCGACATCAGGCATCCGTTGTTGCATCTTGCATCGCAATTCCCATACCCGACAAGAAGAACAACAACGAAAACATGGAAATCAAAAAGTCTCGGAACGAGAATGTAGGTTCGAATAATAGTTCAACAAAAGCCATCCTCCCCACCAAAACACGAGCGCCGTAGCGCCGTCCCGCACATCTGCATGAACTGACCCAAACCGCGTGTACTTCCTTTGACGGCATTGGATCGGAAGGGAGTCGGATCCTCTTAGCGCAAGGCTTCGACAAATTCCTGTTTTCTCGAGTCTTCCAATGTCAAGCCAGCGACGGTCTTCATGTTGACAAGACACTCGACGACAATGCCTCCCGAGGATTTCACGTCAACATCTTCGCCGTGAGCAGCGCCCTCGTCTTCTCCCATGTACATTTACATTTACATTTACATCTCGGCTTCGGCTCCAAAGGCCAGGCCATGAACGGAATGATTCCAAGAGTCAACAAGGCAAAGGGCCACATGAACACGAACGATACAACGAGACCCACCGCGACACTCGCCACATTCATGACGAGCGAACGAATCGGCTCTCCGGAAAACGAATGAATCAAGGCGGCATCGTCCGAAAGTTGAGTCGTGATGGATCCAATGGGCCGGACATCAAAATACGAAATTTCTTGACGAATGAGACTCTTGAAGGTGGCATCACGGACGCGCTTGTGCATTCGTTCGACCGCCATTCCGAATCCATAATGTACGAGGGTGTGGCCCACCATTGATACCGGCACGGAAGCGCCCCAAGCCTAGGACCTATTGGTAGTGGTAGTCCTCTGAGATGGCGATATTCCAGTACCAGCAACCAAGTTGGCTGATCGCTTTGTTGGGTCTGTCATCCCTATCGATTGTTCGAGGGTCACACGCTCCGAAGCCCGTTGGTGAACGCAGTTTTCCGAATGAAATCGAACTCAGTCGAGATGGCAAAACATTACATACATAGATCGACAGACCGTGACCCAGGATGTTTGCTACAAGCAAGCCCGAGACCAATGAAGATAGATTCGTCGTGCGTGCAAGTTGGAGGCATCAAAGAATCAAATCAAAACTTTCCAAGCTTCTCGAACATTCTGTTCTGTTCTGTTCTGTTCTGTTCTGTTCAATATAATCAGCAAACCACACCACAGGCTTCGGAACAAAACAAAACAAGCGCAACATGATGGCTTTGAGTGGCCCAATTTCGAGTTTCCGTTGGTTCTATCGATTAGATACTGACGATATCAATTTGAGATGAGGCCGATCCATCCGCCTAATCGTTTTGGTCGGCATCGCTTTCATCGCTTCTTGCAGTTTCTGGCACTTCTATCGCGGGAGCTGGATCGTTTTGGTTGCCATTGCTTTTGTCGCTTCATAGCTTCTGGCACTTCAATCGTGGAAGCTGGATCGGTCGTTGTCGTCAGAACTACTGGGCAGGGTGCTTCCCTCAGGCTTCACGAAGTCAAGTCAGGTAGGACTACGAGCTCCAATTTAGGTCAAAAGGAGTGCCCGGTTTTCGCCCGGTTTTGCGCATTTGCGTCCCAAACTACGAATTGGTACTAATTTAACCTAGTACTAGAGTACCGAAGCAAATCAATAAAAACTATAATATGAAAAGCTAAGAATTGACCATCAACTACAATAGAATAAACTAATTTAATGAAACTAACATCGAGGAGCACCTATTTTCTTTCCGTCACGTCGCGCTAGATCCTTGGCAGTCTCGTTAAAGTCACTCCGCACACCACAATGTATCGTACTCCCTGCTGTGTTGCCCAAGAAGCCATTCCCTCCCTTAGCCTCAATCACCTTTTGTGCAATCCGGTGGGCCTGCACAAAGCCGGAGGCAATCTTGGAACTCGGGAGCCCATGCCACACATCATTTGCCGCTTCCCAGATTTCATTTTCCTTCAAGCAATGAAGGCCACCCCGTTCTCGTGCAAGGCTACAGTGCCGTCGTGACATGTTTGGAAAGACCGACAAATCGAGCACATTCATGTGCGGCATCTGGGGTGCTTGCGGTTCCCAGTGCCAACCTTTACTTTCACAGTACTCCGTCACGAATCTGATGAACTTTGCTTCACCATGGGGACCGGCATTATCACCCTGGATAATTTCATCATATTTGACACTAGCAATCGTCGCTGCACCAACACCACGGACCTCCTTGACGAATCCGAATCCTTCCATTCGGTTCATTCCTGGCGACGTATTTGCAGACACCTTGACATGGTCACCCAACAATACACCAGGCTTTTGGTCATCATTGACTCTGATTGCAAATTTTTGATCTGGTTCTGTTGTCATTGCTTTATTCTGACCAACTTGAGATTTCAAAAAGGACTTGTTGGCATCGACGACCAGTTTGAAATTAATTTCCTTTTCATTTAGGGACTTTAGCTGACGCTCTCTTTTTTTCTTGTCTTCTCAATATCAACTGCACTGATTGCACTCGTGGTAGTTACTGTAGTCACGCACATCTTGATTCAAAGGTTTGTTGTCGCCTGCTTGTGATCGATTAGCTTCTCGTGAATTGTTGACCTTGTTTGTAGGAAGCGACCCCGCGCCGCTTTTTGAACCGGACCGCGCCGTCTTTTTGTACCGTTTTTGTTGCGTAGCCGCTACGTAGCAGATGCGCCATAGGGTGCCGTCATCGCCGCTTGGATTCAAGCTCGGCTCTGATGATGGCTCGTCCCTGGGCGATACGCTAGGCACTGAAGAGGGTTTGTCGGATGGCTTGGTAGATGGCTCCTGAGACGGCATCGTCGATGGCTCCGCTGATGGCTCGTCGCTTGGATTCAAGCTCGGCTGTGCTGATGGCTCGTCGCTGGGCGACAAGCTAGGCATTGAAGAGGGTTCGTCGGATGGCTTGGTAGATGGCTCCTGAGACCATTGTTGCACTCATCAAAAAAAATAACAGGAGAAGTCAGACGAAGAAGCCTAGCCAGAAGATCGAAATTCATTGATGTCGTAGAGGCTTCTAATTGTCTTTCTAAAAATAAAACAATGATCTAAGTATAATGTCCTTAGGACAATGACGATTCCTTAGTAGTGTATATATTTGATCTTTGGCGGACACAATGTAGTAATATCAAATCGTGTTAGACAAACTATTGTGACATGCGACATTCTAAATACTTCCCCTACTATCGTAAGCAAGTTGATATTGCACGTACTTCGTACGACAATAAGCTGACGCCTCTCAGTTGTTCGAGTTTCCTCGCGGCACAATGGTTTCAAAAAGCCTACGTTCTGGACTTGGCTACAAACCAGTACCACAGGTACACTTTCTACACACTTCTACGTAAAATGTAACACTAGATAATTCCCGATTTCCCGTTACTGCTATTATTATTATAATTTGACTATTCTGATCCACTATCTATATATTATCTAGTTCATCTAGCCTGATAATCTCCTGAGGACTTAGCAGTCAATTATCCCCAGTCCATGGCGAGTTGTCTTGATGAAGTGCAGCTTGGCGATCATTAGTCTTTTGAAGAAGAAGAGCTGCTGCTGTCTCTGCACCCTTACTAGAGAATGCTTGAGGTTCCGCTTCCGTTTCTTGTTTACTTCTTTCTTTATTTTCTGTACATCTCGATTTCCACTTAGCTGCTCCCATTGAGTGTACAGTTTGTACTTCCTGTCTCTGTTCCTTATTGTCTAATCCTTTGTCGTAAATCTTCCATCATGTGCACATAGTCCTGTGCTGGTTCAAAATCGATATCTTCTGGAATAGGATTCATCAGAAAAAGACCACTCAATGTTTTGACACGGGAAAGGACAACGTAAGCCCAATTTTTCACCTTTGACCATTCTGCAATCGCTTATGATTTTACTGTTTTTCCTTGCAATTTGTGACCAGTTGTTGCATGATTCATGATTACCGGAAGGTATTGCAGTTCGATATCGGTTTTGATTCTTGACTTCAATCCGAATTCAGATATTGGGTAGCTGACTCTGAATGTTCCAACTTCAGGTTTTAGCCAAAAATTTCCTTCAAACTGATTGCAATCTTGCCACTTCACTTCAATGCATTCAACATCTTCCATTCCAACAGCGTGAATCCAGTATTCATTCATTCTAATCTTCTCGAGCTTTGCACCTGGTTTCAGAATCACTTTACAAAATTTACATACCGTCCCATTTGCAATTCCGTTAAGCACATCCTCATTTTTCATCACCATCAAGTCACATCCGAAGAATAGACATAGCAGGGGAGCACACATT
>Ga0307492_10001257_pt1 | contig 10539 bp, 14 predicted proteins | sample SI3LmetaG_FD_202365 | JGI IMG/M metagenome (GOLD analysis project Ga0307492, IMG submission 202365) | Sea-ice brine microbial communities from Beaufort Sea near Barrow, Alaska, United States - SI3L | ecosystem: Environmental > Aquatic > Marine > Coastal | place: USA: Alaska | collected 2017-05-06
ACTTCAATTGTTTTTGCCATGGAAATTGTTGGCGCTATTAAAATACTTTCCAGATTTCGAATCATAAAATACCCTATGTTTATTTTTTAGTTATAAAGAGTAATTAAAGCAAGTTCTGTGATAGGGGGAATTAATTATCAGTGGTGTTATTTGCATAAACACGCCTGTTTGCCTCCACATCCACTCTCACCAATGCCCCCTGCCGCTATAGTAACATTATGTCCAATTGACACCTTTTGTATAACGGTGGCCCCTGCACCAATAAAGACATGGGCTTGAGTATTAACACTGCCACAAACTATCGCGCCCGTTGCAACATGATTATGACTTGCTATGTCACAGTCATGCTCAACTACAACCTGGGTATTAATGATGGTATTGGCATTTATTTTGACACCCTCCTGTATATTACAACCATGCATTATTTGTACCTCTTATTCAAGCTGGGCACTTAGTGAAAGTAATGCAAAATCAGAAACAACGGTTTTGAAGTAGTAACCATGGTTTTTAAAATAATGGAATAACTTATTACGGCGTTGTTTTCCCCCTACGTAATTACTTTTTTGCTAGCAGAAATAAAACCAAAACCATTGCTCAATTCTATATCTTCAGGTGGATACCGAAGGACATCATCATCTATAAAATATTGATAGTTAGCCAATATCGCGGTTGTTATGGTTTATCAGGGCTAATGACGGCTAATATCTCAACGTTTTGTTGTAATAAAATATCAAGTAAAAAACTAGTGTGACCACCACCGATGATTATCACTGACTTTAATTTATTCATCAATTATATCACCTTCACTATAATTACGGTGAGTTGTTTGTTTGAGCATCGACCAATATAAATAAGGAGACATGCCACTTACAGGTCGTTTTATCGCTAAACTTTTCTGAATAAACACTTCAACTATTGCAATGTTACTATCGGCTACCAAGCTTTTGTGCGTAATCAACATATTTTGTTGCTCTGCATTTGTTGGTGCTTTTTTTATACTGCCTAAAATAGTTTCAACATCACGGATTGCATTAACAAATTCCAAAGAATCATTAGTCTCAATTGATGTGCGGTGATCTGGACCTGACATAATTCTATCTAATGTAATGTGTTTTTCAATAATACACGCCTCTTTTGCCAACGCAGCAACCGACACTAATGTGCCTAAGCTGTGATCAGAATAACCAAAGGGTAAATTAAACTCTGTTTTATAAGTATCTAATACGTTTAAATTAATGTCAGTAAATTTCACTTCATTGGATACTTCATCAGCACCACACATTTTCTCTGACTTTTTACCGTATTCATTGGCCTGTACCTTGAGCAGATAAAGCAATGGGAGAAGCAATGTATTCAGGGTTTTCAGAATGACGAGCAACAAACTAAAACAATAAAACAGCAAGCGAAAGAAGATAAAGCTGAAATTAAATCACTGAAGAAAGATCTGAGGTATAAATAAAAAGCATTGGCAGAAACAGCCGCTTTATTGGTGTTGCGAAAAAAGCTCAAGGCCTTTTACGTGGAAGAACCAGAGGGCGATTAACGCCTCCCGAGAAAAGGCTGATGTTGATCACCCTCATTCAAGACGCAATGAAAAACAGATGTAGCATTAATGCTGCCTGCGTGGAAACGGAGATCAGTTTGAGCACTTATCGACGTTGGTTTTGTGTAAAGAGATCACTGTAGATAAGCGGCCCGAAGCTAATCGCTCTGAGCCGGGTAATAAATTAAGCAAAGAATAGCGGCAAACTATTTTAGATACATGTAATGAACCAAAATACGCAAATTTACCGCCATCGTAAATCGTTCCTATGTTACTCAATGATGGTATCTACCAGGGCTCTGAATCGAGTTTTTACCGAGTATTAAAGCAGGCAGATCAGTTACATCACCAAGGTCGTAACCGTGCACCAAAGATTATATGGCATTGAGCAACAAATTAAAGGTAAATCGAGTGAAGATAAGTTCACCATCTGGCAATCACACGTTAAGCCAATCGTAAAAGAATTACATCACTGGCTAATAAAACACAAAGATAAAATCCCACCCAAAAGTAAACTTGGGGAGGCAATGAGTTACAGCTTAAATCAGTTTGATAAATTCCAGCGCTACCTTGAAGATGGGAAAATGAGACCCGGTTTATGCTGAATGTAATTGCAGGAATAGTGGCTTATAGTCTTAAAGAAAAAAAGCCACGTATTAAGTTATCACCGAGTGAATTTGGACTGATGGTAGCTTAAAAAAATGAACGCTTAAGCAGATCTCAGGTTAACTAATAAATAATTGTTTTCATCAATAACTAACGCTAATTTGAGTACCTCAACATCAATAATTTTAAAAGCTTGTTGAATAGTTTCTGTATGTGTTATTAATATATTTTCTCCAATCATGGCTCTTTTACTTTATTACCTTTGTTATACCTTTCGATGGGTAAGAAATGATATTATCAGCTATATTTTTCGTCGCTATTGTGCCAGCCCCAATAATTGAGTTTTCTCCGATCGATATTGACTGAATAACAGATGCACCAGTACCAATATGTACATGTTCAGAGGTTGAAACATTACCGCTTAAAGTCACACCCGGTGCAATATGATTATTTCCACCAATAACGCAATCATGTTCAATAATTGAACCTGTATTAATGATGCTATTAGCGCCAATAATCACATTAGTTTGAACTATTGCCCCATTAAATATTTGAACACCTTCAGCTAATTCTACATACTCAGATACTATGGAGTTAGAGGCAATAACCGTTTCAAATTCATAACCTAACCCTTTAAATTTACTAAATAGCACAGTGCGTAAATTATTACCTGGTAATGAACCTAAGCCATTGACCAATTTAACAGATTGATTATCAAATTTTAAAACATCGTCATCATTTTTAAAATGCTCGATACCATCAAATACTCTGTTTTTCAATTCAATTTCGGGGCTAACAATACCAAGAATTTCACGATTTTGTTGACGTAAAATATCAACTAAAACGCTTGCATGGCCACCTGCCCCGATAATTAAAAGTGCCTTAGACAAAAACCACCTCGCCTTCAACATGGTCTTGCAATGCTTCTTTTCCAATTAAGTCCCAGTAAAGGTAAGGGCTAGAACCATTACCGGGCCTTTTAATTGTTAAATTTTCAGCGCTATATATTTCACCCGTTTTAATAGCTTTTAAGGCGACTAAACTTTTCCGAGCAACTGTCTTGTTTTTAATTTCAGAAGGCCGAGGCCCCTTAACACCGTCACCTAATGCAAGTTCAACATTACGAATAGCCTTGATCATTGCTGTTAATTCACTAGGCTCTAATGAAGCTTTATGATCTGGTCCTTCCATATTATTGTCAAGCGTAAAATGCTTTTCAATTAAGCAAGCACCTCGTGCAACAGCTGCGACAGGTATAGTGATACCTGCGCTATGATCTGAATAACCTGCTGGTAAATTAAATGCTATTGCTAAGGTCTCTATTGCTTTCAGGTTTATATCCTCCATAGGTGCGGGATACTCTGTAGTGCAATGTAAAATAGTGACTTTAGTTTTTAAAGCTTGTTGGCCTTGTTCTGAAAAATAAGCAGCTTGAAAGGCATCAATACTTGGCTTATGTTGTTCTTTAACTGTATAACCAAAAGCTATCACACCTAACGCCATTTCAATTTCAGCTAACGTTGCCATGCCTGTTGAAATAATTAAATCACACCCCGTTTTTGCATGCGCTAATACCAAAGGTGCATTTGTTAATTCCCCTGAAGGTATTTTTAATTTTTTTAATCCTAAATCATTAACTAAAAAATCAAGGCTTTCGAAATCAAAAGCAGTAGATAAAAATTCAATGCCTAACTCAGAGCAGTACTTAACCAGTTTATGGTGTGTGTCATAACTCAATTCTAATCGACTGAGCATAGCCAACTGTGATTCTACTTTTTGGGTATTAGTTACTTGGTAATTAGCTTGTTTAGCATTTGCAGTAACTAGATTTTTAGCTTTGAAAGTTTGAAACTTAACAATATCAGCTCCAGCTTCATAAGCGGCATCTACTAATTTGAACGCGAATTCTTCGCTGCCATTATGGTTTACACCCGCTTCGGCAATAATTAACGTCATTTTACATCCCCAAAAATTAAATCGTAAAAAGATTTAATTGAACTTATTTTGAATTCTTTGACTAGCTTAATTATTTGGCCACTAGCGTCTCCTTGACCGTAAGGGTTTATAATATTTTCATCCTCGACTTTATATTTTTTGCTGACACCATATTGAATAGCATTAACGATATCATTCTTTTTAGGTGAACAATGAATAACGCTTTTCGCAGCAAGTCTGCCTCTCTGCCGCATCCCTATATCAATAGTTGCCACATCAAAAGAAGGCACTTCAATAATACCACTAGAAGAATTACCCACAACAGCGGCGGCGTTTTTAACTGCGCTTAGGTAACGAATTTGACCAAGCGATTTTATAGCTAAAGTGCGTTTGGAATTTTTACTAGCATAACCTTCGAGTAGTGGAATTATTCGGCGTCCTCCATCATCAGCATTAGGATAAGTAATAATAATTTGATGATCTGGAAATTCATCTAAACCATCTAACAATGCTTGATATGACTTTTCAGGTTCTTCGTCTGCCAATGTTACCGGATGATAGGTAACTAAAATATATGGTTTAGTGAGAGGAAAGTCTAACGACTGACTTAATTCTTCCTTTGTCATAAAGGTACTTCGACTCAAGTGATCTAACCCAAGAGCACCTACATTTTTCACTCTTTCAGGGGCTTCACCTAATTGGATAACTCGCTTTCTATATTCATCTGTAGACGTGCAATGAATATGACTTAATTTAGTAATTGCATGGCGAATAGCATCATCATATGCACCTTTAGTAATTTCTCCACCATGTAAATGTACTACTGGAATACGTAATATCATTGCCGTTTGCGCAGCAGCTAGGGCTTCAAACCTATCACCTAAAATAACTAACGCATCAGGTTTCAATCGGCTAAGTGCATCTGTAAAGCCTAATACTCCTAGACCCATACTTTTTGCAACACCTACCGCGGTATCAGAAGAGAGTAAAATTTCTATTTTTTCATCTATAGTAAAACCGTCTTGTTCTATTTGTTGATAAGTACAGCCAAATTCGGGTGATAGATGGGTACCAGAAACCAAAAGTTGTAATTGTAACTCAGCATCAGTTTGCATATCTTTCAAAAGCCAATATAAAAGCCCATACTCTGCTCTTGTACCGGTAAATACAGCTATTTTACGCAAGTTATTATCCATTATTAACTGGTGAACTTGGAACATTAACTAAACAAGATTCAAACCATTCAGAAATAGGTAATGGTCCTCGTTTCGCGTTTTGAAACATTGGTAATCTATGCATTAATTTCCATATTGGCCGAGTCATCACCCCTCGTGCATTTGTTTCTTTTATAAAAGTCTCACGAACTTCAGTATTTGGGCAAATAATAGCATTTAACCAATAATTTGATTGGGCATAGTCAGGCTCGGTAATGAAAGTAAACTCTGATCCGGCAAAAAAATCATTATATTGCAGCGCTAATGCTCGCTTTTGTTGAATGAATTTAGGTAGTACTTCCATTTGAGCACAACCTAATGCGGCATTTAAGTTAGGTAGGCGATAATTGAAACCAGCTTCATCATGAAAAAACTCATAGGGGTGAGGTACTTTAGCTGTAGTGGTTACGTGTTTAGTATGCATACCATCAGCAACTCTTTTACATAATACCATGCCACCACCGCCGGTAGTGATCACTTTATTCCCATTAAAGCTAATGGCACTAAAATCTCCAAAGGTGCCTGTATGCTGGCCTTTATAAAAAGATCCTAAGCTTTCAGCAGCATCTTCTACTAAGGAAACATTCCATTTTTTACAAACGATTAAAAGCTCATCTAATTCAACTGGGTGGCCAAAAGTATGCATTGGCACTACAGCGCGATATATTTGCCCTGTACTTTTATCTTCACATAACCCGTCGGTATTAATGCGAGCAAAATCTTCAAGATAAATATCTAATGCCTTTGGACATAAACCTAAACTCACTTTAGACACATCTACAAATACAGGTTCTGCGCCCATATGATATAAAGCATTACAAGTCGCGACAAATGTTAGTGCTTGAGTAATAACCAAATCGCCTGCTTTAACCCCTGTCATGTATAGTGCAGTATGTAATGCAGCTGTGCCATTAACTGTAGCAACCGCTTTTGCTGTACCTGTGAACATTTCAATATGTTTCTCAAACTCTTCAACATATTTACCAACACTAGAGACAAATGTACTATCAATAGTATTCATCAGGTATTTTTTTTCATTACCTGAAAATTGAGGCGCGTGCAGGGGAATAAAGTCTTTGCTTTGATAATAATCTTGGATGAATGTGGTTAATTTTTTATACATACCAATCACTACACATTATAAAGATTGTGTTTGTATTTAGACAGATTATCACTTTCTGTGAACCATTTTATAGTTTTTTCAAGCCCATAGCGTAATTCAATTTGAGGTTGATAACCTGTTAATTCTTTAATCAGTTTATTATCACACCAAAGACGAAAAACTTCGGATTTATCGGGCCGTAATCGCTGTTCATCGGTAATAAATTCAACATCACTTTCCATTATATCTTTAATCAAATTAAGCGTATCAGCCATGCTAATTTCAAAGTTTGAGCCAATATTGATTGTTTTCCCGATACATTGCTTTGCCTGAGCCAGCATTAGAAAACCACGGCAAGTATCTGCCACATAATTAAAGTCACGTGTTGGCGTTAAATCACCTAATTGAATTTTTTGTGCTCCACCTGCAATTTGACTGATAATAGTAGGAATTATTGCCCTAGCAGATTGTCGAGGCCCATAAGTATTAAAAGGTCTGGCAATGGTCAGAGGTAAATCAAAGGCATTAAAGTAGCTCATTGCCATGGCATCTGCACCTATTTTTGAAGCGCTGTAAGGTGATTGAGCTTGCAATGGATGTTCTTCATCAATGGGCACGTATTGTGCTGTGCCGTAAACTTCACTAGTAGAAGTATGAATAACAAGAGAAACCTTATTATCTAAGCTTGCTTGGCATATATTTAATGTGCCAATAACATTGGTAGAGACATAACTTTCGGGAGCTACGTATGAATATGGGATCGCAATAAGCGCAGCGAGATGGAAAACCACATCAATACCTTTAGTGATATGACGGCAAAAGTGAGGGTCTCGAATATCACCGGTAATTACTTCAATGTTATCTTTACATTGAATGTTTTCCAGCCAGCCCCAGTGATTAAAGGAGTTGTATTGCGCTAATGCTCTGACTTGATAACCGTTTACTACTAGTAGTTCAACTAGGTGTGAGCCAATAAAACCATCGGCTCCTGTGACTAATGCACATTTATTTATCATGTCTTTACCTTAAAAAAGCAACTAACTGACTAAATAATATCACTTCATTAAACAGAAACAATTAATCACTAAATTTATTATAAGCATTAATTGCTTTTTTAGTTTTTGATTGCTGATCACTTTGAGAAAGCAGTAATGTTTGCTGTTTTATAATGGCATCTCTAGATGTATTATCGCGAGCCTTAATACTCAATAGAAACTCCTGATATTGAACAAATGCTTTCATATCGGTATCATCAATAGTTGCAGCTAGTTTTTCAAGTAATAGTTGCCTTTTATCAAGTAATTCAGGACAGCGTTCTAAATCTTCACTTTGTAAATTACTTTCTACTTCACTTGATAACGCATCAATCTGTGTTACCAAGGAGTTAACAATAGACATTAAGCACCTTTAGCTAGTTTTTTTTTGTCAGCTAACAGCGACATACCTTCTTTTTTTGATTCCTCTGACATTTCTGACCATGTATCTCGTAGTGGTCTGAGCATGTTCACCACTTCATCAATGCCACTGGTGTCTAAATCAATACTTACGGTGTTTAAGCGTTCAATACAATAAGCATATAACACATCAAAATTTTCTGATATTTTTGGTTGTCCATCAAAATCAAGTGAATTACGCAAAGCAGCTAATATATTGATTGCTTTAGTAATAGATTCAGACTTTAACTCAAAACTTTTCCGTTCAATAGCACCTTTAGTAACAGACGCCGCTTGTAATATTCCATCAAACATCATTAGAATCACTTGATGTGGATTAGATTCTAGTAAATTAGAATGTAAATTAACTTGTTTATAAGCTTTTAAATTCTGTCTCATAATTTTCGCTCCTACCTTTAAATATATTTAGAAAAGAATCTAATCTTTACTTGTCGGCTGCAAGGCATTTTCTAACCATGCTCCAGTTGCTTCGTACCTAGCAACTGTTGAGTCCAAAAAAGAAAAGCTTTTTCTTAGTGTCTCTTCATAACTGCGTAAACGAGTTTCTAAATCATCATAGTCATCACTAATACTTGATAAATCTAAATTAAGATAAGTTTGTCGTTTAGTTAATGTACCGTCAGAGTCATTATAATTATCAATGAGTGATGTCAATTGACTGACGATACCATCAGTAGATGCAAAAAGTTCGCCAACTTGTCCCAGGTCGTTTTCTATTGCAGACGATAATTTTACTTCACCACTATCGAGTGTTCCTATCCCAACAGCTGATATTTCTAACTTGCCATAGCGGTCAACTGAAATACCAATATCGCTTAACGAATCAATATCACCGGTCATATTATCCACCGAGTTAATTAATATATCATTAAGTTGGCTTTTCATAGAACGGAGATCGGGGTCAAAGGCAAGTCGACCTGCTTTAGGAGCGCCTAAACCCAGCATATTTTCGGCTAACGCATTATATCCGTCAACAAATTCATGCATAAGTTCGTTAGCAACGTCTTGATTTTGTGAAATATCGAGTGTCGTTGCTGTTGTGCTTACTTGACTTGCGAAAATAGTAACATCTTCAATAACATTCTTTAACTCGTTAGTGTCACTTGTTACGGTAAGACCGTCAATTAGCACGATTGAGCTTGTAGCATAATCATTAGCGTCTTGAGTATTGTTTGTCGATATATCATCTAAAGAGGCATTGTCAGTGCTAACTACTAGGCTGTTTCCATCACCAGATATTGCTGACTTATAAACTAAATAAGATCCCTCATCACTATTAATAATGTTGGCCGTGACCCCGAAATTCGCAGATTCAGCATTTACTTTATCTCGGATAGTACTCAAATCATCTGTCGCAGCAATATCGACACCAAAGGTCTCAGAGCCGGCATTAAATGTTAAGGTCCCATTTCCAACAGTTGAGCTTGATGATGTTATTGTCGCTGATTGCAAACGACTACCTTGAGCTAACTGTTGAACATCAATACTGAATGAGCCATTACTTGCTGAGCCATTGGTGGTGATAGCAATATCGTCAGTTGATACGGCTAAAACTTGTTCACTCAAATCGTCAGCAGATTTTAATTTATCGACAATGGTTTGAAAAGAAGATAACGCTGATTTAAAACTACCAATGCCTGATAATTCTATACTTACACGCTCTTTTTTTTGTTCTAGGCGAATCTCAGTAGGCACAGACTCTGATGTAACAAAGGCTTCAATTATTGACTCTAAATCTAGGCCAGAACCAATGCCAGCAGAAGTTATATTCATAATACCCTCCAGTTAATATCTATTATACCTTCTCATCAAGAAACATACCAGTTTGGATGCCTATATCTTGACGCAGCTCCAATATTTTATTAGCTATATTTATCACTTCTTCAGATGGAAACTGTTTGATCAAATCTTTACTTTCAGTATCAAACACCCTGATGACAGTTTTAGCACTTTTTTCATCTTTTTCAAAATTAACATTCTGTGTTGACAGCTGCATAAATTTTGCAACAACTTCAATTGCATCATCTAATTCAAGCCCTTTTTTATCAGAAATATCAGCAGTTAGGACTGAAGTTTTTATATCATTTTGAGTTAAATTTAATAACTCAGCTCGTGGGATTTTATCTGAAGCAATTTCTTTAGTACTATTTGAATTATACCCACTAAAACTAGTATCAACATTGGTCTGATTGATACTTTTATATACTTTTGTCTCAATAGCTTGATTTAAAAACAGATTACTGGAACCTATTTGCGTTGCCATAAATATCCCCTATGCTTACTTATAACACAAATGGCACTCTAAGTAGAGTGCCTTTTTTTAACAACACTCGCTAGATATTATAATAGTGACAGTGCTATTTGTGGTTGTTGATTAGCTTGCGCTAGCATTGAACTTGAGGCCTGTTGTAACACAGAGCTTTTCGCCAATGACGCACTTTCTGCAGCATAATCAGTATCTAACACTCTAGAGCGTGATGCCGACAAATTCTGTGCAGCATTATCATTACTTCGAACAATCGAAGAAAAACGGTTTTGCTTGGCACCCAAATCAGCGCGCGTTGAGGTTACTGTAGCCAAGGCAGTATCAAGTGCTGCAATAGCTGTTGATGCTGATGCTGCAGTGGTAAGGCCTACCGTACCGATAGTAGAGGCCGCGTCAAAATTCTGACTGATATTAATCGT
>Ga0307492_10001258_pt1 | contig 10537 bp, 9 predicted proteins | sample SI3LmetaG_FD_202365 | JGI IMG/M metagenome (GOLD analysis project Ga0307492, IMG submission 202365) | Sea-ice brine microbial communities from Beaufort Sea near Barrow, Alaska, United States - SI3L | ecosystem: Environmental > Aquatic > Marine > Coastal | place: USA: Alaska | collected 2017-05-06
GTCATGAAGTTTAAGTATTGCCATCTTTTATTTAATAACATATAATTCAACCAGTTATATTATGATAATTCATTGCTCTTATCATGTTTTAAATTATTTAATATAGCGCAAATTTACTTTAACTTCAGAGATTAAGAGCACTACCTAGACTATGAGCGGTACAACATCTACTCAACATAAACTCAATCAGCAACGAAAACTTGCCGTACAGTTGCGCCTTGATGGTTTGCCTCTGGCTGATATAACACGCCAATCAGGGCTATCAGCACCAACAATCATCGCCGCTCACAACGCATATCTAGTTGGTGGCTGGGGTGCAGTAAAGATAAAGCCTAGAGGACGTCCTACTGGTGACAGATTATTGTCACAAGAACAGCAAAATGTATTAAGCGAATTACTGTTAATAAGCAGACCTGAAAAGACAGATCCAAACACACATTTATGGTCTTATTCAGTGGCTAATGAATGGCTGAAACAGCAGGGTCACAAGATGACTAATCGCTCTGCTAGCACCTATATAAAGCGCTGGAATTACTCTTCATCACACCCTCTTGAGCTGTTAAAAAAATCAACTACTGAAGAAACACTGTACTGGATAGCTAATGAATATCGGGCTATTGTTGATCAGTCACTGCGTGATGGGACAAAAGTATACTGGGTTGGTGTGTCACCCCAAAATGGTTACACAGTATTTCATGCTCACAACAGCCGTAAAAAATTCTATTGGATGAGCGGTCTCAACACTGATAAAACCGCAGATACTTGTATTGATTTTTTCAACCGCCTACTTCTAGAGGCTGGTAGTGGTGTCGTTATCATTCTCAATGACATTGACATCACTAGGGTGAGCAGCATTCAACAATGGTTTCGAGATCAATCTGACAACTGTATGTTGGTCTATCCGCCAAACAATAAAACTGTCAACTTGTCAGCACAAGATACAGGTTTCAATAAACGGCTAGAGGTAAGAAAACTAGCTGTAAATCCACACGTTAAGCAACAAACAACTCTGTTACGAGAAAAAATAATGACAAATCCAGAAAAAGCTACCCAACAGTCTTCCGCTCAACCAGAAGCATTAGAAACATCGGTTACTCTGACGCATCTACAACGACTGGAGGCCGAGAGCATCCACATTATGCGTGAAGTCGTTGCAGAGGCAGATAATCCTGTGATGTTGTATTCGGCCGGTAAAGACAGTGCCGTCATGTTACATCTTGCTCTTAAGGCATTTTATCCTGCCAAACCACCATTTCCACTAATGCATGTGGATACTATGTGGAAGTTTCGGGAGATGTATGAATATCGTGACAAAATGGTTGATGAACTCGGTCTTGAATTGCTGACACACATTAATCCGGATGGTCTTGCGCAAAAGGTTAATCCTTTTACTCACGGCTCTGGATTGCATACAGATATTATGAAAACCGAAGGTTTAAAACAAGCCCTGAACAAACACCAGTTTGACGTAGCTTTTGGTGGGGCGCGTCGTGATGAGGAAAAATCTCGTGCGAAAGAGCGTATTTTTTCATTTCGTAGCAGTCAACATCGCTGGGAACCTAAGAACCAAAGACCAGAATTATGGCACTTGTATAATGCTCGCAAGAAAAAAGACGAGTCGATCCGAGTCTTTCCATTATCAAACTGGACCGAACTCGATATTTGGCAGTACATTCATCTAGAGAACATTTCGATTGCGCCATTGTATTTCGCAGCAGAAAGACCAGTAGTAGAACGCAATGGAATGCTCATCATGGTTGATGATGATCGTATGCCTCTGCAACAAGGTGAAGTACCCATCATGCGGAAAGTCCGATTTAGAACACTGGGTTGTTATCCATTAACCGGTGCTGTTGAATCGAATGCAAACACATTACCAGAAATTATTCAGGAAATGCTGTTGACTCCAACGTCCGAACGCGAGGGTCGTATGATCGATCACGATTCTGCCGCATCCATGGAAAAGAAAAAGCAAGAGGGGTATTTCTAATGGGAACTACATCCAATGAATTAATTAGTCATGATATCGAACAATATCTGCATCAGCACGAAAACAAGAGCCTATTACGTTTTATAACCTGCGGCAGTGTTGATGATGGTAAGAGCACTCTGATAGGAAGGCTTTTATACGAATCGAAAGCGCTATTTGAGGACCAGCTTGAATCAGTAAAAGCAGACTCCAAAAAATGGGGCACCCAAGGTAAAGATATAGACTTTGCACTACTGGTTGATGGTTTGGCCGCTGAGCGAGAGCAAGGTATTACAATCGATGTCGCCTATCGCTTCTTCGCAACCGATCAAAGAAAATTTATTGTTGCTGATACCCCTGGTCATGAACAGTACACTCGGAATATGATCACTGGAGCCTCCACCGCCGATGTTGCTGTTATTTTGATCGATGCTCGTCAGGGTATATTGACTCAAACTCGTCGGCATAGTTATCTAGTATCATTAATGGGTATTAAAAATGTCGTTTTAGCGATTAATAAAATGGACATAATAAACTACTCAAAAGAAACTTATCTGCAGATAGTTGAAGACTATACCGAGTTTGGCAAACAAATCGGTATTGAACATTTTACAGCTATACCTGTTTCAGCATTAAAAGGTGACAACATTATTGAGCCAAGTCCAATGATGCCCTGGTATCAAGGCACCACGTTAATGTCATATCTTGAAACCGTAAAAATAAATGCAGAGCAGATGCAGGAAGCTGATTTTAGAATGCCAGTACAGTGGGTTAATCGACCCAATTTGGATTTTCGCGGTTTTACAGGCACTGTTGTCAGTGGCGTGATTAAACCTGGCGACAGCATTCGAGTACAACCATCAGGCAAACAAAGCAGTGTCCAGCGTATAGTGACCATGGATGGTGATCTCAATCAGGCAGTAGCAGGCCAGTCCATCACTCTGACTTTAAATGATGAGATCGATATATCGAGAGGCGACATGATATCAACCGCCGATGCACCAGCACTCTCAGCAGATCAGTTTGAGTCAACTATAGTCTGGATGTCTGAAGATGAAATGTTACCGGGCCGTCCATACCTATTGAAAATCGGTACCCAGACAGTAACTGTGACTATTACCGATGTAAAATATGAAGTCAATGTCAATACACTGGAGCACATCGCCGCAAAAAGTCTACAACTTAATAATATCGGTATCTGTAATATCAACACAGATCGTCAGATCGCCTATGATAGTTATAAGGACAATCAAGAAACCGGTAGTTTCATTTTGATTGACCGGGTAAACAATAATACGGTTGGGGCCGGAATGTTGAACTTTGCGTTACGTCGCTCAGACAATATACATATGCAAGCTGTGGACGTTAACAAAGCCTTGCGCTCAGAATTAAAAAATCAAAAATCATGCGTCATGTGGTTTACAGGTTTATCGGGATCTGGCAAATCTACTATTGCGAACCTGGTGGAAAAAAAGCTGGCTGCACAGAACCGACATACATACCTGCTTGATGGTGATAATGTACGTCATGGTTTAAACAAGGACTTAGGTTTTACTGATATAGATCGCGTCGAAAACATACGACGTATAGGCGAGGTTGCTAGTTTGATGGTGGATAGCGGTCTGATCGTATTGACAGCCTTTATTTCACCATTTCAATCAGAGCGGCAAATGGCTAGAGATCTTGTAGAACAAGATGAGTTCTTTGAAGTCCATGTTGATATTCCTCTGGCAATCGCAGAAGAACGAGATCCAAAAGGACTATACAAAAAGGCTCGCCGAGGTGAGTTGAAACACTTTACTGGTATCGATTCACCCTATGAGGCACCGGAGAATGCAGATATCTATCTGGACTCATCGACTATGTCTGCAGAACAGGCTGCTGAAAGAGTTATTAGTGAGATGCGTAAGCGCGGAATTATTTGAGCATGTAATAATAACCACCTAGTCATCTTGGCGGAGCCTGGGTGGCTATGTCTTAGTCTAAAGGTAAAGAAATAATGGGGTGGCTGATGGGGCTCGAACCCACGACCGCCGGAATCACAATCCGGAGCTCTACCAACTGAGCTACAGTCACCACTATTCTTTACTAAGATGCTATTTGAATAATAGTCATCCTAAATTGGCGCGCCCGGCAGGATTCGAACCTGCTACCCTCGGCTTAGAAGGCCGATGCTCTATCCTGATGAGCTACGGGCGCATGGTTTTGGCAACGTTAGGCTGCCAGGGCGTACAAAAAAATGGTCGGGGAGGAGAGATTCGAACTCCCGACATCCTGCACCCAAAGCAGGCGCGCTACCAGACTGCGCTACACCCCGAAACACTATTGCAACTCTATTTAAGAATATTAAGTAAAATCAATGGGTTATACTTAATTGCAGTGACTTAAGCTACGTCCTGCTTACAACAGGCGAGCATTATACCTAAACCTAGCCATTTCTCAACATCCTTTTTGATTATCTTTCCTAGTTTTTTCAAGGTCGCGTATTCTTTTTGCTAAAGTGAAGGATAATATCTTTAATTATTAACGAGTTTTGATGATATTTGTCAAAATAATTAATTCATTTAAAGTAAAAAAAATATTAAAGATTGAAATTTTTGGTTAAAAATAGGATATTACTGTTCTAAAAAAATTCACTGACAGAAGCGAACCCCTCTCTATGACAAATTTAATCGACGGTAAAATGATTTCGGCGGCCTTTAAAGACAAAATAGCTGAAGCCATAGTAACTCTGAGTACTGAACATAATATTATCCCTGGTCTTGCTGTTGTATTAGTCGGAGCCGATCCTGCAAGTGATGTTTATGTTCGAAGTAAAGGTGTTGCCACAAAAAAAGCAGGTATGAATTCCTTCGAACATCGCCTGCCTGCTGAAACGACAGAGCAAGAACTTTTAGCGTTAATTAGACAGTTAAATGCTGACGATTCTGTAGATGGGATTTTAGTACAATCCCCGGTACCCGATCATATTAATTACAAAGCTGTGGTTGATGTTATAGAGCCGACTAAAGACGTTGATGGTTTTCATCCTATTAATGCCGGAAACCTGTTAATCGGTTCAAACGGTTTTGTTGCTTGTACGCCACTAGGTTGCTCCATTTTACTCAAAAATACTCTAGGTGACTTAACCGGTAAAGACGCCATTATTATTGGTCGTTCAACCATTGTCGGTAAACCGATGGCGATGTTATTGCTACAACAAAATTGTACAGTGACTATAGCTCATTCAAGAACCAAAGATTTAGCTCAAAAATGTGCCCAAGCAGACATCATTGTTGCCGCTGTAGGTAGACCTGAAATGGTTAAAAAAGATTGGGTTAAAGAAGGTGCAACGATTATTGATGTGGGTATCAATCGAGTTGGTACCACAGAATCAGGAAAAGCAAAGCTTGTTGGTGATGTTGCCTTTGATGAAGTAGTAGAGGTAGCTGGAGCAATTACCCCTGTACCGGGTGGAGTCGGCCCCATGACTATAGCTTGTCTATTATTTAATGCCTTAAAAGCAGCTTGTGATCGTCGAGGCCTTGAAGTTCCAGATATATTTGGTGACTTCCTTTAACTAGCTATATATCTTTAACTACGTCGCCAAGTCGTTCCAGTTGCAGAATCTTCAAGTAAGATCCCTGCAGCTGCAAGCTCATCTCTAATCTCATCTCCTCTGCCCCAATTTTTATTAACACGAGCAGCTGTTCGCTCTTCAATTAAGCCATCAATATTTTCTGCAGTTAATTCACCAGCATCGCCCTTACCTGCCTGTAACCAAGTTTCAGGATCTTGTTGCAATAGTCCTAGCGGTTGAGCAAGACGTTTTAAGCGTGCACCTAACTCAGCAGCTAGTTGTGCATTAGTTGATTTAACTAAGTTGATTTCTTTTGCTAATTCAAACAGTACGGCTATCGCTTCAGGGGTGTTAAAGTCATCATCCATCGCTGCAATAAAACGTGCCTCAAAGTCGATTCCAGCTTCAGTGCATATTTCAGGAACGTCTAAATCACGCAGGGCGGTATAAAATCGTTCAAGTGCATTCCCCGCCGTATCAATATTATCAGTACTGTAATTGAGTTGACTACGATAATGAGCACTGACTAAAAACAGCCGAACAGACTCTGCATCATACTGCTCAAGAACATCTCTGACAGTGAAAAAGTTATGTAACGATTTCGACATCTTTTCTTTATCAACCTGCACCATACCCGTATGGATCCAAGTATTTGCATAACGCTTACCGGTAGCAGCTTCGCTTTGAGCGATCTCATTATCATGATGGGGAAACTGAAGATCAGATCCACCACCATGAATATCAAAAGTCTCTCCTAAAGCAGTCATCGCCATTGCGGAGCATTCAATATGCCAGCCAGGACGACCATCACCCCAAGGTGAAGCCCAAAATGGTTCCTGGGGTTTCTTAGACTTCCAAAGTGCAAAATCAAGGGAGTCTTCTTTATTATGATCAACATCCACACGAGCGCCGCTTTTTAATTGTTCAACATCCTGCTTTGATAGGCAGCAGTAGTTCTCAAATTGACTGACACGGTAGTAGACATCTGAATTTACGACGTAAGCTGCACCTTTTTCAATCAACTTTTCAATGATAGTAATAATACCGGCAATGTGCTCAGTAGCTCTTGGCTCATGATCAGGTGGTAACAAACCTAGTGATTTAAAGTCTGCATGCATCTCACCAATAAAACGTTCGGTCAATTGATCAAAGGGTTCATTATTCTCATTAGCACGGTTAATGATATTATCATCAATATCAGTAATATTTCGGACAAAATTCAAATCATAACCACGAAATCTTAGGTAACGTGAAATCACATCAAAGGCAATAAAAGTGCGACCATGTCCAATATGGCAAAAATCATAAGTGGTAATACCGCAAACATACATTCCGACTTTGTTACCGTCGATTGGTTGAAAAAGTTCTTTTTTACGGGTTAAATTGTTATAAATTGTTAACATTGAGTGCCACTTTCATAATTAATGGATGTTCTCTTTGAGGATATCATCAAAAAGCTTTAATATATCGCCTATTGTAACTGCTAATGAACCTTTGGAGTAGCCTAATGAATTTATTTATTCGAATTTTTTGTTCTGTTTTTATTTTAATTGGAAGTTTTTCTACCATCCATGCCGCCCCTAAACCTGTTGTGATTATAGAGACCTCTTTGGGTCAAATAAAAGTCGAACTTAATCATCGAAGAGCGCCGCAAACTGTTAAGAATTTTCTCAAGTATGTAAAGACTAAAGATTATGACCAAACCATCTTTCATCGAGTTATCCCTGGCTTTATGATCCAAGGCGGTGGTTATGATCTTACTAATGTGAGAAGACAAACTAGACCGCCAGTTAAAAATGAAAGCAACAATGGCCTTGAAAACAATACCGGTACCATCGCTATGGCACGTACCGATCATGTTGATTCTGCCACGAGCCAGTTTTACATTAATGTAAACGACAATAAGTCTTTAAATGCATCCTTTGGAAAGCTTGGTTATACGGTTTTTGGAAAAGTCATTGAAGGTATGGACATTGTTATGGATATATCCATAGTAGATACCAAACCTGTTAGATCTCTTGGTAATGATGCCCCCATTGAACAAGTGATCATCAAATCTATCACCCTAATTGAAAAAGAAAAAGAAAAAGAAAAACCTAAGCAAATGAAAAAATCTGCTACGCCTAAAAAAATGAACTAGACTACTGACAAATTAAACAACTCATACAAATTCAAACAATTTATAAAAGGATAAGTAAATGATTATTTTTAAAACATCAATGGGTGAGTTCACTCTCGAGCTAGATACAGAGAATGCACCTGAAACATCAGCTAACTTTCTTGAGTATGTTAATAGTGGCCACTACAGCAATACGATTTTCCATCGTGTTATCAAAGGCTTCATGATCCAAACAGGTGGCTTTGAGCCTGGCATGACAGAGAAATCAAATAATGAGAGCATTAAAAATGAAGCCAATAATGGTTTGACCAATGAGCACTATACTATTGCTATGGCTCGAACCAATGATCCCCATTCAGCAAGTAGCCAGTTCTTTATCAACACTAAGAATAACAGTTTCTTAAACTTCAGTTCTGAATCTACTCAAGGTTGGGGATATTGTGTTTTTGGTAAGGTCACTGCTGGACAAGATGTTGTTGATGCGATTGAAGCTGTTGAAACCGGTTCAAGTGGACACCATCAAGATGTTCCAGTTGAAGATGTAGTAATTACCTCTGCTGAAGTTTCTGAATAATCATTAACTACTCTTATTAATTTCTTATTAATTAGACAAGACACTAATGCAACAATTATTCATATCCGATCTCCATCTCTGTGAACAAGCACCTCACCTTGAAGTGCTTTTTCATCAGTTTATGGATCAACAAGCTCCCAAGGCAGATGAACTTTATGTCTTGGGTGATTTATTTGAAGCTTGGATCGGAGATGATGCTCTTGATCCTCTTGCAGAAAGAGTGATCAAAGCATTTAAAGATTATTCTTCTCACGGCGGAAAGCTTTATTTTATGCATGGTAATAGAGATTTTCTACTTGGTGAAAGTTTTGCAAAGGCAACTGGTGGGCAACTACTAACTGACCCTCATTCAATCACACTAGCAGGACAATCTTCATTATTAATGCATGGTGATTCCCTCTGTACTCAAGATGAAGAATATATCGCTTTTCGAAGCCTTGTCCGTGACACTAAATGGCAACAACAATTTCTATCATTATCAATCGATGAACGACTAAATATTGCCAAAGATATCCGCTCCCAATCAAAACAACGAGGAAAAACACTTGCAGAAGAAATTAGCGATGTTACACCTGCTGAAGTGACGGCTATAATGGTGCAAAACCAAGTCAGCTTACTCATACACGGTCATACTCATCGACAAGCTAGACATCTGTTATCATTGAATGAAAAACACTGTGAGCGCATTGTACTCGGCGATTGGGGCGAAACTGGTTCGGTGTTATCCATTTCAAATAATCATATTGAACTCTCTAACTTTTCCTTAAATATTTAAATAAGTCACTAACACCTCTCTGCCTTTTAAATCTACTCCACGTTAAGCAATTTTAATGATAATTCCAACCCCCTTGACTTAGATCAATTTAATTGAAGATCTAAATGAGAATGATTTGCATTTAGATTAAGTTAGCAGTATTATTCGCTTAATTATTTATCTTAATTAGCACTTGTCATTTAAGGATTTAGAAATGAACGTCAAACATGCTGTATCAGTTGCTACAACCATAGCAATTGCAGTCTCTTCTCTTGCTATTAATAGTGCAGAGCCAACTAATCAAGAATTAATGGCGTTAATAAAAAAGCAACAAGTTCAAATCGAACAACTAATGCTTATGGTTGAAAATAACCAAAAACAGGTTAAAGAAACCGATGAAAAGATAGAAGCAACCGTTGACGCTGTAGAAAGTACCATGGTTGCAACTCAAGAGAGCCAATCAAAAATGGGTGGTTACGGTGAGTTACATTACAACAATATTGAAGATGATGAACAAATAGATTTTCACCGTTTTGTAATGTTCTTTAGTCATGACTTTACTGATAGCATTCGCTTCTTCTCAGAACTTGAAGTTGAACATGCCTTATCAGGTGATGGTAAACCCGGTGAAGTCGAATTAGAACAAGCTTATATTGAAATGGATCTAACTGATTCAACGCTGATAAAAACGGGTGTTTTTCTTGTTCCTGTTGGGATCATCAACGAAACCCATGAACCTCCTACCTTCTATGGTGTGGAAAGAAATCCGATTGAAAAAAATATCATTCCTGCAACCTGGTGGGAAGGTGGAGCCGGTATTACCTCACAAATAGCTGAAGGTGTTAGTGCTGATTTCGCAGTACATTCAGGACTGAATGTTCCGACCGAGGGTAGTTCATCCTATTTAATTCGAAGCGGTCGCCAAAAGGTTGCTAAGGCTAATGCCGATAGCTTAGCCTATACTGCTCGATTAAAATATACTGCTATCCCAGGTGTTGAGCTTGCAGCCTCTTATCAGGTTCAATCTGATGTGACCCAAGGCATAAATGATAGTGGTGCCTCATTAATCACAGCCCATGCAATTATTAATTCAGGGAACTTTGGTCTCAAGGCCTTATATGCCAGTTGGGATATTGATGGTAGTGAAGCAGAACTTCTAGGACGTGATGAACAAAGTGGTTACTATATAGAGCCTAGTTTCCGACTCAATGAAAATTGGGGCTTTTTCGCACGCTATAACGTTTGGGATAATTCTGCAGGCTCGAGTACTGCTGGAAATAATATTGACACTGAAATGACTCAAACTAATATAGGCATCAATTACTGGCCTCATGAAAATATCGTTTTCAAATTTGATTTTGAAAATCAATCGGGCGCTGGTGATGGTAGAGGCTTTAATCTTGGTGTTGGATACATGTATTAGAACTCAGGGTAATTCGCTTGATGATTCGTTTTATAATAAGTAAGATAACATTTGCACTGCTAGTATCTTTAATTGTGAGTTGTTCACAAATTTTAGCGGCTAGTTCATCTTACCCCAAGAATAAAGGGATCAGTAAAGA
>Ga0307492_10001259_pt1 | contig 10535 bp, 8 predicted proteins | sample SI3LmetaG_FD_202365 | JGI IMG/M metagenome (GOLD analysis project Ga0307492, IMG submission 202365) | Sea-ice brine microbial communities from Beaufort Sea near Barrow, Alaska, United States - SI3L | ecosystem: Environmental > Aquatic > Marine > Coastal | place: USA: Alaska | collected 2017-05-06
CCTTAATGGTCTGTTAATTTGTCTTTTTGTTATCTACCGCTGGAAGAAGGCAAATTTCAATAAAGAACTAGATGAAGGTGCACTCAATTATGAGCATAGCTGGTTTGAACGTTATGTTGATTTCTCGGTAGGTACTTTTATTCCAGTTATTTTGTTATTGGTGTTGATTAACACCATTGCGTTAAAATTTTTTGGGGCTGCATTGATAGGTTAATGTGCGGTTCAACATAATAGTTAAAAAGCCAGACCCAAAAGTTTGGCTTTTTGGGTTCAGAATACCTAATACAATTAATGGTGCCGACCCTAATTCGCGCTTTTTTGGTAATTTTTTATATATAGAACACACTATTTTTGTGGCGAAGTATGGACAGTGTTAATATTTCAATTGTTCATTTTTTTGTTAAGTGATGATAAGAAATAAGAAGTAGGAAACTAAAAAGTGGATGTCGGGTAATAATTCTATTTAATATTAATACTTAAAATCAAAGAGCGATTCATTACTATTAAAAAGAAAAGTCTCTTTACCTCAATTTCTTTCATCGCAATTTTAGTCAGTAACATCAGTTGTGCAACGGGTCCCGACTGAGGTCATGGTCAAACAAGAAAAAGGCTATAACACGGTGACTAAAGACTGGGAGTTCTTTGAATTGTCGGTGTCTGAAAAGACTTAGAAATAGCCATGCGTGGTGCCTTTAAAGTGGTCAATAAATGTGGTGGTAATTGTTTTGGTTGCCATATAAAAGTGAAACCAGAATTTGATCTCATCTGTGAGCAAGATCGTGGTAGTGCCTCTATTACCGTTGAAAAAGAAGGCAAATAAATCAGTCTAACTCAGCAAATGATTAAAGGTGTGCAAGCGGTGGATCCTCGTTGTGCTGCAATAATTCAGCAGGACTTGATAATATAAACTAGCTATTTGCTGGTTTAGGTATTTTCGCTTCTAGCCAGCGGTATCTTGCTAAGCAGACTTTTTGGTCCCACGGCTCTTAAATTTGAATGCATCTATTCTGACGGATCCTTAACAGTTAAAGAGCTGATAGCTTAAACATTATTTAGTCAGCCAAAAAATCTGCAGGACACAACATCGTCACTATGACGATTAGGCTTCCATATTTGCCCCTTGATATTGAAAATCTTGATGGCGCGAAAACAGTCATAATCGAATAGGTGCGGTTCTTAGCTTGTTGCTATCGAGTTAATTTATACGCCTTTGATAACTTCCGAATATGACAAATTTAGGTTTGCATGAACACCCATACAAACCATTAAAATATCAGTTTGCAACATGCGCATATAAGGTTTTACTGTGAACGTCGATAAAGCCAGATTGCTTAGGCTAGACTTTTTGAAAAATGGCGTTTATTCTATTCTTTATTAGGAAATTGGCTTCATTAACATCAATCACGCTGACTAAGCGAGTGGCGAAATACAGTCAGCAGCCACTATGGAAGCTGCAAATCAAAACTGAACCGGTGATAAACCTTTAACCCCTAATATCGCTTACCTTGTGTGGGCATATTTGCTGACCGAAGAAACAAAAATATGAAAAAAGTCATATTAGATGCAGTGGATATCCGTATTTTGAATGCCGTGCAGCAGCACGGACAAATAAGTAAAACTAAACTCTCAGAGCTGGTTAATCTGTCGCCAACACCATGCTGGATTCGGCTAGAAAAACTTAAAAAAGGCGGGTATATAAAGGGTTATCGAGGTGAGATTGCACTCCATAAAATGCTCGATCTTACAACAGTGATTGTTACCATCTCACTGAAGACACACCACAGAGCAGATTTTCAGCGCTTTGAGCTATGCATTCAAAGGGTTAATGAAATAGTAGAATGTAGCGCAACGGGGGGAGGAGTCGATTATGTGATGAAAGTTATTACTGCTAGCCTCAATGATTTTCAAAACCTCATGGAAGATTTACTTAATAAAGAGATTGGCATTGAGCGCTATACTATATTTGTGCTCACCAGAGAGGTTAAATCAACGACTATTGACTTGTCGAAATTATTAGGAGATATAAAAAACTCTGTTGCAATCTAGCTTAATATTTTAAAACGTTCTTACCTACATTTTGTAAACTAAGGCCGGGCAAGAAACCGCGATACGCCCGTCGTGAAAATTCCTACAGAGCAAACTATTAAACGTTGCCAATACCTCAGCTAACCTTGCTATGAACAAGAATGACCGTGAAAATAATTTTTTATACTCGGCTTGAATACCCCACGCCGACTCCCTAGTGTGTGCTCATATCGTTGAACCACTCGAAGGATGTTTGGCACAAAAAATAACATGGTAGCGTGCTTTACAAATATGCTCCCCCAACGAGGTATACAAAATCCATTGCAAATGATATTCAAGATACCAGACTTTTCTCAAGGTATGCACAGAACGCTAGGCCAACAATATAACGTCATGCCTCAGGTGATCCGGTAGAGGAAGCAGAACAAGGAGCCCATACAACGCAGTTGAGCGATTGACACGTGTCAATAGTTCGCTTCAGTTATGCCTAAAGATGCTGAGTCCTCTCCCACCGACACCACCGCGAGGCTCGGTGCGGTAACGTCTGTCTGCACATGCATCACTATCAATAATTTGTGCAGTCTTATGTTCTTTTTCTCTAATCATGCAACGCTTGAAATATCTTGATTACTCGTAAAGTCGATGGTTTGTGTTAACTCTACAGCCCAGCACCGTAATGTGTTTACTCACCGAGCATCATAAAATATCTGGCTCTGGTCATGTAAGGTGAGGGGTATCGTCTGACTTTAATCGACGGAGGCGGGGCGACCTGCGCTTCCTCCATTTGCGGTGACCCAGTTTCCATTGACATTTATCCCGCCTAGTGGGAAAAAATGCACTTGCTGGATACCAAAGTTAGGATGGTGCTCCTTATGCGCGGCAAGTGCGTTCAATAATTCGGTAGGTTCATAGGGTACAAGCAGCTTGCTGACATCCTTTGCCCGGCGTTGCAGTACCCGAATGCTTGGGCCAACGCCGCAAGACAAAGAGTATTTGATCAAGGTATGCAACTTAGCCGGCCCGGCCACACCGATATGGATTGGTAGATTAATACCTTCAGCTGCTAGCCGGTCTGCCCAAGCAATGACCCCCGCAGCCTCGAAACAAAACTGGGTGGTGAGTGCTACACGAGCATCGGTGCGATCGGAAAAGGCTTGCTTCCACTTGAGGGATTGCATCACCATGGTGTCGGAGCCATCGGGGTCGATATCGCGGTTACTTTCGGGATGACCCGCGAAGTGCAAATCCTTGAATCCGTCAAAAAGCTCCGTCTCAATCATTTGCATAGAATCTTTAAATTCACCAGTCGGGCTAGTAACACCACCGCCCAAGAGCAGTGCTTGATCTACGCCAGCCTCTCCCTGATATTGAGCGATCCATTCGGATAGCTCTGCCTTATTCTTAATGAGGCGCGCAGGAAAATGGGGCATGACCGGGAAGCCTTCATCGGTGAGGCGGCGAGCCGTACGCACCATATCCTCAATCGGTGTTCCCTCTAAATGGGCTATATAGACGCGGGTGCCTCTTGGCAGAATATCGCGAAACCTCTGTATTTTATCGGCGGTCCGAGGCATCACCTCAATCGAATAGCCGCTGAGAAAGTTTTCCAGCAATCGGGATGTCTGCTCTTTTGAGCTGGCAGCGAAAGGTTTGTGAAAAAAAGAAAAAAGCCCCATAAATGTATCCTACTTACTGGTGGGTGGTCTAACCCTGTTATTTTAACGATTGAGCAGTGCTCGTAGGCTTTTCTGTAGGCCTTTCACCTTCCGGTTAGGAACACCTTAGGTGTTTGTCACACGATACTTCTAGTGTTTCTTTATTTGCTAAGATTAAGTTGCCGCAATTTTCTTTCTAGGATCAAAGAACGGCTTTTCAACGACGGTGGCCGTTGTTTTTCCGTTAGGGGTCTGGACGTCGAAACGGGTGCCTAGCGCCGCTTGGTCTTTGTCAACCATTGCCAATGCAATATTTAGCTTCAGACGAGGAGAAAACACCGCAGAAGTCACCTTGCCTACTTGTTGGCCATCTTTTTCAAGTACCCAAAATCTAGAGTTAGGACCGGTCAGTGGAGGACCATCAATTAATAAACCAACATGTTTGCGTAATACTCCGCTTTCACGGATACGTTTGAGTGCAGACTTACCGATGAAGTCGGCCTCGATATCCAGTGCCACCAAACGATCCATGTCTAATTCATAGGGATTGGTGTTGATGTCCATATCTGCATGATAAGACAACATTCCCCCCTCAATACGCCGAATTGTCGAGGTATGACCTGGCTGGAGACCCAGCGGAGCACCCGCCGCCATGATCGTCTCCCACAGTTCATCCCCTTTGGAGCCATCCTGCAGATATAACTCATAGCCAATTTCGCTTGACCAACCAGTCCGGGAAACGATCAGTGGAATACCGTTAAGGTTATATTCCCGTAACCAGTAATACCGAAGGTCGGTGATACTTTCACCAAATAGTGCTTGCATAATTTTTACAGACTTGGGACCTTGCAACTGAAGAGGTGAAACATCTGGTTCGTGAATTGTGACATTTAATGTGGAGTTAATTGCAACACCTTGCGCCCAGAGCAGAATATCGCTGTCAGCCAGAGAGATCCAGAAGCGGTTTTCTTCAAGACGAAGCAGGATAGGATCGTTCAAAATTCCACCTTCAGCGTTCGTCAATAATATATATTTACATTGGCCTACAGCAAAGTTTGTAAGGTCGCGCGGAGTCAACATCTGAACAAACTTTGCAGCGTCAGGACCGGTGATTTCTACCTGACGCTCAACGGCAACATCACAAAGAATGGCTGTGTTAAGCAAATTCCAGAAATTTTGAGTGGGATCACCGAAATCTCGGGGGATATACATGTGATTATAAACACAGAACCCTTTGGCACCCCAGCGCAAGGTTGCATCAAAGTAGGGTGATTTACGAATTTGTGTTCCAAAGCCAAATTCTTGTATAGCCATTAAATAGTCCTCGTATTGTGCGACAAGCTCTGTAGTGTGTTATTACACAGCGATTAAAAGCCTTAATAGGTAAGATAATATTCGGAGTTTGCACATCGAGTGGCCTAAACAGATGTCGTAAAAAGGCTCAATTGGACTTTTTATTTACCTTCTTTAGTCTATTGGGTCTACAGTCAAAAATTACGGTTCTAAAAGGTTTTACTTTCACGTGATGAGTGCGTAGCTTGATCGAACAACAAAGTTGAATCAGCGACACTTGCAAACGGCAAAGGCCATCAAGACGAAAAGACGAGACTGTTAAGCCATAACCCGAAGAACGGTTTTAAAGGTCTAAAAATAACAAGTAGGTATGCTTATCAATCACCACCATTATTCGGATGACTATCTCAAACAGATACTCAGCGAAGTCAAAACAATTGCCCTAGTGGGAGCCAGTCCTCGGCTCGAGCGAGATAGTTATCGATGCATGGAAGTACTGCTTAAAGCGGGTTACAGGGTGTTCCCTGTTAACCCTCGCGAGGCGGGCAATATGATCCTCGGTCAATACTGTCATGAGTCGTTAGCCTCTATCGGACATCCTGTCGATATGGTCGATATATTTCGTTCGTCAGAAGCCGCCTTAGGTGTGACCGAAGCAGCGATCGCGATTGGCGTTAAGGTGGTCTGGATGCAGCTTGACATTTTTAATCAACAGGCCGCCGAATTAGCAAAGGCCGCTAATATCAAAATGGTAATGGATCGTTGTCCGAAGATAGAATTAGAAAAACCCTATTGGACGAGTAAAGAGAACGCAAGCTTACCCCATGCACAAAACCAGGCAGGAGAGACGTTGATGGTAAATCAGTTGGGCAGTGATATCTTACTCAGTGAGGTGTCTGAAGGTATTCTAAGGTTAACATTAGATGATCAAAAGCGTCGTAACGCTTTGTCTGAACGAATGATAGCAGAGCTATCCGAGGCATTTTCAAAGGCCGCTATTGACCCGTCTGTCCGGGTGATTGTATTGGCCGCTAAAGGCCCTGCGTTTTGTGCAGGGCATGATCTGAAAGAGATCAACGCGGCACGGTCTGCCCAGGACAGCGGTCAGTCTTACTTTATCTGGTTGTTCGATACCTGCGCAGCATTAATGCAGCTTATTGTGAGCAACCCTAAACCCGTTATTGCAGAGGTAGATGGGGTGGCAACAGCGGCTGGCTGCCAACTAGTAGCAAGCTGCGATCTGGCGATGGCTGCAGACGCGGCGTTATTTGCCACTCCTGGGGTGAATATTGGTCTCTTTTGTTCTACACCAATGGTGGCTTTATCCCGCAATGTCTCTAATAAGCATGCGCTGGAAATGCTGTTGACCGGTGATATGATTGATGCGCAAAAGGCTCAGCAAATTGGATTGGTTAATCACTCTATTAGCACTGCATACTTAACGAAGAAAACGATGGAGATGGCCGCCAAGATCGCGAAAAAATCGTCCATGACATTATCACTGGGTAAAGAGGCATTTTATAAGCAGGCAGAAATGCCGCTCACCGATGCTTATATTTATGCGTCTAGGGTGATGGTCGATAATATGCTCAAGCACGACGCGGTAGAGGGGATTGATGCTTTTATTGGAAAACGCGCTCCTGACTGGCAAGACAAGTAAGCGCGGGTATGACTAACATCTATGATCAGGACCTCGACCAAAATAAGGCTAACTATCAGCCCCTGACGCCATTGACATTTCTGGAGCGCGCAGCGACGGTATTCCCTGATCATATTGCGGTGGTCCATGGAGAAATACAAATAAGCTATGCTGAATTTTATCGCCGCTGCAGACAGTTTGCATCGGTACTAGCTAGGCATGGTATCGGGCGAGGTGATACCGTATCCGTTATGTTAGCGAATACGCCAGCCATGCTTGAGGCTCATTATGCTATTCCTATGTGCGGAGGGGTGCTACACGCAATGAATACCCGGTTAGATGCTGGCGTAATTGCGTTTCAGTTGGATCATGTACAGAGTCAAATACTGATCACCGATACTGCCTTCTTCGAGACTATCTCTACTGCCCTTGATTTGGTCAATGTGACACCATTGATAATCGATTATATGGATCCCGAATTTCCACAAGTGGGTGAGCGTTTGGGTCGTCATGACTACGAAGTATTAATGACATCTGGTGATCCCGACTTTGCCTGGTTGATGCCTCTAGATGAATGGGATGCCATAACGGTTAACTATACCTCGGGTACTACTGGCGATCCCAAGGGAGTGGTGTATCACCATCGCGGAGCTTGCCTCTTAGCTCAAGGTAATGTGATCACTGCCTCTATACCTAAACATGCAGTGTATCTTTGGACGTTGCCGATGTTTCATTGTAATGGTTGGTGTTTTCCTTGGACCATGTCAGTGATCACAGGCACGCATGTATGTCTGCGTGAGGTTCGCACCGAGGCTATTTGGACTGCACTGGCCGATCATCAGGTTACCCATCTGTGCGGAGCACCGGTTGTGATGTCAACGATCTTAGCTGCACAAGAGCAGCAAAGGCCTGCGCTACGACAAGCAGTTGAGTTTTTTACGGCCGCCGCACCGCCCCCCGAATCGGTGCTTTTAGAAATGCAGCAGGCCGGATTTAATGTGACCCACCTTTATGGTTTAACTGAAGTCTATGGTCCAGCCGTGGTTAATGATTGGCACACCGATTGGGACACATTGGCCGTGACAGAGCAGAGCACGCTCAAAGCGCGACAGGGTGTGCGATACCATGCCCTAGAAGAACTCGATGTGCTTGACCCAGACACCATGTGTCCAGTAGCCCGAGATGGTAAAACCCTAGGCGAGGTGATGTTTCGTGGCAATGTGGTGATGAAAGGTTATTTAAAGAATAAACAGGCCACAGATGAAGCGTTTATGGGAGGGTGGTTTCATTCTGGCGATCTTGGTGTAATCTTCCCCGATGGCTACATTCAGTTAAAAGATCGCTCCAAAGACATCATCATTTCTGGTGGAGAGAATATTTCGTCGATTGAAATTGAAGAGGTATTACACAAGCATCCCCAAGTAATGGCAGCCGCTGTGGTGGCCATGCCTCATTTGAAATGGGGGGAAACGCCCTGTGCCTTTGTTGAGTTGGCTCCGAATGCACATATTTCGACTGATGATTTGATTGATTGGTGTAAGCAGCAACTGGCTAGTTTTAAGGTGCCCCGCCAGTTCGTCTTTGAACCCATCGTTAAAACCTCTACCGGTAAGATTCAAAAAGTTTTATTGCGACAGAAGGCCGCAAAATTATTTGAGGAAAAAGGGGTTTAATCTTCCGTAATGATGTGGATAGTGACTTTGTTGGCTTGGCCCGGCCTTGCCCGTTTAAGCCTTATGCCCATTACATATAAAATATGATCCGATTGCCTCACCCTCAATCCCAGTAGGTTTTGTTGCTGCAAAATACCTTTTTATCACCTTAGCAAAGTGTGAAATCAATGGCAGAAAAAGGATCCACTTTCTTGTTTAGTCAAAGTTTCAGAATGGATTAAATAAAACGACCATTGCTAGAATATCAAAGGTAGATAGGGCAAATCTGAAAATCTAAAAAAGTGTCCAGCAAACTGCTTTGATATCAACTTACTTGGATTAGATGATAATCCCTCACTCAGACGTCAAACTAAATTGACTCCATTTAAGAATAAAAATTGACTGGACCTTATTAACAATAATAGCCACTCATCTGAATCAGGTCGATTAATCTCGGCGGATATTCTGCTTTACATTAAATAGAATATCACTGTGCGGTTCAGCCATCGATTGTGTATTGCCTGATACATGAATATTTTTTTCAGTTCATCAACCGTTCAAACATCCTCAACAGTTCCAAGAAGCGCAAGATAGTTGTAACTAAACTGCAAATGGAAATGATTCATGGGCTAACAAATAAATAATGACACACCATCTTGAACAAATAGCTGTATGCACACAGTTGGATTGTCATGCTTTGGTAGTAATAGACAAAGCCGGTTAGTACACAGATTTTTTTGCTAAAGACATAAGCAACTTGAGTATCATTACACTTCACCCACTTCACCTAAGCTTAACCCGATTTACCAAGTGTGGTTATGGCTTCGGTAATATTATTTGGCTAACTGTTGTTATAAAGGATACGAAGATATTTTTGAGTCTTGAACCACTGCCTGGAAAGATACTAATGAAAGCAGATAACAGCTGATAAACCTATGTAGTATAGAGCGGCTAAAGTGGCTTCATATTGCATATAGTGGGTATGATTTCATGTATGTTATTCATAGTCGCATTTAATAACCTGAGCAGTACTAAGCCATATATATTGAATCACTGATGCGTCATTTTATGTTAGTCACCATAGAAATGAGCGATAAAAACGGATAAATTTGTAAGCCTTTTCTTCTATTAAGGCGGTATTTAACCTGACGGTGCGCAGCGTCTTTTTTGTTTTGGGATGCTTCGTCAAATCAGTGGTTTCAGGTGGTAATTAGCATTTTTGTTACCACTTTTTGGGACGTTTCCACTGCATGGCAACACATTAGTATCGTTTGGTAGAGGTTTCCGAAAACGCATTTTTAGAGCATATCGTAAGGACTAGGGTATTTAAGCTGTATACCGATTATACCTAAGCTTCTAGTGGCATCGATTAGTTTACCACTTGCTTGTCCTTGTTCTGTGACGAATGAGGGGGCAGCAACATTGAGCTGCGCCGAAGCCCAAGTATAATAATCTTGTCTGGTAGGATGTTCTAAGGCGCTTAGCACTAAAGTCTGCCCCCAAATTTTGTTTTCGATAACAGATTCAATGCTTTGAATAACATCCTGTTGATGCACTAAGTTAACCACCTTGTTTGGTGAGGCTAGTTCAGTTTTTCCTGCCAGATAGTTAGCGGGATGCCTATTCTCACCAACTAGTCCCGCAGGTCTAAGTATGGTTTTGTTTGCAACAAAATATTGTTGTACTAATTGTTCAACCTTTAAATTGATTTTGCCTGATAGAGTCATTGGGTTCGTTGGACTTTTTTCTGAAATGGTTGCGTTTTGATCACCGTATACCGACGTAGTACTGACAAAAATAACGTGTTTAATGTTGCTATCGACAGCTTGTCTTAATAAGTCATTCATATCGGTGCTGAATTCATCAAAAGATGCTATTTTGCGGCCAACAGGAATATTTAAAATGAGTAGGTCACTGTTGAAAAGGGGCGCAAATTTTTCATGCGTAAGTGAGGTACCTAGCTCGAACTGCACACCAGTGAATCCGATTGAACGTAATTGTGAACAACCCACTTCAGAACGACGTGTGGCAACAATATCGTGGCCACTTCTTTGAAGACTCATTGCAAGGGGCAATCCTAACCAACCACAGCCGACCACTGCTATTTGCATTCATGTTGTCCAATTATTTTTTACACAAACTTTATCACATACGTTGTGGTTGGTCGTGCACTTGGATAACATCTAATCCTGATAGTTGTTTAATTTGCTGCAATTTTGTTTCAGCAAAATCTACTTGAGCAAGGGTCGAGCACAACGCATCTGTTTTTTC
>Ga0307492_10001260_pt1 | contig 10525 bp, 7 predicted proteins | sample SI3LmetaG_FD_202365 | JGI IMG/M metagenome (GOLD analysis project Ga0307492, IMG submission 202365) | Sea-ice brine microbial communities from Beaufort Sea near Barrow, Alaska, United States - SI3L | ecosystem: Environmental > Aquatic > Marine > Coastal | place: USA: Alaska | collected 2017-05-06
TTATTATTCGGTGTATTCCATGGCCAAATAAAGTTTTGCAATTCTCTTGCACGCATGGTCTGGTCAATTATGTGCTTCGTACCTCACTGCATCCTACACCACTACAGGAACCTTATAATTCGTAGTTTAAACTGAGCCTGCAATTCCCAAAAACAGTGCCTTTAGCTATCCTCCACTTCCCTGAGTGAATAAATCAAGACTCTGTGTAAAACAAGGATTGACTGGACTGGTACACCAGCAGGGTCTTATGTCTTGACTGGCTTCATTTAACCATTATTTATACGGATCAGCCGCATCGCGCAGCCCATCACCAAAGAAGTTAAAGGCAAGAATGACCAGAATGACCGGGACCACCGGAAACATCAGCCAGGGATACAAAGCGACCACATTGATATTTTGCGCTTCATTCAGTAACACACCCCAGCTCGTAATCGGTGGGCGTAATCCAAGGCCCAGGAAGCTGAGGGCAGTTTCTCCGAGAATCATCGCAGGTATCGATAAGGTTGCAGAGGCGATTAAGTGGCTCATGAAACCTGGCAATAAATGACGCCCAATAATTCGGCTCGGCTTCGCGCCCATCAACTCCGCTGCTGTGCAAAAATCTTCTTCGCGCAACGCTATCAATTTCGACCGAACCGCCCGTGCCAGACCTGTCCAGTCCAGCATAGCCAAGATCACAGTAATGCCAAAGAATATGAATATGGGGCTCCAGTTAACTGGTAATACCGCTGACAGAGCCATCCATAAAGGCAATTCAGGAAACGATCGAATCACTTCGATGACCCGTTGTACGGATGAATCAACCCAGCCGCCGTAATAACCCGCTAGGCCCCCCATTAAAATACCAAAACTAAAACTAATCATGATACCAACGAGGCCAATCGTGAGCGATATACGTGCGCCATAGGTAATCCGCGAAAATACATCTCTACCAAGTCGGTCAGTGCCAAGCAAGAAGAAGGTACCATTGTCCGGTGGACAGACAAAATGGAAATCACCGTCGAATAACCCCCAGAATTGATAGCTATCACCTCTACAAAAAAAACGTAACGGCTGCACGTCATCCTTACGCTCAGGATAGGTCCTTAATAAAAGGTCCATGTCGAGTTTATAATCACGACCATAAACAAAAGGCCCGACAAACCTTCCTTCATGGAACAAATGTACCGACTGTGGTGGGGAGTAAATATAGTCGGTATTTCGTGTATGCAAATTATAAGGTGCAACAAATTCACTGATTAAGACTGAGCCATAATTGAGGGCCAGAATGATCCCGCATATCAACGCCAGGCGATGTCGTTTTAACTTCCACCACATCAGCGTCCACTGCGATGCTAAATAGTATTTTTCCTGCTCAGGTGTCAGGGCTTCAATCGAATGTGCATCAAAAGGCTCACTAGAAACGTAATGTTCGATCTCGTGCTGACGGCTCATTTTTCTAACCCGCCCTGCAACCGAATACGCGGATCAAGTACAGCAAGCGCCAGATCGGAGACTAAAACGCCGACAACCGTAAGCACTGCCAGAAACATCAAAAATGAGCCCGCCAGATACATGTCCTGGCTTTGTAATGCCGATAGTAAAATCGGCCCAGTAGTGGGTAAAGACATAACAACTGCCACAATTTCTGCCCCAGAAATCACCTGTGGCAACAAGTTCCCAATATCTGCAACAAAAAAATTAAGCGAAACACGCAATGGGTATTTCCTTAATAGTTTACCGGGAGGTAGTCCTTTTGCTCGCCCTGTAACGACATATTGTTTTTGCAATTCATCTAGCAAGTTGGCCCGTAGACGTCGAATCATACCGGCAGTACCCGAGGTACCAATCACCACCACCGGAATCCATAAATGCTCGAGTACCGACACTAACTTATCAAAACTCCACGGTGCATCGATATATTCTGGTGCCATTAATCCACCAATCGACGTGCCAAAATAAACATTAGCAAAATACAACATAATGAGAGCGAGTAAAAAGTTAGGCGTCGCTAACCCCAGAAAACCCAAAAAGGATAACCCATAGTCGCCCCAGCTATACTGATGAGTCGCCGAATAAATACCGATAGGAAAAGCAATCATCCAGGTGAACACAATGGTGACTAATGAAATCAAAATGGTTAAAAAAAGCCGATCTCCAACCACTTCGCTAACCGGTAGGCTATATTCGAACGAATATCCAAAATCACCCTGCAACATGCCTGTGACCCAATGGAAGTATTGTTCATAAATCGGTTTGTCCAGCCCATACTCTTCCCTTAGGAAAGCAATCTTTTGCTCATCTACCGATTCACCCTGACTTTGTAACTCCGCTATATAGCTTTCCAGGTAATCACCTGGTGGCAATTGGATGATGACGAACACCAGCATGCTGATCACCAGCAATGTGGGAATCATGGTCAAAATTCGACGAATAACGTAACTACCCATTAACATCACTCATTAACGTCTTACCTCAGAAAACCAGAAGGTATCAGGTTTATAAATACCAAAATAAGCACCCGGTTCAATATCATAAAATCCGGTCATAGGTACGTTATGCAGAAACTGGTTAACAACCAGAGGATGTTTTACACCTGCAATAACGCCAATACTAAACATCTGTTGTCGATGAATTTCTAACATGTCATGCCAGATCTTTTCCCTTTCTGATTTATCGCTAGCCATTCTCCAATCGTGATTCAACTGCATCAGTTGATTGACTTCTTTTATTTCTGGCTTGTGCCCTCCTTTTCCACTTGTTTCAAAATATTGCCCCCACTGTGGCCATTGATACTGGTATCTTGAAGTCGCTGCGAGTGGTGCGGGGTTCGAGTCGGCATTGGGCAAACCGTTGGCCATGCCGCTCCAAATTGACATCATTGCGTCACCAGAAAAAATTCGATTACGGAAAACTTCGCGAGTGGAAGGAATACTGTAAAGCTTAATTCCAGCCTTTAGCCAATTGTCGTGCACGAGTTCGAGAATATCGGTATCTTCAGTACTCTCTCCTGCCGTTTGAATTAAAATTTCAAGTGGCCTTCCATCAGATAACAAACGCACGCCGCGATCATCACGATTTACTAATCCGAGTTCATCTAACAATTCATTGGCCTGCGCCAAATCAAAGCCTGCCGAGCTGGTTTGATAATCTGGTTTGTACAGAGGAGAACCGGGCAATACCGTATTATTGCCTTCTAAAGCCATACCAAAATAGATCACCTGATTAATTTCATGGCGATGAATGGCCAATGACATTGCCTTACGAAAGCGAACATCCTGAAGCAGTGAACGCATCACTGGGTCTTTGGTATTCAAATTGGGGAAAAGTGCTGTATTGGCACCTTTAGCCGTACTCCAGAGGCGGACATTAAAGTGCCCGCGTTTTTCTGCCTGTTTCAAAAAAGTGTAATTATCCATGCGCAAATATCGCGCTTGCAAGTCGGATTCATTGGCACCCGTTTTCGCTGGGATGAGTTTTCCTGAAGCAATGTTGACCACAAGGCTATCGATATAAGGTAGCTGCAGACCATTGGAATCCTGTCTGTAATAAAACGGATTTCGTTCGAATATAAATCGCTCCGATGGAGGATAAGTTGTATTGACCCAGGGCTGAAGCGTGGGTAAGTCGGGGTTGGTTGCCTTATAGGGCCGGTCTCGATTGACATGAACACCTACCCAGTTTCGCGACTTATAGTGATCAATTAGTTCAGCTATGCGCTCTTTCGTCTGATAGCGTTTATGAAACTGCCGAAGATAATGAGCTGGCTTGTAAATATATATCGGGCTTGCCCCCGCAAGTGCTGGCAGAAAAAATGGATTAGGTTGCGACCAGCTATAACGAACAGTTAATTCATCGATAAATTCAACTACTGGCAATTCACCATCGATAGACAGTTTCTTATTCGGACCGCCTTTTGATATATCAGGATCGTTGGCAATGTCTTCCCAATAGTATCGAAAGTCTTCACTGGTAAATGGATGTCCGTCCGACCACTTGTGTCCTTTACGTATATGCAGTGTAAAGATACGACCTTCCTCGATATCAACACTTTCGAGAATATCAGCCTCCAATGATAAATCTGGGGTGTAGCCAACCAGTCGTGCATAGCCATAGATAGTAATTTGACGAATATCTTTTTGTTTTCCCATCAATAAACGTAATTGACCACCCTGCTGACCAGCCTCAAACTCACCACTAAAAGAAACTATTTTTGGTTGTTCGGGTAGGCGATCAATTACAGGCGGTAGTTCACCACTGCTAACTTTATCAATGAGGAATTCAGTTTCAATTAAATCGCTAGCATTAACAGTCGATATTAGTTGACTGAATAGCAGCGACAGTGAAACAAGTTTAAGCAGTGATCGAATCAAGCCGCTATCTCCGATGGATCGCAGCTAGCGGCGGCTCTAACAAAATGACCATTACCCAACGATAAAAAGGACATCGGCGTTTTACCATCGTTCGTAAATGGCGCTGACCACAAGGTTGGATTCGATGCCACACCATCCGTTATTGACTCGAAGTCTAATGGTTGGCTCAATTCGAGATGCGGCACAGCCGATAATAACGCCCGGGTATAAGGGTGGATTGGATTCGCAAACAATTCTTCTCGTGGTGCTAACTCAACCAGCTTGCCCTGGCACATCACGCCAATTCGATCGGCAATGTAGTTAATCACAGCCAAATTGTGAGAGATGAAAATATAAGTCAGCCCAAGCTCTTCCTGCAAATCCTTTAGTAAGTTCAAAACCTGCGCCTGAATCGACACATCGAGTGCAGATACCGGTTCATCGCAAATTAACAGGTCAGGTTCTAGTGCCAATGCGCGTGCGATACCAATTCGCTGTCGTTGTCCGCCTGAAAAGCTATGTGGATAGCGATTTAAAAATCGAGGGTCAAGTCCAACCAAGCGCATCAATTCAGTGGTCTGGATGCGTTGTGATTCATCATTACCAATGCCATGCACTATCATAGGCTCACGCAAAATATCAAACACCGTCATACGAGGGCTAAGCGCACTAAAAGGGTCTTGAAAGATAAACTGCATTTTGCGCCGAAACGCCATCAAGTCATTACCTTTCAAACCTCGAACATCAATTAATTTGCCTCGATCGTTGTACTCGATTGCACCGTTGCTCGGAGTTAAAGCCCGCATGATAATTTTGCTTAGCGTCGTCTTGCCACAGCCACTCTCGCCCACCAAACCAAAACATTCGCCTTGCTGCACATCGAATGAAACATTATCAACCGCATGTAACAAATTTGTGCTTCCACCGAACCAACGACTATTGTGCAATTCGTATGTTTTACTAATTTTCTCGACCTTTAAGTGGGGCGTACTTCGGTCTTGCTCTGTCCATGGCTGTTTGTTCTTACCGATGGTACCGGATTGATACTCTATTTCTCTCACCGGTGTAAGGCGTTCGTCCGGTTCCATATCAAACCGAGGAACAGCCTTCATGAGCGCCTTTAAATATGGGTGTTGGGGGTTATCGAATAATGCTTTTAATGAACCACTCTCGACTATTTTACCGTGATACATCACCACAACCTTGTCAGCCATATTAGCGACGACACCTAAGTCATGCGTGATCAATAACAAAGCCATGCCTAACTCAGCTTGCAACTCTTTGATGAGTTTAAGAATACGAGCCTGAATCGTGACATCCAATGCCGTTGTTGGTTCATCTGCAATTAACAATGTGGGATGACAAATCATGGCCATTGCAATCATTGCCCTTTGTCTTAATCCACCCGACAACTCAAATGGATACATAGTTAAAGCACGTTCTGGATCAGGAAACCCAACTTGAGACAGCATCGTTTTGGTCAGTTTCATACCTTCGACCTGGCTGTAATCTCGGTGTAAAAATAGCGCTTCACTAATTTGATCACCAATCGTGTGTACTGGTGATAATGACGTCATTGGTTCCTGAAAAATAATCGAGATACTGCCACCTCGAATCTTTCTTATGTCTTTACTGTCTGGATCGAGTGCAGCGATGTCGATAACCACCCCCCCATTATTAGGGTCGGCGAACAAAATTTCGCCGCTTGTAATGCTCGCCGACTGCGGCAAAATACCCATGATAGCCTGCGAAGTAACCGACTTACCGGAACCCGATTCACCAACCAGAGCGACCGTTTCGCCGGGATTAATCGAAAATGAAACATCCCGAACTGCAGGCACAGGGTGTCCGTGAAGATTAAAATCTACCGCTAAATTTTTAATCGATAATAATGGTTGTTGGTCTTCGGGGTTAATTGTGGACTCTCGTAATGACTATTGAACAGACTTAATTATGGTAGTTTTTTTCAATTTATCCCAAAAATCATCACTAGCAGAATCGGCTACAAAACTGACGAACGAATTGGCATTCAAATCAGGCGGCTAGTCTACCCAATTAGCTCCTTTAATCATAGCAGTCAACGTTATGATATTATTATCACGTATAGCACGAGAAGGAGATCAAAAAATGGCGATCGAGCCACTCACTGAATCACAAATTTCAAACCTCGGGTTGCAATTAGCGTCACAGCAACAGGCATTGCAGACTCAGTTACAGCAATCAGATGCGGTCTCAAAACCGGTCACTTTAGATCAGCAATCGGTCGGCCGTGTTTCCCGTATTGACGCCATACAACAACAGCAAATAGCAAGCGCGAATAGGGATCAGTCCATAGCGTTATTAGAGCAGACAGAAGCAGCCTTAAAACGAATCGAGTCAGACCAATACGGGCAATGCCAGATGTGCGATGAACAAATCGCACTGCTTCGTCTTCAAGCCCAACCGCACACCGTCAATTGCATTGGCTGTCAGTCTGAGCAGGAAGGTCCATCCTAAGGCTGGAAGGCTAGGCTGTAGCTTTCGTAAAAAACCATTTTTTTATGTTGGTACGTTGCAACAAAAGAGCCACCGCAATGGCTGCATAAATACCGGCTTCAAGATAGTCCGCTTTAACTAACCAGATAAAATGCGAAATGGCTAAAACAGTCACCAGATAGGTCAGCTGGTGTAATTTTTTCCAACGTCGGCCTAATCGACGAACCATGGACTGGTTGGATGTAATGGCAAGCGGAATCAAAAATATTAAGGCACTAAAGCCCAACGTTATATAAGGCCTGTCGATAATGTCTTCGAACATATCAGCAAAGTCGAGCGAATGATCGGCCACCAGCCAAATCATAAAATGACAGCAGGCGTAAAAGAAAACATACAACCCCATCATCCGTCGGAAGCGCAATAACACCGCCAGGCCAAACCATTGCCTCAGTGGTGAGATCGCCAGCGTAATGAGCAAAAATCTAAGCGCCCAATCGCCAGTCTCGTGGGTAATCACTTCGACAGGATTAGCACCTAAGTCACCGTAAAAAGCATTCCACACCAGACTAAAAAGAGGCACCAGACAGAGCATAAAAACCAGAGGCTTCGCTGCTGCAGACCTCAGTGCATTAGACACTCGCATTAATATTTCGCATCAAGAAAGTCATTGTTAAAAATTGGTTCGTAAATCCATATCTTTATACAAGTGCGCAACTTCTTCCTCATAACCATTAAACATGAGTGTTTTCTGTTTAAAAATATCACCAATTCTACGTTCTTTTTTCTGCGACCAACGCGGATGGTTGACTTCAGGGTTCACATTGGAATAAAAACCATATTCATTAGGTCCCGAGATATTCCAACTGGTTTGCGGCTGATGCTCGGTGAATTCAATACTCACAATTGATTTGATACTTTTAAAACCATACTTCCACGGCACAACCAAACGCACAGGTGCTCCATTTTGATTGGGCATTGTTTTGCCATACATACCAACAGCGAAAAGCGTCAATGGATTCATCGCTTCATCGATTCGCAACCCTTCCTCATAAGGCCACTGCAAAACAGATCGTTTTTGGCCAGGCATTTGCTCAGGGTCGAGTAGCGTTTTGAACGCCACATATTTTGCTTTAGACGTCGGCTGCAATGATGTCAAGATAGATGCCATTGGCACACCCAACCAGGGAATAACCATCGACCAGGCTTCGACACAACGTAAACGATAAATGCGTTCTTCAATATCGAACGGCTTGACTAAATCTTCAAGCGAATACTCACCTGGCTTTTCACACTCGCCACTGACCGTGATTTTCCAGTCATCGGTATTAAAGTTCTGAGAGCGACGCGACGGATCAGTCTTGCCCGTACCAAATTCATAGAAGTTGTTATAAGTCGTTGCATCTTTTTCAGACGTCAACTCCTCATCCAAATTCACCACCTCAGGTTTGTAATCACCAATCGTCAAAGAAGCACTCGCAGTCGCCCAGGGATTCAGCAACATTGCAGTACCTAACAGGCCCGTGGTTTTCATAAACTCCCGACGCTGGCAGTAAATGGACTCAGAAGTGATCTCTGAAGGCGCAATATCAGATTTACATTTAAATTTAGTCACAAACAAAACCTATGGTTGTTTTTCAAAGTATCTAGACAGACATGTAAATTGTTAGTTCACCAAACTAGTTAAACAACTATTTCATCCACTGTCGGGCATTTCGAAAGATACGCATCCATGGCCCATACTCATCCCATTCTGGTGATTGCCACGAATTTTGAATGCTGCGAAAAATGCGTTCAGGGTGCGGCATCATAATCGTGAAGCGGCCATCCTCATTGGTAAACGCATTTAACCCCAATGCAGAACCATTCGGATTGATCGGGTACTGCTCACTTGGCTGACCATGGGCATTCACATATCGAAAACAAGCCAACTTTTGATCTAACAACTGCTGGCTGTTGCTGTGCCTGCTTTCCATCTGCCCCTCACCGTGAGCAACAACGACAGGCATCATCGAGCCATGCATACCATCGAAGAAAAATGACGGTGACTCGAGTATTTCGACCATTGTAGTTCGGCCTTCAAATTGCTCTGATTTATTGCGCACAAATCGTGGCCAATGGCTTGCACCAGGAATAATCTCAAAAAGATTCGACATCATCTGGCAACCATTACAAACACCCAGACCAAAGCTATCATTACGATCAAAAAAGGCCGAAAACTCATCGAAAGCGCGAGGACTGTACAAAATTGATTTAGCCCAACCCTCACCCGCACCCAGCACGTCACCGTAAGAGAATCCACCGCAGGCAGCAATGCCCTGGAAGTCACTCAAACTAATTCGACCGGCCAGAATATCACTCATATGAACATCAAACGCATCAAACCCTGCTCGCTCGAAGGCGGCTGCAAGCTCGACCTGACCGTTAACACCCTCTTCTCTTAAAATTGCAATCTTGGGGCGTGTGCCACCGAGATATTTAGCGGCAATATCTTGCTTGGGGTTAAAACTTAAGTTAGAAAACAGTGATGGTTTTTCATTATCTAAAATCGCGTCATATTCTTGCTGTGCACACTCAGGGTTATCCCGAAGCTTTTGCATTTGATAGCTAGTTTCAGACCAGACGCGCTTAAGATTCACAATAGAATCATCAACAACAGTGACGCCTAAATGGTTGATTATAAAAGACTCTGAGTTTTCGGGCTGACCAATCGCGTGGGATATGCCCGCTAATCCAAGTTCTATCAAAGTGTTTTCAACCAATTCTAATTTTGATTGAGATACCTGAATGACAGCGCCTAGCTCTTCGGCGAATAACACTGAAAGCGCATCAGTGCCGAGGTTAGATAAATCACAAGTAACGCCCTGACGCCCAGCAAATGCCATCTCGCAAAGTGTTGTAAATAGTCCACCATCCGATCGATCGTGATACGCCAAAATGGCATCTTTTTCGAGCAGTAGTTGCATGGCTTTGAAGAAAGATTTGAATAAATCAGGATCATCCAGATCAGGACAAACATCTCCCGTTTGTTGATAGACCTGCGTCAACGCTGAAGCACCGAGTCGGTTCTTACCCTGCCCCAGATCAAGCAATATTAACTGTGACCCTGGTTCACCTGATTTAAGGTCTGGTGTGACTGTTTTACGCACATCCAGCACGGGCGCAAAAGCCGAGATAATGACGGATAATGGTGACGTCACAGATTGGTCACCATTGTCGTCCTGCCAGGTGGTTTTCATCGACAGCGAATCTTTACCTACTGGTATCGCAATACCCAACTGCGGACAAATTTCCATACCCACTGCTCTTACAGTATCAAATAATCGAGCATCCTCTCCTTCATGTCCCGCTGCGGCCATCCAGTTTGCCGAAAATACGGTGCGTGATAAATCACCCACATAAGCACAAGTCATATTCGTCAAGGCCTCGCCTATCGCCATTCGTCCTGACGCAGGCGCATCTAAAATGGCGAGTGGTGCCTTCTCACCCATGCTCATGACTTCGCCGGTAAAACTAATATAGTCCGTCAAAGTGACCGAGGCATTCGCCACAGGCACTTGCCAGGGCCCAACCATTTGGTCGCGGCTCACGAGCCCGCTGACAGAGCGATCACCAATGCTGACCAAAAATGTCTTGTCGGCTACCGCTGGTAAACGAAGCACACGAACCATCGCATCTTTAATATCAATATTCGAGGTATCAAATGCAGGTTGAGTGACGGC
>Ga0307492_10001261_pt1 | contig 10524 bp, 9 predicted proteins | sample SI3LmetaG_FD_202365 | JGI IMG/M metagenome (GOLD analysis project Ga0307492, IMG submission 202365) | Sea-ice brine microbial communities from Beaufort Sea near Barrow, Alaska, United States - SI3L | ecosystem: Environmental > Aquatic > Marine > Coastal | place: USA: Alaska | collected 2017-05-06
GCTCCATGACCGAACCCAGAAAGCGGCTGCCACCCGAAGAATCGCGCCTCGCCGCGCTCGAAGCGGCGCGCTTGCTGTTGATCGAAGCCGGTCCGCAGGCCGTTACGCTGAAGGCGGTGGCGGGACGAATCGACCGGACCCACGCCAATCTGCTGCACCACTTCGGGTCGGCGGCGGGATTGCAGCGCGATCTGGCCGCGCATCTCGCCAGGACGGTCTGCGCCACCATCGCCGAGGCGGTGCGCGCGAGCCGGGCAGGACTCGGCAGCCCTCGTGAAGTGGTCGATCTCGCCTTCGACGCGTTCGACAAGGAAGGCGCGGGGGCGCTGGCAAGCTGGATGATCCTGACCGGCAACGAGGACGCGCTCACCCCGATCGTCGAGACGATCCATGCGCTGGTTGACGAGATCGCGGCCGACGAGGCCAGCCACCGCGGCAATATGGCGGTGCACGAGGACACGCTCGCGCTGGTGCTGATGGCGATGGGTGACGCACTGATCGGGAAAGCGCTGGCGCGCTCGCTGGGCCTCAGCGATACCGCCGCGCGCGACCGGGCGCAGGCGATGCTCGAGCGCGCGCTCGAGCGGGTGGACTGATCGACTTTCACTGATCCGTTCGTGTCGAGCGAAGTCGAGACACCCTGGCGCCGGTCCGCAGTATCTCGACTACGGCCTGACGGCCTCCGCTCGATACGAACGGGGTCGGGATGCTATTGGGTTAGCCACTCAGGCAAGTGCGTGGGATCGATATCCGGGGCGCGCAGATGGTCCACCGCCAGTCCGAGCTCGGGATAGGCGGCCTTGCGCCGCTTTTCGTCCGAACGCTCGAGCGGCACCACCGCCAGCCGCCGGTTGACCTTCTGCCGCCAGTTCATCCGCGCGGTATTCTCCTGCCCGACATAGCAGCCCTTCGAAAACGACACCCCGTTCAGTTCGGCGGCATTGGTTTCTAGCCAAAGCACGTCGCCGAGCTCTGCGCGGCCTTCGGGAACGCCAAGCTTCAGCCGATGTGCAAGCCAGGCCGAGTCGGCGGAATCCTCGCTCTCTTCGGCCGGCGCTAGCCAACGCTGGCCTAGAGCGGAGAGACGCGGGTCCGCCGCGCCGCCATCGCCAGGATGCGCTTCCCAATGCACCGCCAGCTCAGGCGCGATTGCGATCGCGATCTTGCGGCGTAGCCGGTAGAGCGACAGACGCCGGACGAGATCGTCCGCGGCGGAAGCTTCGCAGTCGAGCAGCAGCGAACCGCCTTCGCCTGGCCAGACGATGAAATCGAACAGCGTCTTGCCCTGGGGCGTCAGCAGGCCGGCATAGACGGGCAGGGCCCCTGAGACGTCATTGGTGACGAGGCTCTGGAGGAAGCCGACGACGTCCTCGCTCTGGTCGTGGGGGCTCAGGCGGACGAGCGCGCGGTCGGCGAGACGTGTGGCGGGCATGGGTGACAGATAGGCGGAGCGGCGGCATAGGCAACGCCGCATGTACCAGACGCTCACGATCCGCCGCCCCGACGACCTCCACCTCCATTTCCGCGACGGTGCGACGATGCGCGCGGTGGTGCCGTGGACCGCGCGCCAGTTCGCGCGGGCGATCGTGATGCCCAATCTCGCGTCGCCGGTGACCACCAGCGCGCTCGCCGCGGCTTATCGCCAACGCATCATCGATGCGGTGCCCGACGGCGTGGCCTTCGCGCCGCTTATGACCGCCTATCTCACCGACGAGAGCGATCCCGGCGACCTGGCGGTGGGCTTCGGTGACGGCGTGTTGACCGCGGCGAAGCTCTACCCGGCGGGCGCGACGACCAATTCCGCCAGCGGCGTCACCGACGTGGCGAAGATTTCGGGCGTGCTCGAGCGCATGGCCGACATCGGCATGCCGCTCTGCGTCCACGGCGAGGTGACCGACGCGGAAGTGGACGTTTTCGACCGCGAGGCTGTGTTCATCGATCGCGTGATGGCGCCGCTGGTGGCGCGCCTCCCGGAGCTCAAAGTGATCTTCGAGCATGTCACCACCTCGCAGGCCGTGCAGTTCGTCGAGAGCGCCGGGGCGAACATCGCCGCCACCGTCACTCCGCAGCATCTCCACATCAACCGCAACGCCATGCTGGTCGGCGGGATCAGGCCGCACATGTATTGCCTGCCCGTCGCCAAGCGCGAGGCGCACCGGCTGGCGCTGCGCACGGCGGCGACCTCGGGCAACCCCAAGTTCTTCCTCGGCACCGACAGCGCGCCGCATCACCGCCACGCCAAGGAGAGCGGCTGCGGCTGCGCGGGCATCTTCAACGCGCCGTTCGCCCTCGAAAGCTATCTCGCGGTGTTCGAGGAGGAGGGCGCGCTGGACAAGTTCGAGGGGTTCGCCAGCGAGCATGGCGCGCGGTTCTACGGCCTGCCGCTGAACGAGGGGATGGTGACGCTGGAGAAGGCGGAAGTGACCGTGCCGGGCGAAGTCGATGGCGGCGAAGCGTCCATCGTGCCGTTTCATGCCGATGAAGTGCTTAGCTGGCGGCTTTCGACCGCCTGACCAGGTCGAATATGAAGATGCCCGCCGCGAGCCAGATGAAGGCGAAGCTGGCCGCCTGCGCCGGTTGGAGCGGCTGCTCGAACACCGTCAGCCCGAGCACGAAGACGATGCTGGGCGCGAGGAACTGGAAGAAGCCGAGCATCGAATAGGGCATCCGCCGCGCCGCGATGGCGAACAGCAGCAGCGGGATGGCGGTCACGAAGCCGCCGAGCACGATCGCGGCGCTGAGCGCGGGGGAGACGAAGAACGCCGAGCCCTGCGTTGCGGCGTACCACCCCGCCAGTGCGAGCGACGGGATCAGCAGCAGCGCCGATTCGATCGTCAATCCCGGCAGCGAGCCGACCGTCACCCGCTTGCGCACCAGGCCGTAGCTGCCGAAGCTCAGCGCCAGCGTCAGGCTGATCCATAGCGTCGTCAATGCGCCTCCCGCGAGCAGCGCCACGCCCACCGCCGCTATCGCGACCGCGATCCACTGCGCCCGCGACAGCCGTTCACCCAGCAGCAGCGTGCCGAGCAGCACATTGATCAGCGGGTTGATGTAATAGCCCAGGCTCGCGGCATAGACCTCGCCGTTCTGGATCGCCCAGACATAGACCAGCCAGTTGATCGCGATCAGTGCGCTGCTGACCGCGAGCCAGCCCAGTGCGCGCCGGTCGGCCAGCGCGGAGCGAACATCCGGGCCCTGCCGTCGCAGCGCCACGATCGCGAGGCAGATCGGCAGGGTCCAGATGATCCGCCAGGCGACGAACTCGAATGCCGGCACCGCGCGCACCAGCATCAGGTAAAGCGGCAGGAAGCCCCAGATGAGATAGGCGCCCAGCGCCGGGGCGAGGCCGCTTTTCGGTTTGCTGTCGGTCGTCGTACCCACCGTCCGCGCGCTAGTGACGGTGCGGAAAGGTGGCAACCGCTCGTTTCGGCACCCGCGAATCCCGCTTTGCCGAAAAGTCGAAAAGCTGACAGGCGCGTTGCAGGTGGTTCAGATTTGTCGCCTTATATATGAATGCGTGACGAGGGCGCGTGGGGCCTTGGCCGCCCGAAACGAAAGGAAAAGTCGATGATGACCGCACCTTTCCGCACCGTCTCGCTCGCGCTGGCCGCGGGCGGCCTGACGCTCGCCGCCCCGGCCTCGGCGCTGCCGGACGCGCAGGCGTCCGCATATTCGCGCGCCGCGCCGATATACGACACCCCGACCGCGGCATACGACGACGACCGCCGTGACCGCGGTCGCCATCGCGGCTGGGACAAGCGCGACCGCCGCGATTCCCGCTATCGGAGCCACTCGCGCTATGGCGCTCCGGCCCATCGGTCGCGCGCCTACTACAACGGCTATCCCGCCAACTACGGTGAGCCGGTGCGCCACAACACCCGCGTGTGGCGTGGGCAGGACAATCGCTACTATTGCCGCAAGTCCGACGGGACCACCGGCCTGTTGATCGGCGGCGCCGTGGGCGCGCTGCTCGGGCGCGAGGTCGCGGGCCACGGCGATCGGACGCTTGGCGCCATCCTCGGCGCCGCGGGCGGCGCGCTGCTCGGCAAGAGTATCGACAGCAGGACCCGCTGCCGATGAGCTGACACCAACAGACTTCGCGGCCGTGCCCACCCACGGTCCGGAGCGCGGCTTCCACCGAGTCGCGGAGGCGCCGTCCCTGCCGGCTGAAGGGTGGAGGCGGCGCCTTATTCCTTGGTCGATTTGCGCCAGACCTTGGGCGCTTCGGGTTCGCTGTCGGCAAGGCCGACGCCCAGGCTCGCGCGGGGTTGATCCATGCTGGTCGAAGCCACTGGATAGGCGCAGTAGTCCGCGGCATAGAAGGCGGCCGGGCGGTGATTGCCCGACAGGCCGATGCCCCCGAACGGCGCAGCGGAAGAGGCGCCGCTGGTGGGCCGGTTCCAGTTGATGATCCCGGCGCGGATCTCGTTCCAGAAGCGCTCGTAGTCCTCGGGCTTGCCCCCGATCAGCGACGCCGAGAGACCGTAGCGCGTGGCGTTGGCCTCGGCGATGGCGGCGTCGAGGTCGGCCACGCGAATGCATTGCAGCAGCGGCCCGAACAGCTCGATGTCGGGCCTGTCGCTCATTTCGGTCGCGTCGAGGATCGCGGGCGTGAGGAACGGCAGCTCTGCCTGGGGCCGGCGCATCGGCAGGATCGGCGTGCCGCCGCGCTGAATCAGCGCGACGAAGCTTTCCATCAGCAGCTCGGCGGTGGCGTTGTCGATCACCGGCCCCATGAAGGGCTGGGGATCGGCGAAGGGCTCGCCCACGATCAACCGCTCGGTCATGGCCTTCACCGCGGGCACGATACTGTCGAACATCGAAGCGACCACGATCAGCCTGCGCGCGGCGGTGCAGCGCTGTCCGGCGGTGGTGAAGGCCGACTGGACGATCAGCGCGGCGGCGTCCTCCACCTTTGGCGTGTCGATGACGACGAGTGGATTGTTGCCGCCCATCTCCAGCGCGACGATCTTGCCGGGATTGTCAGCCAGGCGCCGGTTGATCGCGATACCGGCGCGCGCCGAGCCCGTGAACAGCACGCCGTCCACGCCCTCGTGCTCGACCAGCGCCTTGCCCTCCGCCGGGCCGCCGATCAGGCACTGGATCACGCCTTCGGGGATCTTCGCCGCGTGAAAACACTTGACCAGAAACGCACCCACCGCCGGGGTCTTCTCGCTCGGCTTGAAGATCACCGCATTGCCGGCGATCAGCGCCGGGACGATGTGGCCATTGGGCAGGTGCGCGGGGAAGTTGTACGGGCCCAGCACCGCCATCACCCCGTGCGGCTTGTGGCGCAGCGCGGCACTGCCCAGGAGCGCGCTGTCGAGCTTCTTCGAGCCCGTGCGCTCGGCATAGGCCTGGATCGAGATATCGACCTTGGCCGTAACCGCCTCGACCTCGGTGCGCGCTTCCCACAACGGCTTGCCGGTCTCGCGCGCGATCAGCTCGGCGAAGGGCTCGGCCTGCTTCCTGACCTGGTTGGCGAAGCGGCGGACCAGCTCGATCCGCTTGGTGTGCGATTCCCTCGCCCATTTCGGCAGCGCCTCGCGCGCTTTCGCGACAGCCGCGGCGACATCGCCCGTTTCGCCGCGCCAGAGCTCGGCGCCGGTCGCCGGTTCGATGGAAATGATTTCTTCGGCCACCGGTCCAACCTGTTGAATTGCGTCTCGGCGCGGCTGTGACGGCTCGAAGCCGGGGCGTCAATTCGCTGCTGCGTGGCCCTGCGGCGCGGGCGGAAGGCCGTGGGCTTCGCCCATGCGCCGGATGGCCGCGATCTTCGTTTCGAGCGGGCGCCAGTCGTCGCGCTCGGCGATCGCGGCCCAGATTGCCTCGACTTCCTCGATCGGCATCGTCTGGGGCCCGGCGTCGCGCCAATAGGGATGATCGCCCGGGACCGCTTCGAAATCGGCCAGAGCCGAGGTCAGACCGCCATCCGCATGCCTCCCCCAGCGATGGCGGAAGAAGAACGCGTCGGGCTGGATGCCGCTTTCGGCGAGAGCCCGCTCGCAGGCTCCGACCAGAGCCGCGTCCGCCTCCGGCCCCCCGCTCTCCACCCCCAGCCGCCAGCACCAGCGCCGACCGATCGCGGCCATGTAGAGCGGCCCGAAGCGCTCCATCGCCGCGATCAGCGACGGCGCGTCGGCGAGCAGGCGCAACGCCACTGCAAGCTGCCCGCAATTCCAGTGCAACGCCTCCGGCTGGCGGCCGAACGCGTAGAGCCCGGCGTGATCGAAATAGGCGGCTGTGAAGCCCGGGTCCCAGCGCGGCAGGAATCGCCAGGGGCCGTAATCGAAGCTCTCGCCGGTCACGTTCATGTTGTCGGTGTTGAGCACGCCGTGGACGAAGCCGGCGACCATCCAGCTTGCGGCGAGATCGGCGAGGCGCTCGACCACCTGGTGCATCAACCGCACCGCCGGCTGGCTCCGACCGGGAGCGCTGTCGGGCGGTGGCGGACCGGGAAACTGCGCGAGGCAATAATCGACGAGCCGCGCCATGTGGTCCGGCTCCTTGAGCACGAGCAGGCGCTGGAAGCTGCCGATGCGGATGTGCCCGTGGCTGAGCCGGGTCATCACCGCCGAACGCGTCGGGCTCGGCTCGTCGCCCCGGACCAGCGCTTCGCCGGTCTCGATCACGGCGAAGGTCTTGGACGTGTTGACGCCGAGCGCCTCGAGCATTTCGGTGGCGAGGATTTCGCGCACTGCGCCCTTCAATGTCAGCCGCCCGTCGCCATCGCGGCTCCACGGCGTCCGGCCGGAGCCCTTGGTGCCGAGATCGAGTAGTCGCCCCTGGCGATCGCGCAATTGCGCGAACAGGAAACCGCGGCCATCGCCGATCTCGGGATTGTACACCCGGAACTGATGCCCGTGGTAGCGCAGCGCGAGCGGTCGCGGCAGATTTTCCGGCAGGGCGGCGAAGCGACCGAAATGCGCGAGCCAGCCGGCATCGTCCAATTCCCCCAGCCCCACGTCCGCCGCCGCCCGGTCGTTGCGAAAGCGAAGCCGGGTCTGGGGAAAATCCGCCGCCTCGACCGGATCGGCCAGCCAGTGGGCGAGGGACAGGATCGGCGTGTCGGTGCGATAGCTCGCGGCTTGCGGTTCGTCGCGCATCCCGCGATAGTGCGGGCAGGGGCAGGGCGGCGCAAGGGGCGGCGCTCCCCGCACAGGACGAACCCAATCTTTCCGCCCGTGACCGACAAGCCCTTTACCCATAAGCACTGGCACAGCGCCGACGGCCTGGCGCTGCATTTCCGCGATTATCCCGGCGGCTCCGGCCGTCCCCCGGTGGTCTGCCTCCATGGGCTGACCCGCAATGCGCGCGACTTCGAGGCGCTGGCGCCGCATATCGCCGGCCAGGGCTGGCGGGTGCTGGTGCCCGAAATGCGCGGACGGGGCCGAAGCGCCTATGCGCCCGATCCCGCAAGCTACGCGGTGCCCACCTATGCCGCCGACCTGCTGGCGCTGCTCGCGCAGGAGAGGATCGAGCGGTTCGTCGCCATCGGCACCTCGATGGGCGGGCTGATCGCGATGGCGCTGGCGGCGGTCTCGCCCGAGCGGTTCGCGGGGATCGTGCTCAACGATGTCGGGCCGGTCGTCGAGCCGGCCGGGCTGGAGCGGATCAAGGCCTATGTCGGGCAGGGGCGGAGCTTTCCTACCTGGATACACGCCGCCCGCGCGCTCGCCGAGCTGCACGGCGAAACGCATCCCGGTCATGGGCTCGAGGACTGGCTGGCGATGGCCAAGCGGACGATGACGCTGGTCAGCAACGGGCGCATCGCCTTCGACTATGACATGAAAATCGCCGAGCCGATTTTCGCCAGCGACCGGGCGGCGGTGCCGCCCGACTTGTGGCCCATGCTGCGCGCGCTGGCGGGCCGGCCGGCGGTGCTGGTGCGCGGCGCGCTGTCCTCGATTCTCTCGGCGGCGACGCTGAAGGAGATGGCCGCCGCGCTGCCAGGCGCGCGCACGGTGACAGTGCCCGCGACCGGCCACGCGCCGACGCTCGACGAGCCGGAGGTGCGCGCGGCGATCGACGCCATGCTGGCCGAGGTCCGATGAGCGGCCAGGCGGGCGAGGCGGGGATCCCGCGGATCCTGCACATCCACCGCACGCTGGCGCGGGGCGACCCGCAAGCCGAGCGCTGCGCGCGGCTGATCGCGGCGTTCGGCGGGCGGCTCCGGCACACGATGGTCGCCGCCGACGGCGATTTTTCCGCGCTCGCGGGTATCGCGAAGGGCGTGTCGGTCGAATGCCGCACATCGTTCCCGCCGGTCCCGGCCCTGCCGCTGCCCGGACGGCTGCAACGGCTCGCGCGCGCGATGGTCGATTGTCACCTCGTGCTGACCTATGGCCGCGGTGGGATCGGCGCGGCGCTGGCGCATACCGCCTTCGGCGAAGTCCACGCGCTGCCGCCGCTGATCCATCACGAGGACGGCAGCGACGAGACCGCCCGGGAGCGAGGGAAGCTGCGCAGCAAGTGGCTGCGGCGGCTGGGGCTCGGCAGGGCCTCCGGGCTCGTGGTGCCGAGCGAAACGATGGAAGCGGTTGCGCTGGACGATTGGCAGCAGCCGATGGGCCGGGTGAAACTCATTCCCGACGGCATCGATCCGAAGCGTTTCACGCGCGAGCCGAACTCCCAAGGCATCGCGCGCCTGCTCAAGAGGTCGGGAGAACGCTGGATCGGCTGCTTCGCCCGCTTCGATGCGAGCGAACGGCTGGACCCGCTGCTCGAAGCGCTGGCGACGCTCGACGAATGCTGGCACTTGGTCATGGCGGGCGACGGGCCGCGGCGCGGGGAGGTGGAAGCAGCGGCGACCCGGCTCGGGCTCGATCACCGGGTTCATTTCGTCGGCGCCGCGCCCGATCGTGCGGTCGCGCTGGCGTTGTTCGACATCGTGGCCGCCCCTGGAGGCGCCGAGCCGGTTCCGCTCGGTGTCCTGGAGGCGATGGCGGCGGGCAAGCCGGTGACGGGTCTCGATCCCTCCGAGGCGGCCGCGGTCCTCTCGGCCGACAATGCGGCACCCGGCAACGACGATCTCGAGCGCCTCGCGGGCGACGAATATCTCCGCCGGACGATCGGCGAGGCCAACCGCGACAAGGCCGCGGCCGAGCGCGGCGAGGCGGAGATGATCTCGGCCTATCGCCGCCTCTATGCCAGCGCGATGAAACGGGAGACGATTTGACCGCACGCGCTTTCAGCCGCCGTTCACCCCCGTCGCGCCACTTCGGGGACGGCGGCGAGCGCCCCATTGAACTGTCCGGCCCGCGCACTTAAAGACCCGCGCGAAAGCCCAACCAACAGACGGATAGACCGACCCCCGTGGCCCTGCCGACCGACTCACCTGCCTCCCGCGAAGAAACGCTCGCCCGCCGGCGCGCCGCGCAGGAGGATGCGCTGCTGCGCGAGGTGGACGATGCCGTGCGCCAGGACGACATGCTCGACTTCGGCAAGCGCTATGGCCGCTTTCTGATCGTCGCCGCTGGCGTGGTCGTGGTGGGCTTCGGCGGCTATCTGTTCTGGGAAAGCCGCCGCGACGCGGCGCGCGAGACGCAGTCGGAAACGCTGATCGCCGCGCTCGACCAGGCGCAGGCCGGCAATCTTCCGGCCGCCGCGAGCGGCGCGCAGCCGCTGCTGGCGGATGGCGCACCGGGGCCGAATGCGAGCGCGCGGCTGCTCGCCGCCGGCGCGGCGATGACGCGGAACAGGCGCGACGAGGCCATCAGGCTGCTGTCGGCTCTGTCCATCGACGCCTCGGCGCCCGCGCCGATGCGCGACCTTGCCCGGCTGCGGCTGGTGGCGATGCAGTTCGACACGATGGACAAGTCCCAGGTCGCCGCGCAACTCGGCCCGCTCGTCCAGCCAGGCAATCCCTGGTTCGGCAGCGCGGGCGAGCTGCTGGCGATGGCCTATGTCGAGCAGGGCAAGCGCACCGAAGCCGGCCGCCTGTTCGCCGAGATCGCGCGCAGCGAAACCGTGCCCGATCCGATCCGTTCGCGGGCGCGCCAGATGGCGGGCGTGCTCGGCGTCGACGCCATTCCCGACGTCGATGAGTTCCTGAAACAGCAACGCCAGCGCCAGCAGGCGAGCGATGCGGCCGCCCGCGGCGCAGCCACTGCGCCGCAACCGGCGGCCTGACCTACAACCGAGGATTTTCGCCGATGCCGGCCACCCGCACCCCTTCGTCGTTTCGTATCGCCGCGAGCGTCGTGTTGGCGTTCAGCCTGAGCGCCTGCGCCGGCGGGCTCTTCGGCGGCGGCGGCAAGAAGAGCACACCCACGCTCGGCAACCGGGTCCCGATCCTGTCGCGCATCGAAAGCGGTGCCAAGGTCGATCCGGCGCTTGCCGGCGTCGCGGTCGCGCTGCCCGCCGCCCAGGTCAATCCCGAGTGGGCGCAGACCGGCGGATCCGCGAGCAAGGCCGCCGGGCATTATGCCCTTGGCGCCAGCCCGCAGCAAGTCTGGACCGCGCAGATCGCGGGCTCGACCCAGCGCGTGCGGCTCGCCTCGTCGCCCACGACCGGCGACGAGG
>Ga0307492_10001263_pt1 | contig 10517 bp, 8 predicted proteins | sample SI3LmetaG_FD_202365 | JGI IMG/M metagenome (GOLD analysis project Ga0307492, IMG submission 202365) | Sea-ice brine microbial communities from Beaufort Sea near Barrow, Alaska, United States - SI3L | ecosystem: Environmental > Aquatic > Marine > Coastal | place: USA: Alaska | collected 2017-05-06
CTGATAAAAGGGATTGGGCATCCAGACTTCATTGGCTTCCACGCTCGGGTCATAGAGCGCCTGGACCACTGAAAAGAGTGCCTCGCGCGTCCCGGTGACCGGGATAACATGGCGATCGGCACTGAAAGTCTTATTGTTGTGCAGTTGAAAGCGCCGCACCAGCCAGTTGGCGATGGCCTGGCGCAAGGCGGGAAGGCCAGCGGTAGCCGGATAACTGGAATAGCCGGCTATGGTGGCAACAATCTGTTCGTGCAAAAAGGCCGGTGGGGCGTGTTTCGGCTCACCAATGGACCAGGCGATCGGCCTTAGGTCGGCCGGCTTGACGGAGGCCATTTGGGCACGCAGTTTTTCGAACGGGTAGGGCTGCAGACGCTTTAAATTGGGATTCATCGTTCCATTACTTCCAAAATTGTTTCGGTCAATTCGTGCTGCAACCGCTCGACGTCGGCGGAGCTGTGCAAGGGTTCGCCGTTGGCATCGACGAGGAAAAACACGTCTTCTACATGCTCGCCTAGGGTAGAGATGCGCGCATTTTGCAGAATTAGCTTGAGCCGTCGAAAGCACCGCCCAATGTCGGCCAGTAAACCGGGGCGGTCCGAGGCGAGCACCTCGACGACGGTACGTTGATTGATCATGTCATTGCTAACGGTGATTTCGGGCGGAATCTGAAAGTGTTTTTGCTGCCGCGACAGCCGCCGTTGTGGGGTTGGCGCTTCATCCGGATTGGCGATGGCTTCCAGTAGACGTTCTTGAATCTCCAATAAACGCTGGGCATTTTCGCCGATCGTGGTGCCATCCTGCTCCAGGACAATGAAGGTGTCCAGGGTGAATAGGGACGCCGACGAGGTCATGATGCGGGCATCCTGAATATCCAGATTGAGGGCGTCGAGCGTCGCGGCGATGTCGGCAAACAGATGGGCTCGATCGGGGGCATAGACGAAGACTTGGGTGCCGCCAATATATTGCTTGGCGTCGGTTTCTTTGATCAACACCAGGGGCAATCTTTGGCCGTGGTCGGCAATGGCGCGCAAATGCCAGGCTATGTCTTCCGGGGTTTCACGCAGAAAATAGTCGTCGCCAGGATTGTCCCACAGGTCGATGCTGGCATCCGGGTCGAAACCGGCGGCGGTCATCAACTTCAGTGCCGCCTCTTGGGTATCTCGAATTCGTTCTTCTTTATCGATCGGATTGCCCAAACCGCGGTTCAAGGCACGCTGGGTTTCTTTGTACAGCCGCTCCATTAAGGACGCCCGCCAGCTGTTCCAGAGGTTTGGATTGGTGGCATAGATATCGGCCACGGTTAAGGCGTAGAGATAGTCGAGCCGTTGATGGTCACCGACCTGTTGGGCAAAGTGATTGATCACCGTCGGATCCGAAATATCCTGGCGCTGTGCCGTCATCGACATCAGCAGATGATAGCGCACCAGCCAGACCACCAGGTCGCTTTCCCACTGCGAGAGGCGATGACGATCGGCAAAGCGTTTGACTTCCAAGGCACCTTCCAGCGAATGGTCGCTATGACGACCCTTGCCGATATCGTGATAGAGCGCGGCAATGTAGACCAGCTCCACCTTGGCCAGGTTATGGATAATCTTGGTCGCAATCGGGAAGCGCTTGCTATTGTTGGCGTGGCGGAAGGTACGTAGATTACGGATGGTGAGCAGGGTATGGGCATCTACGGTGTAAACATGGAACAGATCGAACTGCATCTGACCGACTATCTTGCCGAACTCCGGTAAATAGAGCCCCAGAATGCCGTACTGATTCATCCGCAGAAGGCCGTGGTAGACCCCTCTTGGGCTGCGCAGCAATTCCATAAAAAAGGTAATGTTGCGCAGATCCTGGCGAAAGGCGCCATCGATAGCTTTGCGACTGGCAAACAACAGTCTCAGGGTGCTGGCGCGGATGCCCTTTATACCCTCTACTTGGGCACAGAGGACGAAGATTTCCAGTAATGCCGAGGGTGTACGGTTAAAGACCTTATCGTGTACGACCTCCAGATAGCTATTGCGAATCTGGAATCGGGCATTCAGTTCGGTGACCAGTTCGGACGTGCTTTCACCGAGAATTTCTTCATCGAAGTGCTGTAACAGCATGATATTCAGGGTGCGTAAGCGGAAGACCTGGCGGAAATAGTCTTGCATGAGGTGCTCAACGGCCAATTGACCTTCCTGGTCACTGTAGCCAAACATTTCGGCCACCTTTTCCTGGAGGTTGAACAGCAGTCGATCCTCTTCTCGCTCGGAGATCATATGTAAGGCGTAGCGCACCCGCCAAAGAAAGTCCTGGCCTTCCTTGAGCGTCCGATGCTCGGCATCGGTCAGGAAATTGCGCTCGACCAGATCGGCCAAAGAGGAATCGCCAAAGTGCCGCTTAGCGACCCAGCCGATGTTTTGAATGTCGCGTAAGGCGCCCGGGCCGCCTTTGACATTGGGCTCGAGGTTGTATTCGGTTTCGTTAAATTTCTGGTAGCGATTGGCCTGTTCGTTCATTTTGGCCTTGTAGAAATCGCGACTGGGCCAGATTTGGTCTGGCCCGACCGAATCCGATACCCGCTCTCTGAGCGTGTCGTCACCCACCAGGGTGCGCGATTCCATCAGATTGGTGGTCACGGTCACGTCGTTGCGCGCCTCGACAATGCAGCCGGCTATGGTACGGACACTGTGGCCGACCTCCAACTTGATGTCCCATAGCAGGGTCAGAAACTGTTGTAACGATTCGACGTTGCTGTCAATCAGGCTTTCATTCTCGAACAGGATCAGCAGATCGATATCCGAGTGTGGCAAGAGTTCGCCGCGGCCGTAGCCGCCAACAGCGATCAGGGCGATCCGTTCCGGTTCGCTCCAGGTGAACAGCCGCCAGGTGCAGCGGAGCAGATCATCCATGGCGGCGGCGCGGCCAAAAACCAGGCTGCGGATGGGCTCGCCCTGAATGAACCGGTGATGCAAGGTGTCCGTGAGCTTGGCCAGCGCTTCTTTGAGCACAACAATTGGGGTCTCCTCTTGCAGCTTTACAGACACGGCTTCTTTATCAAACAGACTGCTGTCGGCGTAACGGTCGAGATCCAATGCTAGGTCCTTCGAGAAAGTGGGTGGGTGACTGCAGCTACGTTAAAAGGACTCTTCCGAGCGAGCCGTTAAAACATCTACGCCTGTCGCCGTGACCAGTAGGGTGTGTTCCCATTGGGCAGAGGCCTTACGGTCTTTTGTGACCACGGTCCATTGGTCGCTGAGTATTTTGCACTGAGCCTTACCCTGGTTGATCATCGGTTCAATGGTAAAGATCATGCCTTCTTTCAGGGCCATGCCGACACCCGGTCGACCGTAATGCAGAACCTGCGGTTCGTCATGAAACACCGCGCCGATCCCGTGACCGCAAAATTCCCGCACCACCGAATAGTGGCTGGCTTCGGCGTGTTGCTGAATAACGTGGCCAATATCGCCCAGCGTGGCACCGGGCTTGACTAGCGCGATGGCCTTGTAGAGGCACTCTTGGGTGACCTTGCAGAGCCGATCGATGTGCGCGGCGACTTCGCCGACATAGAACATCTTGCTGGTGTCGCCGTGATAGCCGTCTTTAATAACCGTGATGTCGACGTTGACTACATCACCCTTCTTGAGAATCTTGTCTTCGCTCGGAATACCGTGACAGATGACCTGGTTCACTGAAGTGCAGATCGATTTCGGAAAAGGCGGGCTGCCATAGTTGAGCGGTGCCGGTATGCCTTGCTGGACATCGACTATGTAGTTGTGACAGATGCGATCCAGTTCTGCGGTGCTGACGCCCGGTACAACGTGAGGTCCGAGCATTTCCAACACCTCGGCGGCCAAACGACCGGCGATACGCATTTTGGCGATTTCTTCAGGCCCATTTATCTTGACAGCCATCTTTATTTCAATCCAGTTAGTAAGTATCGGGGGATTCTAACGGTTTTGTCACCCAGTTACAGCCCCACAAACAGCAGAGTCATATTTTAGCCCCTACTATGCGGATCCATGACGCAGACTTCGGCGGCCGTAAAGGCCCTGCTGGACGGGCCGTTTGGTCGGATGCACCGCCTGTTGGGCAACCCCTTTTGCGTTGGCAGCGGCATATTTTTCTTGTCTTAATTCGTTGAATTTGGTATAAAGCGCGCCGCTTCAACTGATTGAAGTGGTTCCTAAATTCTCACGCACACCGTCACATGATTCTGGGTGCCCGAAAGGGGTTGGATCATGGGGAGTGCGGAGGCTTAACCCGAATTATGAGGTAATTATGATTAAAGTATCAATGCGTGAACTGCTTAAAGCAGGTGTTCACTTTGGCCACCAGACTCGTTACTGGAACCCAAAAATGGGTAAGTATCTGTTTGGCGCTAGAAACAAGATCCACATCATCAATTTGGAGCATACTGTTCCAGCATTGAATGACGCTCTGGCTTTCGTTGGCAACCTTGCCAGCAAGAAGAACAAGGTTCTGTTCGTCGGAACTAAGCGTTCAGCCAGTGCCATTATGATCGAAGAAGCGACTCGTTCGGATATGCCGTACGTTGCGCATCGTTGGTTGGGCGGCATGCTGACCAACTACAAGACTATACGTCAATCGATCAAGCGTCTGCGTGAACTGACTGTGCAGCAGGCCGATGGTACCTTTGAGCAACTGACCAAGAAAGAACGCCTGATGGCAACACGCGAAGTGGCCAAGCTGGAACGTTCTATTGGCGGTATTAAGGACATGGGCGGCTTGCCCGATGCCCTCTTTGTGGTCGATGTTGATCATGAACGTATTGCGATCCTGGAAGCCAATAAGTTGGGCATTCCAGTCATCGGCATCGTCGATTCCAATTCGAATCCGGATGGCGTTGATTATGTTATCCCAGGTAACGATGATGCGATTCGCGCCATCGAAATCTATGCCCGCGCTATCGCCGATTCCATACTGGAAGCCCGTGGCGGCGACGTAGACGAGTTCGTGGAAATGGCCGACGCTGCAGCAGCAGCTGAAGTGGCTGTAGTTAAAGAAGATGCAGTTAAAGAAGAACCAGCTAAAGAAGAAGCAGTTAAAGCAGAACCAGCCAAAGAAGAACCAGCCAAAGAAAAATCAGCCGAATAAGCTTGATTACCTTGGCGTAAAGGGGCTACGGCCCCTTTTGCTATCCCGGAACCCTATATCCGGTTGAATATGCGTAATACTAATTTGAATTGAGGACCAAAGTCATGGCAATTACAGCAAGCCTTGTGAAAGAACTTCGTGATCGAACTGGCCTGGGCATGATGGAATGCAAGAAGGCATTAGTTGAGTCTGAAGGCGATATCGAACTCGCCATCGACAATCTGCGCAAGTCTTCGGGCCTGAAAGCTGCTAAGAAATCCGGCCGTATAGCCGCTGAGGGTATTCTGGTAACGCGCTCGGCCGCTGACAATTCGGTTGTTATGCTGTTGGAAATCAACAGCGAAACCGATTTCGTAGCGCGTGACGATAACTTCTTGAACTTCGCCAACAAGGTTGCCGATGTCGCCTTTGCCAAGGGCTCGTCTGATGTCGCCGCCTTTATGGCCGACGGCCTAGAAGATGAGCGTGCCGCATTGGTGCAAAAGATCGGTGAGAACATCAGTGTGCGTCGTGCTGTATTTATTGGCGGTGCCGGCAAGGTTGTTGAAGCCTATGTGCACGGTGGTCGTATTGCCGCAGCTGTTGAATTGACTGGCGGTACGCCGGACCTGGCGAAAGACATTGCTATGCATGTTGCCGCTATCAATCCTCAGTATGTTAATGTCAAGGATGTGCCGGCCGAAGTACTGGCTCGGGAAGAAGAGGTCGTTCGGGCTCAGTCTGAAGATTCTGGCAAGCCACCCGAAATCATCGAAAAGATGATGGTCGGTCGGCTGAAGAAGTTTGTTGCTGAGATATCTCTGAGCGAACAACCCTTTATCAAAGATCCGGACATTAAGGTCGGTGCGCTGGCTAAGAAAGCCGATGCAGAGATCGTGAGCTTCACCCGTTTTGAAGTCGGCGAAGGGATCGAAAAAGAAGTCGTGGATTTCGCCGCAGAAGTCGCTGCTGCGGTAAAAGGCAGCTAAGCTGTCCCGAATCTGACTAAGGCAGCTGCGCTGCCTTTTTTTATGCGTGCAGTTCCGGCACCCTTGTTTTTGTTGAACAGCGATTTTTTTTGCTTGAAATGAACCGACGAATTCAAGGAAATGCCCCTTGAGGGTGTGTATAATAGCAAATCGAAATTTCCCATTGGTTGCCAACGAGTCGATGGCCGGCTATTCCGCGCACCCCTGTTTAGCTTGGGGCGGGGGTGCATAGGCCCGCCGACAGCGTCGGTCAGACCTAGAACATGTTAAGGAATTCAACAGATGATTGAAGAAATTAAGCAGGAAACCGACAGTCACAACCGCAAAGCGCTGGTAGCGCTGGGTGACGCTTTTAATAAAATCCGCACCGGTCGGGCCAATCCAGCTATCCTGGATGCCGTAATGGTCGATTATTATGGCAATATGACCCCGATCAAGCAGGTCGCTAATATTATGGTTGAGGATGGCCGCACCCTAGCGATTGTGCCCTGGGAAAAAAACATGGTGCCACAGGTTGAGCGTGCCATTATGAAAAGCGACCTGGGTTTAAATCCTTCCACGTCCGGCGACAATATTCGCATCGCGATGCCGATGTTGACCGAGCAGACTCGTAAAGACATGATCAAGGTCGCTCGCAATGAGGCTGAAAAGGCGCGGGTGTCGGTGCGCAATGGCCGTCGAGATGCGAATGCGTCGATTAAGGATCTGTTGAAAGAAAAAGAATTGTCCGAAGACGAGGGTAAGCGGGCCGAGGAGGATATCCAAAAGCTGACCGATGCTGCTATCGCCGAAATTGAACGGCAACTGGCAGAAAAAGATGCAGAGTTGATGAAGGTTTGATGGTTTGGTGCGAGAAATCCGTCAACACACCGTCATATTGTCCTTTTTACGCGGGTTGGTCTGGGTTTTACCTATGACTGAGTTGAGTTAGTAATAGATGCTTGATAACTCTACCCAGGGTCCGCTCACGCCGTCGACTGAAAAGGCCACGCCGCGCCACGTTGCGGTGATTATGGACGGCAACAATCGGTGGGCAAAAAAGCGCTTGCTCGGCGGTATTGCCGGGCATAAGGCGGGTGCGCGAGCTGTACGGACCGTCGTAGAGACCTGCGCCCGCGCAGGTGTTGAGGTGCTAACCCTCTATGCGTTCAGCTCGGAAAACTGGCGTCGACCGAAAGAAGAGGTCAGTGCATTGATGGACCTGTTTCTAATTGCCCTAAATCGGGAAGTTAAAAAACTGGCCAATAATAATGTCCGGCTCAGAGTAATAGGCGATGTTACCGGCTTCAGTGCCTCGATTCAGCGGGCCATTGCCAAAGCCGAACTGCAAACAGCGCAAAACACTGGTATGACCCTGGCGATTGCCGCCAACTATGGCGGTCACTGGGATATTACCCAGGCCGTCATCAAGCTGGCAGTGCGGGTCAAGATGGGTGAATTAGAGCCGGAGGCCATCACCGAGGAGCTGATTGGCGAGCAGGTCATGCTCGGTGATCTACCAGCGCCAGACCTCTGTATTCGTACTGCCGGTGAGCAACGGATATCGAATTTTTTGCTCTGGCAAATGGCCTATACCGAATTCTATTTTACCGATGAATATTGGCCGGACTTTAACAGCGCCTCACTGCTAAAAGCCTTTAGCTCCTTTTCTGGTCGGACCCGGCGCTTTGGTCGGACCGATGAACAACTAGAACAAGAGAAGTAAGTTCATGTTATTGCAGCGAATAGTAACTGCCTTGGTGTTGGCTCCTCTGATGTTGGCCGGCATCTATCTGCTACCCAGTAGCGGTTTTAGAGTATTCATCGGTTTAATTGTCATTTTAGGTGCCTGGGAATGGGCCAATATTGCCGGCTTTAGCCGACCAAGTGCTCGAGTTGGGTTGGCAATAGTGACTGCACTCGGGTTGCTCGGCTTGAATCAGTGGCTCGCTGTTGACTCGCTGCTGTGGATTCTCCTGGTGCTGTCGGCGCTGGTGTTTTGGTTGCTGGCGGGTGTCGGCGTCTATCTGTTTCCGCGCGCCAACAATTGGCTGACCTCTCCGCTATTGAAAATTCTGGTCATGGTGCCGGTGCTGGGCGCCCTCTGGATGGGTCTGGTCTGGCTAAAAAGCCAACCTCAGTCGGCCTTGCTCTTGACCTGGTTGATGCTCCTGGTATGGGGTGCCGATATAGGCGCCTATTTTGCTGGGCGGGCCTTTGGTAATCGCAAGCTGGCGCCTGCGGTGAGTCCGGGCAAAACCTGGGCCGGCGTCTATGGTGGCATGACCACCTCTATTCTGGTGTCGGTGCTGATCGCGGGCCTCTATTTACCCACTTATAGCGTTAGGGGCTGGGTCTGGTTGATTCTGTTGTCGATGGCCGTTATTGCCATTTCGGTGTTAGGCGACCTGTTTGAATCTCTATTGAAACGCAATCGCGGTATTAAGGACAGCTCGTTCTTGCTCCCCGGTCACGGTGGTATCCTGGATCGCATTGACAGCCTCTGTGCTGCGACGCCGATGTTTGTCCTGCTGTGGTATGTGTTAGCGGTGGTTTGATGATGGTTAAGCCACAAGCGGTCGCGATTCTGGGTGCCACCGGTTCGATCGGCCAAAATACCCTCAATGTTATCGGTCAACACCCGGAGCGCTTTACTGTCTTTGCCCTTAGTGGACACAGCAATATGGTGCAATTGGCTGCGGACATCATTCGGTTTAAACCCCGTTGTGCGGTGGTGCCGGATCAGGCCCGCTATCGGCAGCTGCTCGAGCTACTACCCGACCAAAAATGTGCAGTGCTGATTGGCGAGCAGGCCCTGGTCGATATCGCCAGTGCGCCGGAGGTAGATACGGTTATGGCCGCCATCGTCGGCGCGGCCGGTCTTAAGTCGTCCTTAGCGGCGGCGCATGCCGGTAAGAAACTGCTTCTAGCCAATAAAGAGAGCATGGTTATCGCTGGTGCTCTGTTGATGGACGCGGTGGCGGCATCGCGTGCTGTGTTGCTGCCCATCGACAGTGAACATAACGCCATCTTTCAATGTCTGCCGGCTGATCACAGCCAGACCGGCGTCGATTCGATCCTGTTAACGGCCTCCGGTGGACCCTTTCGCAACACCCCGATGGAGCACTTGCTCGATGTGACACCGGAGCAGGCCATCGCCCACCCGACCTGGTCGATGGGTCGTAAGATATCGGTCGATTCGGCCTCGCTGATGAACAAGGGGCTGGAATTGATCGAAGCCTGCTGGCTGTTTAATGTCCCGCCGGAAAAGGTTGAGGTGGTGGTGCACCCGCAAAGCGTTATTCACAGCATGGTGCGCTATGTTGATGGTTCGGTGCTGGCTCAGATGGGCTCGCCCGATATGCGCACACCCATTTCTTATGGCCTGGCCTATCCTGATCGCATGACCAGCGGCAGTGAAGCCTTGCAGTTTTCCCAGTTGCTGCAGTTGAATTTCGACCAGCCCGACCGGGCCCGTTTTCCCTGCCTGCGCCTGGCTGAGGAGGCGATGGCCGAAGGGGGGACCCTGCCCGCTGTGCTGAACGCCGCCAATGAGATGTCGGTCGCCGCCTTTCTCAATCTGGAAATTGGTTTTATGGATATTCCCCGTATCAACGAACAGGTGATGAGTCGCTTAGGTCGCAGCCAGGTCGAATCCATCGATCAACTGCTGGCCGTCGACCGCGCCGCCCGCGTCCAGGCCACCGTGGCAATTAAGGGACTTAGATGATGACTTTGTTTAATTCAATATTTGGCATGTTGCTGGCGCTGGGTATCCTGGTGACGGTGCACGAATACGGGCACTTTTGGGTCGCACGCCGCTTTGGCGTCAAGGTGCTGCGTTTTTCAGTCGGTTTTGGTCAGCCAATTTGGCGGCGCACCGATCGATTCGGCACCGAATTTGTGGTCGCTTGGATTCCCCTAGGTGGCTACGTAAAAATGCTCGACGAGCGAGAAGCGCCGGTACCGGCCGAGTTGCTGGGGCAGGCTTTTAATGCCAAAACACCGGCGCAAAAGATTGCCATTGCCTTAGCTGGGCCGGTAACTAATTTTCTCTTTGCGGTCGTTGCCTTTGCGCTGATGTATAGCATCGGCGTCCAGGATCTGGTCCCACTTATCGATAATCCAAGAGACGATTCGCCGGCGCAGATGGCAGAGTTAACCCGCGGTGACCGGATCGTGTCGGTCGACGGCCGGACCGTCGATTCCTTTACCGACCTCAGTTTGGCGCTAGCGGCGCGGGTTGGCGAGACCGGGGTGATCGATATCAACGTGGTGCGGCGCCAAACGCAAAAAAGCGTGCAATTGCCGATCGAAAACTGGTTGGCCGACCAAGACTCACCGAACCCGTTGCAGAATCTCGGTTTGAGCCCAGAAATGCCCATCCACCCACCGCTGATCGGACGCATTGAGGCCGGCGGTGCCGCCGAGCAAGGCGGCCTGCAGGTCGGTGACCGGATACTGGCGGTTAATGGCCAA
>Ga0307492_10001264_pt1 | contig 10517 bp, 9 predicted proteins | sample SI3LmetaG_FD_202365 | JGI IMG/M metagenome (GOLD analysis project Ga0307492, IMG submission 202365) | Sea-ice brine microbial communities from Beaufort Sea near Barrow, Alaska, United States - SI3L | ecosystem: Environmental > Aquatic > Marine > Coastal | place: USA: Alaska | collected 2017-05-06
CAGTTATAGTGGCTTTTTACAGTACATACTCTTTAAACAGGATATTAAATATGAAAAACTCACAATCTGGATTTACCCTCATTGAATTAGTTGTGGTCATCGTACTGCTAGGTATTTTAGGTGTAACCGCTTTAGGTAGATTTCAGGATCTATCAGGACAGGCACAAGATGCTGCCAATGGTGGAATAGCAGGAGAATTAAGTTCGTCAGCTTCGCTTAATTTTGCCGCTAGATCTTTAGACGCTACTCAAGGGTTTTCAATCAGTGGCGGAACTAGTGGATCAACATGTGACGAGGACGCAGACGAGTTGCTGGTAGTTAAGCCAGATGGCTACACATTTGCGGATGCCACAGATTGTACGGTCGCGGGTACTATTAAAACATGTTCTATTACTCACACTGCCGCTCCGACCGGTGTTGCCGCAACTGCCTCATTGATCTGTATCGATTAGGAAAAGATCCTTCTATCGACTTTAAAGCATTTTGCCACAGCAGTGATTCATTGCTATGGCAACTAACCAACGTTCCACTTTAAAGAGTTATCAGCAGTTTCCCTCTCTCTATATATAGGATTGATTAGCATCTCGATAACTTCGCTCAGTTTTAAATTAAAAAGATATTCTTTAGCCAAATATTTAAGATGCCTGTCCCACTCGACAATATCAGCCAGACCAACAGTCACTCAACTTTACACCCTTAATTCATCAAAAAAGGTCAAACTCTCATATTTTAAATCAAGGGTTAGTGGTTGAATTAGTGATATGTAATACCGCACTGGTGCAAACATACCATACAAGCTTGACGATCATTTTTCCGGGGTTATAACAATCCTCGTCAAATGTTACGAGGTGATTTGGCTATCAGGCTGGTTCAATCTAAACAACTCACCTGCGATTGAATATTTAGTGAGTAACAATTTGAGTCTACTATTGATTGTATTATTAGTTCACTGAATTGAAAAATTCTCAATTACTATCGATATTTTATTGCTCTAGCTCTAGGAGTCTGCCGGACTTAGGTAATCGTAGCGAGGGAAAGTCATTTTGAGTTAAATTTTTTGATCGAATGAAGCGAATAGTGGCCCTATTTAACGAACTGAATCGAGATATTTGGCCAAAATGGCTTTTCCGTAGTAGATTTACCCTAAGTCCGACAGGCTCCTAGAACACTAGCAAAGAAAACTCACCACTATTACCCTCATTCACATGCACTTATCGTCCTGCAAGTTGAGTAATGTCCCACATAGGCACAAATATACCCAGAGCTAGTACCAGCACCATTGCACCAATGGCGACATAGATCATTGGCTCGAGTTTATCAGACAGAGTCTTAACATCGTAGTCGACTTCTTCTTCATAAAAGTCGGCGATAAATGTCATCATTTCTTCGAGATTTCCGGCTTCTTCTCCGACGGCAAACATTTGCATAACCACAGGCGTAAACATGCCTGTTTGTTTGGCCGTGCGCGTTAACGTGTCTCCCCGCTCAATACCTTCCCGCATACTATTGACATGGCTCGAAATGTATTCGTTGCCAATAGAACGAGAGATAACGCCCATCGCAAGAACAATCGGAACACCAGCACCGTACGCCATTGCAAAAGAGCGAGCGAATCGCGCCATAAAAGCGCGATGTAATATACTACCAATCACTGGCACATTGATGATCAGCTTATCCCACTTAAGCCTTCCAACCGGGGTATTGATATATCGCTTAAATGCGACAAAACTACCAATCATTAGCGCCAAAAAAGGTAACCAATAATTAATGAAGAGCTTGGAGGTATTCAGTAAAAATAATGTTTGCCAGGGCAGGGCCAAGCTGTTGGCCTCAAAAAATAAGGCAAACTTTGGGATAACTAACAAATTGACAATTCCCATCGCTATGATGATCGCTATCATAACCGTAGTTGGATAACGTAAAGCGGTTGAAATATTATTCGATATACGTCGATTTCTATCGATGTATTCGCCCATCTGTGCAAAAGCCTCATCGAGTCGACCCGTGTTTTCACCAACTTGAATCATGCTGATATAGAGGTTTGAAAATACTTTCGGATGCCTGGCACAAGCGATAGCGAGGTTACGACCCGATTCAAGCTGGTCTGAAATATCACGCAGAGCCTTGATCAACAGTGGATTTTCGATGGACTCCAAAATGCCCGCGATGGCTCGCGTAATGGGTATGCCTGCTCGTATTAGCGCACCCATTTGTCGAGTGAACATAAGCTGCTCTTCAATACTGATACTATAAAGATCGAATTTGTCTTTAATCGCGTTTAATGCATCAAATTGTTCTTTCTTTTCAAGTATAGAGATGGGTGTTACACCCTGATCCATTAATACGGAGGCGACTCCAGAGTTGCTGACGCCTTCGATTTCGCCATCGACTAACTGGCCGTTTCTACCTCGCCCTTTATATACATAGTTAGGCATGTTTAATTATCCAGATCCAATGTTAACGTTTCTTCAAAGCCATCTTCTTTCAATTGCCCTGCAAGACTGAGCATTTCATCGATTGTTGTCGATCCTGCAGCGGCATGGTGATGGGCAACACTGATAAGTGGTTCATACCCAGGCGCTCGCACAGCTGCATTGACAAAACTCTGAGAATCTCCGCTTCGCAATGCCTCTGCTAGTTCTGTGTTCATGTCGAGCAATTCATAAACGCCCATTCGTCCACTGTAGCCATCGCCACTGCATTGCTTACAGCCTCGTCCTTTCTTGTATTGATGGTCGTGGGCATTCACTTCAAGGTTATCTTTAAGCCACCCTGTCTCAAAAGTATCTGGGGTGTAGTCCTCAATGCAAGTCTTGCAAATTTTTCGAACCAACCGCTGGGCAATAATGGTTCGTAAGGTACTGGCTAGTAAATAGCCTTGAACACCCATGTCCATTAATCGCGTCGCTGTCGAAACGGTGTCATTGGTATGTAATGTTGATAGCACCAAATGACCGGTCATAGCAGCACTGATTCCTATTTCGACTGTTTCGGCATCGCGCATTTCGCCGACCATTATGATGTCTGGATCTTGCCTTAAAGCTGTTCGTAGAATTCTCGCGAAGCTTAGACCTATTTTGGTATTCACTTGCACCTGATTGACTCGGTTAAGGCGATATTCAACGGGGTCTTCTACTGTTATTATTTTTGTTCCAGCCTGATTCAGCTCTGATAGCGCGGCATACAACGACGTTGTTTTGCCACTACCGGTTGGGCCAGTAATCAGTATCATGCCATTGGGCAAGTGAAAGTTTTTACGAAAACGGCGCAATAAGTCAGGCGGCATGCCTAACTTTTGAATGTCCAGAGCACCTTTAGTTTGATCCAGTAATCGCATCACGACAGATTCACCATATTGCACTGGCATGGTTGATATACGGACATCAATTTCACGATTACTCACCACCATATTAAAACGCCCATCCTGCGGTAAGCGCTTTTCTGATATGTTCAAGCTTGCCATTAACTTGAGCCGTACGACAACCGCTGACGCAATGTGAATTTCTTTCATTATTTGTTCGTGCAAAACACCATCAATACGCTGACGTATTCGAATGACTCTTTGGTCAGGCTCGATATGAATATCCGATGCACCGACTTGAACCGCATCTTCAAAGATAGACCGAAGTAACTTAGCGACTGGCGCGTCCGTCATTTCGGTCTGTAGCAGATCATTTAAGTCACCAGCGCCATTGGACAGGTCTTGACCTAGCTCTTCTGCCAAAGCGTTAATTTCTTCGGTTCGACGATAGACCAAGTCGAAGTTTTCAACCAGTGCAGCTTCGCCAACAATAGCTTGTTTTATTGGTTTGCTAAGTTTGGCCTGTATCTCATCGAATGCATATATATCGGTGGGGTCAGCCATGCCGACTAAATAATAACTGTCTCGATCATCAAGCACCATGGCTCGATGACGACGAGCGATGGTCTCAGGCAGCAACTTGGCTACATCGTCATTGTAATGATAATTATTTAGATCGATGAGGGGAATGCTGAGCTGACTCGATAACAATTTAAGCATGTTGTTTTCTTCGATCATACCCAGGTCGATTAATGTCCGACCCAACTTTCGCCCCAGCTTCTTTTGTTCAGACAACGCAAACTTGAGTTGATCTAGAGTGATCAACCCTTTCTCAACAAGCAAATCGCCCAGACGTATTTTCTTAGAGAAAGCCATTAATTAATTACCTTCTCGAGTATGCTAATTCGTTGTTCTACAAACTCTGTCAATTTAGAATTTAAACCGCCTTGTTTACTGGCCGAACGATAAGCCGAAAAGGCTTGTAGCGGGTTGGCATTGTGCTCTTCAGATATACCAAGTGCTATCCAGTTCCTGGGATGGCCTGCTTCGATTCGAAGCGATTGGCGGTAGAAATCAGCAGCGGGTTGGTGCTGATCTAATCGTTGATAGCTGGCACCAATGAGGGCTAGTTGCATCACATTCAAATCAGACCGGATTTGCAAAAAGTCGATAACGCTTTGATACTCCTTTAATTGAAATAACGACTGGGCGTGTCTCGTCTTGAATATAAGGTTCTGTGGATAACGCTTCATTGATGTCGTCACTAACTCATTCAGCCGACTCGGGTTTTTATTGCGCTTATAGACGATCAATAGAAACTCTCTGGCAGCTAAATCTTGAGTGCTTCCAAGCAATCCCGATAGTATAGGTTCGGCCAAATCAAACTGTTTTTGCTTGATGAAGGCTTGTGCGCTTTTTAGCTGTCGAAGGACATCGCTATTCGCATCTCTAGATATTATTTCCAGCTTCACTACTTTGGTTTCAAGACCAACATTGCCAGTGTCTAACATACCCTCATCCAGCTGAGTTATTGCTTCAACTTTAACGGCTTGATTTTTTTGAACTGAAACCACAGGCACTATTACTTCAGGAGCTGGCAGCTTACTTAATGTAATTGCCCAGACTATTTCCTCTCCCAATCGTTGCTGCTGAGTTTCTACTAAAACGTTGGCCGAAGTAATGAGGTTAATATCAACGCCATCTGCCTGAACGCTCATCACCAGTTGCTCGATCCAACGATTATCACGAATGACTGGCGAAACAATGTCGCTCTGGATATCTTTAAGATGGTACACGATGCGTTTGTCGCTTCGTTCCTTAAGATAGGAAACTACTTTTTCGCGCAAAGAGAACTCCAAGCTAATGGTTTTGTCTGACTCTCGTAACTGCATGCCAATGATTTGATTACTTAATTTTTGAACGTCGGCTACAGGTAATAAAGAAACATCTTCGACAAGTCGTTGTTCACTGATTTGTATCTCTTTAGACTTATTATCACTAACAACATCTGAATCATGTTGCGATGCCTGATAAAACCAAAACACAATACCAATAGCGACCAGTAAAAGGAAAGCCAGGATACTCGGTAAAAATTGACGTAATCTCGATACCGCTGTTGTTCCTGTCGAAGTAACGTCTATCGCTGTAAATTGGCTGGAGCGTGACTCCAGGTCCTTCAGCACATTATTAATAATGCTCATGAGTATTGATTGATTAGTACGGCCAGAACCAATAGAAGGCAAAACATGATCGTTTGAAACCATTTACCTTTGGATAATTGGTTAAAACCTAGCCCTATCTGACTATCGAGCGCTGCTGCTTCAATTTGTTTTTTACCAATATAAAATTCGCCATTAGCATAAGACTGCATCATGGCCTTATTGCCCAAAACATTAATAATACGTGGCACACCCTGGCTTATTTTAAACAATAGTTTTATCGCTTTTGCATCGAATAGTTCTGGTCCACTATATCCGGCTGATCTCATTCGATGGTGAATATATGATCGTATAGATGATTCATTGAGTGGCTGTAAATGATAGGCATGCATGATTCTTTGCCGCAGTTGACGAATACTAGTTTCTGCCAACCTGTCATCGAGTTCTGGTTGCCCAAACAGAATTATCTGTACTAACTTTTCCTTTTCAGTTTCAAGGTTGCTTAATAGGCGAATGACTTCGAGACTTTCTTTAGGGAGTGCCTGCGCTTCATCCAAAATAATAACGGTTGTTTTGCCATTTCGTGCTGTATCAATCAGAAATTGGTTGATACAGGCAAGATAATTGTCATTTTTAAGCCTGTCCGAAATTCCCATTTCAGCTAGCACAGCATCGAGCAATGCATTACCGCTCATATAGGGGTTAGGGATGTAGACAGTGCTGTATTGTTCATCAAGCGCATCGAGTAGTTTTCGACATAACAGTGTTTTACCTGTTCCGACTTCCCCCGTGACCTTAATGAAGCCATCACCAGATTTAATCGCTATCAGTAAAACATTAAGCACTTCCTGATGTGACACGCTCTGATAAAAAAAATCAGTATCAGGCGTCAGGCTAAATGGCTTTTCTTTGAGGCCATAATATTGCTGATACATGATAGGTACTCGTTACTCGTTGTCTTGTTTATCTTCCATCTGTTGGATTCTACCAGCGCTGTCTTTAATATAGTTCGACCAAGTTTTATTACTATCGACAACAATCGGACGAAGCAGAATAACCAGCTCGCTGCGAACATTAACTCTTTTCTTTTGCTTGAACAGATTGCCTATTATAGGAATATCACTTAACCCGGGTAACCCGCCATCTTCGTTGGCGCTACTGTTTTGCATCAAACCACCAATGACCACAACCTGACCGCTTTTGGCTTTAACGACAGAATCAGATTCTCGCACCGTGCTCAAGGCTAAAGGCAGTTGTTGAGTCTGACCGGCAACGGTAATTACTTTAATTTGATCAACTACTTCACTCACACTAGGATGCACATGAAGAATAACATCATCATTTCCACTAATCTGCGGTGTAACATCGAGCGCAATACCAGAGAAAAAGGGGGTAAGGGTAACGTCGGGCGATGTTGTTGTGCTGGATGAGTTGGATGACGTACTAGATGAAATATTGGTAACAAAAAACTCGTCGGAACCTACTTTTATGACGGCCTTTTGATTGTTAACCGTAGAAATACGTGGGCTCGACAAAACCTGTACCTCACCTTGTGTACTTAACAACCGAATCAGCCCAGCGAAATCAGAAGATGAACCACCGACGGCAAACAAATTGCCCGAGGTAGTAGGACCTGGCAAAATCGTCGCTGAGGCCGAATTCCCGGCAATAATGTCCGAAGCTGAACTACTGTTGGCACTTGACGTACCAACAAAAGTATTTCTATTGCTGGAAATCGCAGTCCAGTCAATACCGGATTGAAAGCTATCACTGAGCTTCACTTCTATAATTTTCGCCTCAAGAATGACCTGACGCTGAAGGCTGTCTTCTGCATCGTCTAAATAAGCTTCAACGTCGCGCAGCTCTCCTGGCATTCCTCGCACAATAACCAGACCTGCATGCGGGTCGACGACGACCGAACGTCCTTCGCTATTGCCGACGATTGCGACAATGGTTTGATGCAAGCCTGACCAAAAATCAGACTCAATTGTTGTATTAATACTACTGGATTTAGACGTAGTTGAAGTGGTGCTCGATGACGAAGTGTTTCCGTTATTACTATCACGTGATGTTGAGCTACCTAGCTGGCCAGAGCTTACCGTCATCGATGATTCTCCAGAGCGATTAACATTAAGATAATTCACCGAAAATATTTTTGACTGAATCCTCGCCGGTAAAACAATATATCCATTCGTAGACGCGCGAAATTCGTAGCCATAGACTTCTCGGGACAGATTCATTACCTCGGGTACAGTGACATTTTTAAGATCCAGTGAAATTTCACCCACTACGCTAGGATGAACGACCATATTAATATCAGTATCTTTCACCAGACTCATAAAAAACAAGGTTGCTGACACATTAGATACTGAAATATCGAAAGCTGCTTCCTGTTCTATGCCAACATCTAAATCAGTTATGCTGCCTAATCCAGGCACTAGTTGATCCAGTATGTCAGATGATGGCACGTCAGCTTCAGCGATGGTTACCTCACTCGCTGCCTGCAATTCATCATTAATATTTTGACCAATTTGTTGCGTATGAGATATGGTTTGATTAGACGCGCAGGATGCTAGAAAACAAACGCATGCCATGAGCCAGTAAGCCTTTCGAGTCATCATTTTTTCTTGTCCATAGTTTTCTGCACAACTGTTTTATGAATATGTTTGGATTGGTTTAAAAGACGCAAATTAATGGCCTTACCATTCCTAACTAAGCGCACGCTATTTTTTTTAATACTGACAAGCTTTGCGCCATTAATGGTGTCGCTAACACTGAGCATTTTCTCGTTAATAATCACAATTTTTCGAGTTGACGAATACAAAATGGAAGTCAGTAACAGTGGTTTTGATTTAACCCGCTTTTTTTGAACAACAGCAACCTTTGGTTTGTTTTTACTTTTTTCCTGTTGGTATTGTTGTAACGCGAATGCTGGCGGTTGCATCGGATTATTGGTCGAATTACTGAGTTCGTTTGCCGTTAAAAGCAAGGGTTGAATCAGTAAAAGCCCCAATATTAGTAGTAGAAACAATCTATACACCGACCCACTCCTTTCTCGTGCTTAAGGTCGAAATAACGACTTTTACATTGAAAACTGGATACTTATCACTAGAAATTTTAATTTCTTCCCAAATGAGCTTCCAATCGAGTGACTCTAATGCTGTCAGGTAAGCTAAGATATCTTCATACTTTCCAGAGAATTTTACTTCCAGTACATGTCGATAAATACCATCACTATTTTCTAGCCCATCGGTAGGCTCCAGAGCTGGCTTAACAGCTCGACGCTTCAGGCTTAATAATTTAAGCATTGATTCCTTATATATTAATCGCGTCATGAGTTGAAACATCTCTTCAGGATCAACCAGTTCGGATGCTTGTAATTGAAGTTGCTCTTCTACTGTTATTAATTCTTGCTTTAATCGCGCTAACTGTTCTTTCTTTTCCTTGTGTACGCCCGCTTCTAAACGCGCTTTAATTTGGTTAACTGACTGCTGAGCACTACTGTTGCTGTCATTTATTCGTTTGTTAAAAGCTTCCAGAGCTTCAATCTGCGCCATCGCGGGGGCTGCAAAAAAGTGCCACCAAGAAAAGGCTAAGACGGCTAAAAGAGTAATCCCAAACAGAACCCGCTCGCGAATACTGAGTGCATTAAACATATCTATATTAGTTTTATAAACTTTGTTTACCATGTCATTCTTCACCAAAGGCCTCTTCGGTCGCTATAGTAAAATCAACTTTCCAATCAGTGTCTGGTTTTCGGTCTAATTCAAATAATTGAAAACGTTGCCCACGAAATACGTCCTCTTCCCTGAAGCTAGCAAAATAGGTAGGAATTAAATCTGCCCTAAGCGCACTGCCTCGGATTTTTAAAAATGAATCTGACAGCAAAATCTCATCCAACCAAACATCATCTATTTGCAAATTCGACAATGAATTCAGATAATCGGAAAAACCTTGACCCGAACCAAACTGATTATTTTCAACAAATCGCATAACTTGCTTTCGAGTTCGTAACTGCTTGGTTATATTGTTAACTTGGTTTGTTATACGGTCATCAGCCAGTTGTCGATTAAGTTCCGCAGGGATTACCGTTAGTTCGTTATTAACCGAAGACTGACTAGCCTTTAACGTCAGGTTTTGTTGCTCCAAACCATTCAGATTAGCGCCAATCAGATAAGACCAGCTCGCCATACCGAATAACATGACCAGTAGCAATATCATTACCTGGGAAGCGGATGCAAATAGCCTCTTTTCTTTGAATTGGTCCTGATAGAAATTAATTTGTTGTTCGATCACTGCTTTATACCCCTTAGCGCTGCTCCATAGGCATGAAAACAATGTAACTCTAGAGCATCGCTTGCGTCTGGATCGCTCTCAGTCACAAAATCAATATCAAAAGTGGTTAAATTTTGTAAGTACTTGGTCAGCTTTTCAGTTGATGGTATCTTAGGAAAGAGAAGTAATTTTGATACTGAACCTAAACCATAAAAACTTTCAAAATAATCCATCGAACGCTGGATTTCAAGTAACAACGAATCATAAGTCCATTCATCGTCAGCAGTCACCTGTGAGAGCTTACTAGTACCTATTTTAAAGTCTCGCGATACATATAAATCAGTATCGTGAAAAATATTGAGATAACCAGAAAACTCAGTTAGCGATAGAATAGCTAGGGTTTGCCCTGTTGCCTGCTGTACTTTTTTAAGGTTAGAACCGACCAGACTGGGAACATCGATAGCCACCAACTTTAAACCACTTGATTTAATGCACTCAACATAGGCCGCTACCGTCGAGTCTTCTGCTGTAACAACACTCAAATGCTGTGTATTATTTTTATGCGAAATAGGCATTGGATAAAAATCGACCACCGCCGAGTCAACATCGTAACCAATCAAATCTTTGATGCGCCAGGTTAAGGCTGGAATAAGTTCTGCATCATCTACCTTGGGTTTTTCGACTTGATGAATATTAAAGTCATCCCTTGACATTAAGCAAACACAGTTGGATTTTTGTAAATTTTTCCTATGCACCCATTCCTGAAGTGCTCGTGCCTGAGC
>Ga0307492_10001265_pt1 | contig 10514 bp, 6 predicted proteins | sample SI3LmetaG_FD_202365 | JGI IMG/M metagenome (GOLD analysis project Ga0307492, IMG submission 202365) | Sea-ice brine microbial communities from Beaufort Sea near Barrow, Alaska, United States - SI3L | ecosystem: Environmental > Aquatic > Marine > Coastal | place: USA: Alaska | collected 2017-05-06
ATCTATTCGTTTGGAGAAAGTAAATGGACAAAGCCACAAGCAAGCATGCCGCGTTTAGCGATATGGCACAAAGTACAGCAGAAGACTGGGCAATTATTATAAAAGAACAGACCCCATTTGCTGCAAATGGGGGGCAGCGTGTACTTGAGCACCTTCGCCTGCTAGATGGCGATTATGGTGGTTTCCCGGTAGACCGACTTACCCACTGTTTACAAACTGCCACTCGAGCATACCGTGATGGTCGAGCAGTGGATTATGTTGTCATGGCCTTGCTTCACGATATTGGTGATACCCTAGGAGCATATAATCATCCCGACATTGCTGCCGCAGTTATCAAGCCTTTTGTATCAGAAGAATTACACTGGATTGTGCAACATCATGGCATTTTTCAGGGGAAGAACTTCTTTCATCATATTGGACTCGACCCTGACATGCGTGAACAATTTCGAGGACATGAGCATTTTGCTGCAACCGAGGAATTTATTGAAAAATACGATTGCCCTGCTTTTGATCCCGAATATGACACATTAGCAATAGAGTTCTTTGAACCCATGGTCATGGAAATTTTTGCTCGTCCGCTTAACAGTATCTACAAAGCAGCGATGACCAAAGGCGCTTAAGGCACCTCAAAACAACATTCTAAGCTAATAATAGCGTCAAATAACGATTCCATTAATCTCGGGTAGTGTGGTCTGTGATGAAATTAGACCAAAATAAAAACATGCAGGCGACTGCTGCGGAAGGGGTTAGTGAAGAAGTGTTGTCTTTTTAAGTTTTTGTAAAATCAACTCAGGCTCGGAAAGACCATACTCTAGTTTTAATTTTTTTATCATTTGTGGCTGTGATCTTAAGTAATCGTTAAATTCGTCAATTAACCAAGCTTGCCTAATGGTTGATAATTTAAATTCTACCACTGATTTAGGCAACTCTGGGTCAAATTCAATTTGCTTAAATTTAGGATTGTTTTGCAATTGGTATTGGCCCACAAAATAATCTATTTCTGCGGCATCTACCCTATCTAAGGCTAAAAGTTGTAACTCAGCCATGGGGGTTACTACCGGGAACAGCTTTACTTTATTTGAGTTAATTAAATTTTCCCAAGCTATCAGAGGTGTAAAACCTAAAGGAAGAGTTAAGCGCTTAATGGCATTAATATTTTCACCTAATCTGGATGTCTTAACCATGGTGCCACCTAGCGTACGTACAATCGTATCGCTGTAATATTTTCCTTTCGCAAACGTTTGTTTGTTATTAAATAGCGGGTTGTCAGGGTAAACGAAATCAATGTTACCTTTCTCTAACTCTCTCTGTAATCTAAGCACGGGCATCGGTTGATAAATGAATTGGTGTCCACTAAATTCGCTAAACTCTTCTAACACAGCCCAGATGAAACCTTTATCAGTCTCTGATTGAAAATTGTAGTGCGGGTAATAATCAAAATTTTGTGAGGCCACAATATATTTTTCTGCCTGAACGGGCATTTGACAGAAGCAAAACAAAGCAAATATCAATCTATACATATTGGGTGGATTCCTTTTTACTTAATGTGACATGACTTTACCTTAATTTCCAGTGGCATAAGGTTTTTCTAAGTAAATGAATATGTCACAAAGTGCTGCAACTCAGAGTTACTTAAATTACGAAAGAAATTACGAAGACAGCCATAGTAATTCTTAGTCGACTAAGCCAATATTTTTGACTTTACTCGACTAAACATTTGCACTGACTTCAGCCATTATTGTGATATCAAGATGTTCAAGAGTCCCAGCATAACAGAGGCTGGCCTTACTTTAGTGTTCAGAAAGCGAAATCGAGTGGGTTGGTGAATGAGGTTTATGTACCTAAGGAGCTAATGGAACATGTCTGGAGATTGCCAGCGAAAATCACCAAAGAAAATCTGCACAAACTATTGAAAATTAAAGCTTTAATTAATGAGGACTAGATTATCAATCTACAAGACGCGCTGGCTTACAAAACACAAATGTCGGTTCATTACAGTAAAACCTTAGATATAAGTCAAATAAAAACTAGGTTAACCATGTTGAGGCAGCGTAAAAAGTAACCCAGTTAACTTTAATTGTCGAAACGCGACTATTGAATGATTTGCTGCAGCACATGAGTGGCTTTAGGCGCCAGGTTTTGACCTTGGGTTATTGCTGTTTCAACACATAACATCGTAAGATAACCATCATCTGCCATATCCCCCATACTAACAGACTTCTCTTGCCATGGGTTCCATACAACTATACTGTCGTGGCCTGATGACAGTATAGCAGTCTTAATTTTACCATCTGCAATCGTCAATGTTTTTGGCTGCTCTTGATGCACTCTGTCTGTTTCTTCGTTGAATGTGTATGTCTGGGGTGTATCCAACATTTGATAACCACGAATTTTATCTGAGTATTGTTTAGACAAACCTAACAACTCACATTGCTTTATATCAGAAATAGCAAAGTAACTATGTAACGCGCAGTTATAGGTTAAAGGAGTATCACCAAGGTTGGTAGTGCACAATTGTATCGTTAACTGTTGTCCTACATGCACCACTAAAACGAGTTGTGCGTCGCCTTCAAATCCATCGCCTGTGCTAGTTTGTGGTTTTAGGGTAACAGTTGTGCCCGTTCCTGTTTCTTCGCAACTGATAATTTGCCATGTTTGAGTGCGCACATAACCGTGCGCTGCTAGATTAGTCTTGGATTTATGAGCACCAAACCAAGGCCAGCAAATAGGTATACCACCACGAATTGGTCTTTTAGCGTCGAAAAAAGCGTGTTGGCTAACCCACAAACGTTCTCTGTGGTCATGCTTTGGTTTGAAACTTAAAATATGTCCACCAAATAAAGATATTTCAGCGTAGGCAACCGCGTTCTCAATATGTAAAAGCTGAATGTTATCTCGAGTTATGATGGTTGTTGAATCAGTCAGTAGCATGTGAGTTCTCTGTGGTGGATCAAAAAAGGCGACTTAGATAGACGCCTTTTTAACATATTTGAGTAACCACATTAACTCTCTATCGAGAGTTAATGTGTCAAAAAATTTTATTTGCTGATGTGGGCAACCAAATCTAGTACTTTATTTGAGTAACCGATTTCATTGTCATACCAAGCCACTAATTTTACAAATGTATCTGTTAATGCAATACCGGCTGTGGCATCAAATATTGAGGTGCGAACATCACCAATAAAGTCTTGTGATACCACTGCATCTTCGGTGTAACCCAAAACGCCTTTCATGTCACCTTCAGAAGCGGCTTTCATGGCTGCACAAATTTCAGCATACGTGGCTGGTTTAGCTAAATTCACGGTCAAATCTACCACTGAAACATCAGCTGTAGGCACGCGAAACGCCATTCCGGTTAACTTGCCATTAAGCTCAGGGATAACTTTACCTACTGCTTTAGCTGCACCCGTAGATGAAGGAATGATATTTTGAGACGCACCACGACCACCACGCCAATCTTTAGACGATGGGCTATCAACTGTTTTTTGTGTTGCGGTAGTGGCATGTACTGTTGTCATCAAGCCGTCAACAATACCAAAATTATCGTTAAGAACTTTTGCTAAAGGAGCTAAGCAGTTAGTTGTGCATGATGCATTGGATACAATGTCTTGTCCTGCATACTCATTATGATTAACACCCATAACAAACATCGGCGTTGCATCTTTAGACGGTGCAGAAAGTACGACTTTTTTAGTACCGGCTTGAATATGTTTACGAGCCGTTTCATCCGTCAAGAATAAACCTGTTGCATCAACTACTACTTCTGCACCAATTGCATCCCAGGCTAAATCTGCTGGATCGCGCTGCGAAGTTACTCGGATAGTCTTACCATTGACAACTAATTGGCCATCTGACACTTCAACAGTACCGTTAAACTTGCCATGGGTAGAATCATACTTAAGCATATACGCCATATAATCTGCATCTAACAAGTCGTTAATACCGACTATTTCAATATCGTTGCGTTCAAATGCAGCACGGAGTACAAATCGACCGATTCGGCCAAAGCCATTGATACCTACTTTTATTGTCATCTTTAATCTCCTAAGCTTTTTTAAACTGGTTGTTAAATATGGTTATTACGAAAGGTGATAACACCCTTCTGAAATTTAATTACAAAATTATGGACTAAATAGCTGAACAAGGCAAAATATTCACGTTAATATGTTATTAAATTACAATATGGTCATTGCAAACGTATTTATTATTACCAGCGATAGATTTTCGCTGATAATGGATAAATACAAATATCGACACACTATTGTTAGCTATTTCCTCTAATATTGGGGTAAATATGAAAGGTCAATGGGCCCTAGTCAAATTGCATAGGAAATAAACTTTAATGACGTCTTCGTTACTTGAACAGTTGGTGGAATATCGTGGAATTGAATCTAACTATAACGATGCTTGGGGTCGCCCCACAACTATAGCGTCTGAAACAAAAACTAAGTTGCTTTCAGCAATGGGATATCAGGTTGATGAGCAAGAACTGTTACTGAAACAAGTTCAAGAAAATAGCAATAAGACTTGGTTATCTGTGCTTAACCCTGTGCAAGTTCTGCGCATTGAAGAACATTTGCAAATTGTAGTGCGTCTTCCTATTGAACTAGTAACAGACGAATACGTGGCTCAGATAGATACAGAGCTAGGTGAAGTCATACAGCATCGGTTTGTACCCATCGATGGCCAATTGGCAAATGTAGCGCATATTGAAGATATTGAGTTTCAGGAATATCTCATCGATATTCCGATTACATTACCATTGGGATACCACACTTTATCCTTAGTGATAGATGACGATGAGCTGGGTAGTATGCGACTTATTATTGCTCCGACTTCGTGCTTTAAACCTGAGACACTGACACAAGGTCAAAAGGTCTGGGGACTAAGTGTTCAGCTGTATTGTTTGCGCAGTGAGCATAATTGGGGAGTGGGGGATTTTTCTGACTTATCCTTTTTAGTTGAAAAATTGGCCAAGCAAGGTGCTCAGTTTGTTGGACTAAATCCAATTCATGCTCTTTATCCGGCAAATGCTAATGCGTGTAGTCCATATGGACCATCTTCGCGACGCTGGTTAAACTTTATTTATATTGATGTGACTGCACTCGATGGCTATCAGCACGTGAATACTCAGAGCATTGTTAATGACGCGAGTTTTCAGCAAAAATTGCAGCAGGTCAGGGCCTCTGATTTAGTCGATTATGAGACAGTTACGGCGCTAAAATTACAGGCATTAGAATCAGTGTTTGAATATCAAAATAGCCAATATCTGTCTAAAAATACTAAATTGAATAAGGTATTTAAAGCCTTTGTAGCTGAAGGGGGCGATAGCTTGCAGACTTTGGCTGTATACGACGCGTTGCAAGAGAGTCTCGCTTCACAAGACGAGCCTTCTTGGGGCTGGTCTGTTTTCCCAAAAGAATTTTCAGATTTTCATAACCCAGCAGTGAAAACCTTCACAAAGAAAAATGCCAAACGAGTCAAGTTTTTTTTATGGCTACAATGGCATGCGTCATTGCAGCTTGAGCAAGTCAATCTAGTGGCACAAAAAAATGATATGTTGATTGGCTTATACCGTGATTTGGCGGTGGGTGTCAGTGAAGGCAGCGCAGAAATTTGGGGTAATAAAGAACTGTACATCACAGACGCAAGTGTAGGCGCTCCTCCCGATATATTAGGTCCATTAGGACAAACTTGGGGATTGCCCCCCATGGATCCTGAAAAACTCTACGAACAACAATATCAGCCTATCATTGAATTATTTGATGCTAATATGCGGGCCACTGGTGCGCTGCGAATTGATCACGTGATGGCGTTATTGAGATTATGGTGGGTGGTCAAGGGTGATAGTGCCAAAGAAGGCGGCTATGTGTATTATCCTGTGGATGACCTATTGGCCATTTTGGCGTTAGAAAGTCATAGGCACCAAAGTTTGGTAATTGGTGAAGACTTAGGTACTGTGCCAGATGAGATAAGGGCTAAATTAGCCGACAATGGTGTGTATTCTTATCGTGTGTTCTTTTTTGAACAGGCTGAAGACGGTGGTTTTTTCTCACCTGCGCACTACCCTGAACAGTCTATGTCTACACTCACCACTCACGATATGCCTACCTTAACCGGTTATTGGCATTGTGATGATTTAGCCTTAGGTAAAGAATTGGGCTTGTATCCCACTGAAGAAATTTTAAGTACTCTACATAGCAGCAGGCATAAAAATAAGCAGGCTATTCTAGATACTTTGCATGGTCATGAGTCGGTTAATGACGAAGTTGATCGTGATGTGCATAATGTGGCTATGAGTAAAACGCTAAATTTCGGAATGCAATTACATATGGCTGGTGGTTCAAGTGCGCTGCTCAGTTTACAATTAGAAGATTGGTTAGAAATGGATAAACCAGTTAATATTCCCGGTACGTTTAACGAATACCCTAATTGGCGACGCAAGTTATCGCGAAATTTGCAGGACATTTTTAATGACAGTTCATTAAATGCTCTTGCGGCTAATTTAACTGAGGCACGACAATACGCCTCGAAGTAAAATAGAAAGTGACTCATATATTATGTGAGTCACTCATACTAAGGCGAAACAATGCAACTCGAACAAGCACTAGAACAAGCCAAGTGTACTTTTCCATTTGCCCACTTGGGCGCTCATTTTCAGTCATCAAACTCGATTTTCACTGTCACAACTTGGCTGCCCAATGCTGAAAAAGTCAAAGTCATTAACTTAGCGTCGGGTAAGTCACTCGGTACTTTAAAAAAAGTAAATGGCAGTCATTTATTTCGAGGTGAGTTTGAGGTCAAACAAGCGCCTCTGTTTTACGCCTTCGAAGTAGCCAATAAACAAGGACAATATCAGGTTGTTGACCCTTATCAGTTTCAAGATCAAGCTTATCACGCGGTACATTTTATCGATCACAGTGCGCAAAATGTCTATCAACAACTAGGTGCACAACTTATTCATTTGGATGTGGGATTAGAAGCGCCCATTCAGGCAACTCGCTTTGCTGTGTTTGCACCTAATGCGAGTGCTGTTTCACTGATTGGTGAGTTTAATTATTGGGATGGATCGTGTTTACCCATGCAAAAAACCGACTTTGGTTATTGGGTATTAGTTGTGCCGGGCATAGTGGCCGGAGCTAAATACAAATACCAAATTAAAGATGCTGCGGGTAATGAATTACCTCACAAAGCAGATCCAGTTGGCTTTTATGCTGAGCAATATCCTTCACACACTTCTGTCGTTTACGACCACGAACAATATCAATGGAAAGATAAAGCATGGCTTAAAAAGGCTAAGAAAGATAAATACCATCAACCGATGAGTATTTATGAATTGCATTTAGCGTCATGGAAACGACCAGCGGCTGATTCTGGGGAAACCTACCTGAGTTATCGAGAATTAGCAGCACAATTAATTCCCTATATTAAAGATATGGGTTACACCCACATTGAAATGTTACCTGTTTCTGAGTTTCCTTTTGATGGGTCTTGGGGCTATCAACCGGTGGGGTTGTTTGCACCTAGTAGTCGCTTTGGTACGCCCGATGACTTCAAATTTTTTGTCGACCAATGTCACCAAAATGATATCAGTGTGATCATCGATTGGGTGCCTGCCCATTTCCCCGAAGATGGCCATGGGTTAGCAAGGTTTGATGGGACCCATGTTTACGAATATGAGGACCCTCGCAAAGGTTGGCATCCAGATTGGAATTCGTGCATTTACGATTTTGGTAAGGATACAGTGCGTCAATTTTTGGTTGCCAATGCATTGTTTTGGATAGACAAATATCATATTGATGGGCTACGTGTTGATGCTGTGGCTTCTATGTTGTACTTGGATTATTCCCGAGACGAGGGGGAATGGATCCCCAATGTAGACGGTGGTAACCACAATTACGAAGCCATTAGTTTTCTGCAATGGATGAACACAGAAGTTTACGAAAAATTTCCCCATGCCATGACTATCGCCGAAGAGTCTACTTCGTTTCCTAAAGTTTCGCGGCCAGTATCTGAAGGTGGTTTAGGCTTTGGGTTTAAATGGAATATGGGCTGGATGCACGATTCGTTGCATTATATTGCTAAAGACCCGTCATATCGTCGTTATCACCACAACGAAATTACCTTTTCTATGGTGTATGCATTTGACGAGAGTTTTGTGTTGCCTATTTCTCATGACGAAGTCGTTCACGGTAAAGGATCATTACTACGTAAAATGCCCGGTGACGAATGGCAACAAGCGGCTAACCTTCGTGCTTATGCTGGATTTATGTATGCTCATCCGGGTAAAAAACTTAACTTTATGGGTAATGAAATAGGTCAAGCTGCAGAATGGAATCATGACAGCTCGGTTAATTGGCATTTGCTTGAGTTCGAAAAACATCAAGGTATCCAGAACTTGTATCGCGACTTGAATAAGGCGTACCGCAAATATCCTGCATTATATGAATTAGATCACAGTCCTGATGGCTTTGAATGGATTGACCATGGCAATGCTGATCAAAGTATTTTGTCTATATTGCGCAAGTCCACTGATGCCAAGCAAAAAATGTATGTGTTGATTAATTTCACTCCCGTGGTTCACGAAAACTTTAAGTTAGGGGTGCAAAGTGAAGGTGAGTATCAACTTATTTTGAACTCAGATGATAAAAAATATTGGGGCAGCGCCAGTAAAACGAATAAAAAAATGCATGCGGTCACCGAGCCTTGGAACGACCAGCCTTATTCGGTCAGCTTTAACCTGCCCCCTTTGGCATGTTTATTTATTTTATTTAAGGACTAAGCAATGTCCAACTTTTATATTTCAGATGGGCAACCTCATCCTCTTGGTGCCACTATGGGGCCGGGGGAATGTAATTTTGCGGTACATTGCCCGAATGCCGATGGTGTTGAGTTATGTTTGTTTGATAAAAATACTGAAGAACAGTTAGAAGTTATTGTCATGCCCGCAAAAACGGGAAAAATTTGGCATTGCCAACTTAGTCATGTTCAGTCTGGGCAATTGTACGGGTATCGAGTCATTGGAGAAAATCATCAGCAAATTGGGATGACATTCGATCATCAAAAATTACTCATCGACCCTTATGCCAAAGCCTTAAATAGGCCTGCTGTGTGGAATAAAACGCAGTACGAAGGTGACAGCCAATTTATGATCCCCAAGGGCATTGTGCAAAGCTCTGAGGCTAACCTACAACAAGGCCAACAAGTCCCAAAACCCCAGACACCACTCGATCAAACTGTCATTTACGAGGCGCACGTTAAAGGCTTAACTCAGCTGCATCCGGATGTGCCTGACCAATATAAAGGTAAGTTTTTGGGCGTGTGTCAACCTGCAATAGTCAGCCATTTAAAATCATTAGGTATTACCGCTATCCAGTTAATGCCAGTGGCGGCATTTATGCCAGAACCTTATATCACCAATAAAGGCCTGACAAATTATTGGGGGTATAATCCTATTAATTATTTTTGTCCTGATCCTAGGTATGTAGTTGACGATGGCATAGCTGAATTTAAAACTATGACAAACACTCTGCATGACGCGGGTATTGAAGTAATTTTGGATGTGGTTTATAACCACACTGCCGAGGGGGGCATCGACGGCCAGATATTGTCATTTAAAGGGTTTGATAATTCTTCATGTTATTTATTTGAGCAAAATGAAAATGGCGCTGTTGATTACAATAAATATGTGAATAATTCGGGCTGTGGCAATAGTGTGAATACTGCGTTTCCTTATATACTGAAAATGGTGATGGATGCACTGCGTTATTGGACCACAGAAATGGGTGTGGATGGTTTTCGTTTTGACTTAGCGGCCAGTCTAGGTCGTGACCCCTATGAATTTTCAAATCTGTCTGGGTTTTTTCGTACCATCCGTCAAGATCCGGTGTTGATTAATGCTAAATTAATTGCTGAGCCTTGGGACATTGGTCATGGTGGTTATCGCCTTGGGCAGTTTCCGTCTAAGTGGTTAGAGTGCAATGATAAATATCGGGATACAGTGCGTGCATATTGGCGAGGCGATAAAGGTCTTGTCAGCGATTTTGCGACGCGTTTATTAGGTTCACGTGATGTGTTTCCTAAAGAAGATCGTTCAATTCTCACTTCGGTCAACAACATCAGTTATCACGACGGTTTTACTTTACACGATCTGGTGAGTTACGCCGAAAGGCATAACGAAGCTAATGGCGAACAAAACCGAGATGGCCACGGGCATAATTTGTCGGCTAACTCCGGTGTTGAAGGCCCAACCACAGATGCTAAAATACTCGCCATGCGCGAACGGCAAAAACGTAACATGTTTGCCACTTTGATGTTGTCCCAAGGCATTCCTCATATGCTTGGCGGAGACGAACTCAGTCGAACCCAACAAGGTAACAACAACGCTTATTGCCAAGACAATGAAATCAGCTGGCTTGATTGGACATTAAACCAACCTAAACAAGACTTCTTAACTTTTTGCCAACATGCGATCGCGCTGCGTAAAAGCAGTGAAATTCTTAACCACCTTAACT
>Ga0307492_10001268_pt1 | contig 10498 bp, 11 predicted proteins | sample SI3LmetaG_FD_202365 | JGI IMG/M metagenome (GOLD analysis project Ga0307492, IMG submission 202365) | Sea-ice brine microbial communities from Beaufort Sea near Barrow, Alaska, United States - SI3L | ecosystem: Environmental > Aquatic > Marine > Coastal | place: USA: Alaska | collected 2017-05-06
CTTAAAAAATACAAATATAACACTACATTAATAATGCTTACCCTGTATTTATCCGATAAGCCAAGCCAATTAAACAAAGACATCATCGCCTACATGGATTCTAATTTGGGATCTATTGTGAAAATGGGTCTGTATGTTGATTTTATAGTTGCTCAAGCTCGCAACATTCAAACATACACACAAAAGGGAATCGTCAACTTTCCTACCTTGTCGTATCAAAACGCCAAATATGTTGGGGTTGATAACATAAAGGAGTTTTTCAATAACCATTACAGAAATTTCCAAAAGAAGCAAGCTACTCGTACCGAGAATGACGATGTGAATGATTTTTGGTCGAACACTTTGGCCAAAGGGGAGGAGGAAGATAATGAGGATGAACAAGCAGAACAAATGAAATCTCGAGCAATGAAAGCCGTGCAGGAAAGACAGACCAAGCTGAATGCAAGAAATCCAAACAAAAAGAAGATCAATCGCTCGCCAGCCAGACCCGCTGACATGCCTACACAAACCCAATCGTACCCTTCTAACCAACGGAAAGCTAATTTGGAACCTAGTACCTTGGATGTGATCAACCAAATGAGATCGTCAGGACAGGAAGCAATCGACGATGATTTAATGGCCAAATTTTTCGAAAATCAAACGGAAACCACTTTCTAAACCAAAAGAAAAATTGAAAATTTAAACGAAATATATACAAACTAAAACACAAACTGTTAATCCAACATGAATAATTATACCCATAGCAATGATAAAACCTACCCTGAAATGTGTTTTCGGGGGAAAGATGGTCACATGTACTATTATTCGCGAAGTCGTAATGGACGTCCCGTGCGAATCGATCGGAGACCTACTCAGATCGTACGAGATGTACACAAAGTCCCCACATCACAAGAAGTGGTTTGGAACGGCTCAGGAAGATTCATACTGACTCCATACGACGGTCGAACAGTGAAGTATGTCCTAGACATCAAACATCCCCTGATCAAATTCGATCGAATTTTGGAGAAAATTTCCATGGTCACAAATGGGGATTCCCTCCAAGGTTTCCGTGGAAAAGCTCTCGTTGTGTACAACATGATACATCATCATGAACACTACAAGCGAGGGCTCCTTGTTCTACCTTTCATGGCATACGGCCTTTTGTGTGGTCGGGACGCTGAAGAAAGACTCCCCGGACATGTGGAATTCCACGCATCTGTCGCAGATTACTCCCAAGAAAGTCACCTGAAGTATGAGGACACACTTAAAAAAGCTGTGGAGACAATATTTGTTCCAGATCTCGCGTACGTTGTGATTGCATACCTTGGATTCCAACACGAGGAATCTGAAGTTATCGACATGAAGATGCTTGTGTACAACAAGAAAAATATAAACAACGAGAACGAACAATATCCTATAGCAGCCGTACATTCTCCTCGACACCTCCAGTGTGTGAGACTCTCTGAACGAGTCGTTTCATGGCAAGGAAAAAACTTCCACAAAGGTATCAACATCAGATACGAAGAACCACTGAGTCAGATTTGTGTGGCTTTCTGGAAAATGGGAGACTTCCCCAACTTCCTTCCGGTATTGAAAACGTTAAGTTTTCAAGTGAAAAACACTATTGCAATTCACTCTGATCACAAGAAGGCTCTAATTTACGACAAGCTTCCATATAAGATGCATGTCGACGAGAAGAATCCTATCTACACAATAACATTCTCTAACCCGGTTATTGTTGAAACGTCTGAGCTAGTGCACGACAGCAAGAGCTTTGCCGAAGAATCAGAAATGAAAAAAAGGCTTCACACTTTGAAAGTCATCGATCAGCTACCTGAAGGAACTTTATTCACCGGCGTAAATCAAGGTGGGTGGTTAAATATCGAGGCAACCTTCGATCCCAACGACGAAATGATGATGGGAATTTGGATGGTTGAAATCAGCAGATTAGAATTTCACGATGGCACTTCAGCACCATACGTGTACTCATATCAAAATGAGTATGTCTAGATTCTTTACACAACTAATATCTTTTTTCAGGAGCAACGTAGTTCATTTTCAGCTTGGTAAAGAAATCTCTTTCCTTTTTGATAGTTATTTTTTTGGATGTTTTTCTGGTATGCAATCCATTTTGGTTAAGAAGATAACCTGCAGCTTTGGCTTTAGCTCGCATCCGAATGTTAAAAACCTTTGATCCAGTTGCATATAAGAGCATCGCCGCTTCATATTTTTTCGGAGTTTGAAATGCATCTATTTTATAAAACTTTCCTTTAGTTTCTGGAGATTTAAACACGAGGGACATCTTGTCCGTACCTAAACTATACACTGCCACTTTGGTTAACTTTCGCTTGAGGAAATCCAGGTATTTATTAATTATATTATGCTTATCAGAAACAAGCATAATGTCTATGTCTCGGGAGAATGCAGTTTTCCGCCGGTAACTCCCGACGAGAACCGCTTTACATAATGTTGTTTTTGTTAACAAACTTTCTAAGTTTGCGATGTTATCGTGCGGTATTTTACGTAGAGGTGTGTTCTTTAGGGTAGTGCGAGTTTCTAATGGAAGTTTATTAAACCACGGTTTGCTTTGCAGCTGTTCGATGGAGGTAAGACCCTGGTCTATTAAATCCTTTGCTTTTGTTTTTCCCAAACCCATATATTTCACTAATTCCAATTGTAAACTTTCCTTGTTTTTTTTCGTTATTTTCACATTTGATTTTTTTGATTTTTTCTTCGACGTTTTCTTCGACGACTTTTTCGATTTTGGAATTTTTTTTGTTAACATTTTTTTAAGTTTTTCTTTCATTCCATCTGAAATTGGTAGTTCGTTTATTTTTGAGGTAGTTACATTTTCAGAATCCCCAAAAGATTCCTGTACTTTTGCAACTATGTTAGTGTATGCCTGATAAATAAACCTGCTTGACGGATTGGATTTGTCAATTCTTGCATTTCTTTCTCTCTCGATTATTTTTATTAAAACGTCAGCTTTCATGTTTTATCAAATAAAGTATTATTATATTTGAAACAATATAACCTTTTACCAAAAAATGTACGGAGGAATTTTTACAAACAGGCCTTTCGAGTTTAACCTCAAATGTATCTTTATAAGTCTCTTCATGGGATTGGCTTACTGGTTTTCACCTCAACAAAATCCCATTGTTCTTATGTTAATATTAATTATGTCATACCTGGCAATTTCGTGGTATGACCATCTGTACGACTGTAGTCCAAAAATGAAATCAGGGCAGTACACCCCGAGATCTCTTTTCAAATATCAGGACAGGGATCCGAACAATATTGCAAAAGTGCCACCGCCGGAATATACGTATTTACGACTTGTATATTCTTTCCATTTAGTTATGGTTGCTCCTTTACTTATGTACTGCGGTTTTGTTGGTTATCAGCGAACAACGAAGGAGGATTTCATTGCTCGCTATATGTTTTCCACATTAGCCGGAGCCAGTATTCTAGTGGCGATGTATCACTCATTTAGACTTGTGCATCCCCGACAAATTACACCCACTGAAATCCCACCTGACACATACACCTTCAGTGATAACGCTGAGCAGAATATCATACATTAACGCAAGAGGCACTCGGGGCTAATTTACTTTTCTGAAATTAAGAATTCGCAAATGTCGCTGGGAGTTTTAGTTACGTCTTCGAATACTTCATAAATTGATTTTTTTGTGTTTTCATCGTACAGAAGCCGCATAAGGTGATCTAATTTATTCATAATTGCACTTGGGGTTTTATCTTGATATTGTGCGTACCATGATGTTAAAGCTGTCGAAATCGAATCCTTGTCACTGTGTGTTTTTAACAACATCATAAGTTTGGCGGTTTCCACGAGAAAGATAGTTACACAAGTCTTAGCTGAGTATTCATAATATAACTCGGCGGATTCTTTTAAAATAGAAGGGCAGTGTGCTGCGTGATCCATTAGAGTACATAGTGCGAAGGTTTTATCAAGAGGATCGTTTTCATAAGTCCACTTGCCTGAACTAACACCGCATTTCTCGATCGCTTTCTTTTTTATGGCTTCATAACGGGGATCAAAATCCGCTTGGCGAGATGCGCCAAAATCCAACATTAAATTTTGAATGCCCTTTGGCACCCCAAAATAATCATGGTACGTAGCATACTTGTATGATTCAAAGGTTTTCATTCGGCCGATTATCTCAAACATGCTGCCAAAGCAGTCCTTGTAATTGAACCCATATTTGTTGTACATACCATAAGGCTCATAAAACAAAAACATGTTATGCGGAGCTCCCAGCGCCATAATACCACATTGATGTGACATATTAACATTTCTCCCGTAACTGACTATAGTAGACAGCACCACGCTTTTGTATTTGTTGTCAGCCAGGTAACACTTAAAGATATCGGCAACTGAAAACAGAGCCAGTCGGGAGTTGGCAGAACATGGGGTTTTGACTAACCCTTCCAATATTACATTTTTATCTTCGGCAGATAATCCTCCGGAAGATTCCGGTTCTAAAATATCACTCAGCGTGGAATTGTTTAGCTGTCTTAAAAATCTAGAATAAATATCTTTGACGTCGAATTGTTGTGTTGATGCATTTTCTTTAAGATCCACAAATATTTCATAGCCGTATCGTGTGGCGCCCGAGTTACCATCTTCGCCATATTTTTGTATTATTTTTTTCAGTAGCACTTCACTTCCAGCCGAACACGTCGAAAACTCATACCCCATTCTCCCAAGAATCATAGGATTCACCTCCATTTTTATTATATTTTCAATGTTATAGTATAATACATTTAAAAACACACAGAAAAAAATGACACAAGAATATTTATGTTTATTCCTTTTGATTTCTATATTAGTCAATGCAATATTCATCAGCATGACATTCTTTCCATCGTACTCCGATTCGAATATTGAAGCCATAAAATACTTGACGAGATCTAGATTGTCATAAGGCATAAAAAAAATTATTATTTTTTTGTAATAAAGCTTATTTACTTCTTGCGAGATCGACGCTTCTTGCGAGGCGACTTCTTGCGAGATGTCTTCTTACGAGACGTCTTGCGACGAGGAGACTTCTTACGCGAAGTCTTCTTGGCAGGGGACTTGCTGCGTCGGCGACGACGCTTACCCCCAGCGATAGGATTACCATCAACACTTGTTAGACCAGTCATTGTTAGTTAGTTATGTATATTGTATAATACAAAAAAATTTATTAATTAAATAAGTAATCTAAAAGCTTTTCCTAAGCACATCTATGTCTCTTAAAACCGTGGAAATGGAGTCCAGGAGAATTTTGATGGGATTTGAATGTCGGATTTTGATAACTCCGATTTCAGTAGATGGATGGATGATTGATGGTGCTACGAATGGAATGTGCAAATCCAAATGAAAACAGTATTGAGAAATCATGTTGATGAGCGTCCACGATTCTTCCTTGAGGTTAAAGAAGAAGAAGATACCTCGAGTTTCAACATCCAGAATTGTGGAGAAGTGACTGATGACTTTGGTCTTTTCGTCCTGCTTCACCATTCCAAGTTCTTTTTGAAATTGTACCAATCTCTCAGACAACGTGTCGCAACCTCTGTGGATAATTGTTTTGGGGTCTTTGACATTTCGATAAGTAGTGTATCCGATGTGGAATTTGGAAGGATCTTTCATCATGGAACTAGATCCGGGTTCTTTCTCCTCAACGCTATGTGCGAGAGGTTCCATATCCTGAATTTCATATCGGGTGTTAGACACTGCTGCAAACTTGCCAGCATCATCTTTGGAAACTCCCTGTATGATGCTGATTTCGGAAATCTTTAGGTACATTGCAGGATGCAGTTCAACGATGGAAATGTTTGTAGACATTATGCTTTCTACTGGAATTCTTTTTTTCCCTTCGTAAATTTCAATGTCTCCTGACTTAACATTGATGACTTCATCAGTGGAGTTGAGTACGTCCAGAGACATTGTCCAGGTCTTGAATTTTTCCGGATCAATTTCCTGAAGAATGGGAATCAGTTCGATGTTTTTCTGCAGACAATCTGATAAGATGTACCGATCGTTGGTCTCAAACATTTCTTCGTCAATGATCATACTAAAGATCGGAATCTCGTCGATGATGCATTTGCGAATTCCATTTGCGAATCCGGCAGTTGCATTTTCAAGATCGAAATCTACGGTGTATTTCGACCCGGAAGGAAGTAGAGATTTGCCGTCGACACCATTTTCGAGAAAAGCTATGTAGCTTAACGCATTCTTCAAGGCTTTGTTCTCAGGCTTGTTTAGCTGACTGATCTTGCTCTTGAAGTTGACCTCCTTGATTTTTACATTTTTCACGATTACAGGCTTCATTTTGATTCGTTAGTATATATATCTAATAGTAATGTTGTATATAAAACATATATATATCTTTCAATTTTGAAAAATCGCTAGATAAAATATTTTTCCAAATCCACCAACTTTTTGTCAAACCTGTTCTTGACTCTCTCCTTTACCAATTTCTTTTTAGCTGCCATATACGCCTTATCAGTTTTGTGCAATTTTAGCAAGAAATTAGTGTCCATCTGGCATTTGTTAATTTTGTTAATTTCCTTTATTAATACAGGGAGTGTTGGCTCCCATCGGACATGTATGTTAATTATACCAGGGTCTTTAAATTTCTCGTTCAAAGATCCGTCTTCATCAGTTATATCGGGAGTGATATCGATGTACGCAATATCATCCTTGCAACCCTTTTTAATAAACGTATTACACTGGGTCTGCCTCTTAACCCTGGCCTTTAACTGAGCGTTTCTTTTTAATGTGGCCTTTTTTGTGCCGCTGAAATCCTCATCTGTTAAAATTTCGTACGCAACCAAAGATGCATAGATATATTTTGTTTCCAAAGCTGACGGATAAACACTTAACACTATTATTTGAGTATTTTTTTCAACATCCAAAGACCTAATAAATTTTAAGTATCCATTTACGATTTTTTTTGTATTGAACTTTTTCTCTTTTTTGTGAAATTTAACATAGTAATACGAATGATGTAAATCAACTTGTCCAAAGGAAAAAATCAAACACTTAAGTTTTTTCTTGTTTCTCGCAACATGTTCCCGAATTTTTTTGCTTGTGTCATTCTCTCTTGAAAGTCCTTTCATTGTAGCTCCTGAAAATCCCCATACTTTGATGTTGTTGTTTTTTGTTAGTGTAAATTTTCTTGCGAAACTATCGCCAAATATTAAAGTACACATGGTTATATGATTAGCAAAAAAAATCTGATTGGATTTTATGAATAATTGTCGAAGGAAATTTACTTGGTTTTCTTCAAGGGTGCACCTCCACGTTTGCGACGAGGCTTTTCCTTTGTTTCCTTGGAGTCGCCGTCATCCTCGCCGTCATCCTCGTCGTCGAGTGCTTCGCCGTCGGAAGTGTCGTCACCTCCGCCGGGAACATCCTCGTCGTTGTCATCGTCGGTTGCGTCATCGGGATCTTCGGGATCTTCGTCCTTGGTGTCCTCTTCAGCCAATTCTACGTCGGAACCCTCATCGTCCGATGCGAGTCCTCCACGCATTTCAGAGATGTCATCCGCCGTAACAGTTTCAACTGCACCTGCAGACTTGTGCCTGACGATGAACATGTCGTAGAACTTGTTTCCGAATGAAATTCCAGCCTTGGAGATGGTGGCAGAATCGAAATGAATCGTTCCTGAAACCAAAGACTTGTAGGTGATGTAGCCTTGTACGTTACTGCGATTTAGCGGGACCTTCTTCTTGCCTTTCTTAACGTAAGCGGGAACGGGCTTGAATCCGTTCTTCTTAGTCATCTTGCGAGCGTCAAAGACAACATCACGAAACTGATCCTTGTAAGAATTCCAAACGCCGATGCGTCCGTCCTTCTTGTAAACGGGAATCTTGACACGGAAGATTGGAGCTTCGAGAGGAATGTCCACACGTTTCTCATCGTCGTATCGAGTTACTTGTTTAAGAGGAAAGATTGTGATTTCTTTCTTTTTACGATCCTTGCGGACTGTAAATTTCAAATCCTTCTCTTGCGCAATGATTTCATTGGCAACCTTGGCGAAAGAAGCATTGAGAATATCAAGCACCTGAATGAGCTTGACATTGTTATCAACGTACGTGTCGATGTTGCCACAAACACGCTTGTTTTCCTTTTCTTGATCTGACTCAGTCTCGCGAATTCGCGGGACGTAATCGCCACCTTCAATATCCTCGCGCTTCAAAGATTTGAATTGAACGGTGAAAGTAGAGATGTCATCCTTTTCCGTCGTCTGAGGAGCCTTAGCTCCAGATGCGAGGATCTGACTCTTGATTTTCAACTTGCAAGCGACCTTCTTTCCGGATTCAGTGATGAATTGGATGGTCACCCACGTTACGTCGAACTTGGCTTTCTTGTTGATTTTCTTGAGATCTCGGAAGTTGCTTGGATGCCAGCTAAGGACTGCATTCGGGTGTTTGACATGTGATGCCAGTACTTGATCGAGGGTAATAAAGGAACTCATTTTTGCGATTGATTTGTTTTATGTAAGTATATGTATATTTCTTTAAAAGCATTTTCAATTTTCGCAGAATGATAAATCGGCTATGAAGCCTTGATAGGCTATATGGTGCGTACCACAAAAAAGAAATATATCAGCATTCTATGGCTTAGAATCCCTTCCGATTCGTGGATGCCTTGTAGTTCATGTAAAAGTCGGTATGGCCTAGAATATGAACTCTGCAACAATTGTTGGGAAGTTCAGCAGCATCCAGGATTTCCCCGATGGGAGGAATGATATCCGGGTTAAGAACCATTTTGTCTGGGCTGAACTCCTTGTATTTTTCTGACTCAGAGATCACCTTCTTGATGAACCCTTGCCGAGCCAGATCTATGAAATCATAGACCTCACCTAAATTTTCACCACAATCAGGACACAAGATAAAGCAGGGCATAATGAACGGTTATAATTAAGTATGTATATCTTGTTTAATAAGTTTTCAATTTTTAAAAAAAATATTAGATTGTTAGCTTAACTACTTAGATTTTGCTACCACCCTTGATTTGAGCGAGCAGTTCACCCAAACCTCCAATCATAAGACTAGAAGCTTCGGAATACAGCTTTTCGGAGATTGCGCCAATGTTGATAAGAGTACCTGCAGCCATTCCAGCGGGATGTTCCATATCTTCGGGATTTTCCGAACCGCGACCTTTGCCAACTCGAGGTCCGCCGAATAGACAGTCGGATCGGGAAGCCAGGTCCAGTGAAGAAATTGTTCCAGCTGGGTCAAATCGTCCACCAGAATACATGGTGGAGTTAAAGATTTGCAAATCCGATTCGCTGGATGCATTGGCACTTCGGGAATAATAATTTTTGAGAGTATCGAAAATTTCAGCCTTGCCAGTATTGTCTTCTTCCAGAGTTTGGAACATAAGAGCACCGCAAATGAAGGTCATTTCGTCATGACGAGTTAACTCGGTGATAACATTTCCAGATCCGCCCATCTTCTCCCAAACAGCCTTGTAACCATTGTGGATCATGGGGATTCTTTTCTTGGGGATGCTTTCATTCATGACGGAATCCTGAATTTGTTCACGCAAATCGTCAAGTCCATCGACGTGAGAACCATGTTTGGCAGCCGCTGATTGGATTGCCTTGTACATTTTTTGGTAAGAAACGTAAATATCGGCATCTTCGGTTACGCCAGTATAGTTAAGCGCCTTTGCTACCTCAGACCATTTCTGAAAATGAACCTTGTCAACGGACTGATTGAGAGGATCGAGAGCTGTGAAATATGTGGCAACTGGACTTCGGGAAATACGACCTCCGTTGAAAAGTTCCAAAACCTTGTCTTGAGTACCTTCGCCACGCATCAAAGATTGCAAGTAGGAAATGCAAACTGATGCTAGTCGGGAAGTGCGTCCGGTGTTTTTGATTTCATCAGTGGTTTGCGCCATGAACTTCGCGTGAAGTGCGCCACTGCCGCCGTTGTATCCACCTAATGCGTAAGATGGTCGAGAACCACCAGTTGTGGATTTCTTGTTTCCTCGACGCTTGGATGCGTACTTCATGCTGGCCTTGGGTCCGTTGAGAGGAACTTGATTTCCAGTCAAATTGTACACAGCCATGTTTTCACGAGTGCTGATAGGCGCAAACCCAGAATCAGGTTTCAGAACTGCACCACAAGTTAGTTTGACTGAAGAAGCATCAGCCGAAGTAACTTCAATTCTCTGTCTAAGGGAATTGGGAATGTCATCCTTCTTGAGAACGAAATCTCCGGGACGGGGAAGGTAATCAAGAACAATCAGAGATTCCAACATTTGGATGGCTTTTTCGGGATTGTCGGAGTATGCTGACGACAGAATTTCCTTTCTGTACGCTGGATCTTTAGGATAGAGGAAAGTAATCCCATTCACTCCCCTAGGAATAAACAGACGATCGAGACAAAGATCACTGATCATTTGCGATAACTCCCCATCGATCTGTTCGATGTATCTGGTAATTTTGCAGAATTTCTTTAACTTAGGCATTGTTAATAATAATTAAAGTATATATAT
>Ga0307492_10001269_pt1 | contig 10498 bp, 9 predicted proteins | sample SI3LmetaG_FD_202365 | JGI IMG/M metagenome (GOLD analysis project Ga0307492, IMG submission 202365) | Sea-ice brine microbial communities from Beaufort Sea near Barrow, Alaska, United States - SI3L | ecosystem: Environmental > Aquatic > Marine > Coastal | place: USA: Alaska | collected 2017-05-06
AAACCAAAGTATCCATAGATAAATCGCTTATCATAAAACAGCAGTACGCGATGCGAGTCGTCAAATAAATAATTATAAATTTTTGTACCTAAACCGTATCCTATTAATGGGATAGAGAATATCAAAAAGGGATTGAGACCAAAGGCGGTCTTAAGGTTTCCGTGAAGCAATTGGTGTATCGCTCGTTGTGATCCACAACCAGGACATTCTAGCCCAGTCACATAACGCAATGGGCAAGGAACAAAGAAAGAAGCTTCACCGGGGTTAAAATAAAAGAAAAGACTCCCAAGGCCCAGCAGGGTCAAGAGAATACAAATTAAAAAGATCCCTTTCTTAAACATCTAACAAATCACCTGCGACTCCAAAACGTATTTCATAAACATAAACATAACCACTAGAATGATTGGAAATAATACAGCAGACCAAATAGCATACTTCTTTGCATCATCTGCCGCTTTTTGCGCACCTTCGGTATCGCCTAAGGTCCACAATTTTTTTACTTTAGCAGCTTTTATTATAGAGACAATCCCTAATGGCAGACAACACATAACAGTTGTCAATATAGCCCAAACCAAATGGTTTTCTGGGGGCTGTCCTTGTGGTGTTATATTTTCCATTTTATACGCTTTAAAGTGCAAAATACTACCTTTTCTAGAAAGTCGACGTGTTTTCTGGCGTAACTATAAAGTCTAATGGAATATCTGTTGCGTTTGCTTCAATGCCGTCTTCAGCCTCAAAGAATGACAGTCCCACGACAATTACCTCTTTGCTACACTGTGACAAAAACCGATCATAAAACCCCTTCCCGTATCCAACTCTATTGCCTTTTACATCATACGCTAGGAGCGGCACAAATACTACATCTATTTGTGAGGTTGTTATTTCTATACCATCCACAGGTTCTGGGATTCCGTATTCTGAAATTTTAATTGTCGTGTTTTCTTGCAATAAAATATGTTTCATTGCAAGTGCTTTAAAATCTGTTGTTGATAAGATGACAGATTTATCTTTGCCTTGAAGGATATGCAATAAATATTCTGTGTTGACTTCCTTTTTATTTTGAATAGGAAGATAGATATGGAAATAGTTTGCCTCCCAAATGGGTAACTTTAGCGCTTGGTTTGCAATCGCAAGGCTTAAATCTTCTATAGTATCTTCCGTTAGTCGAGATCGTTTTTCTTTATATTTTTTACGTAATTCCTGCTTGTCCATCAATCTTCACTTTCTTGATCGTTTAAAATTTCTGTAGTACTTACTGTAGACAGGTGGAAAATTGCATCGCCTTGATTTACGATGGGCGCTTGATTTACATTGATAATGTAGCCCTCGTTTGGCGCCGTCACCTTGATTCTCATTTTACCATAAGGATCTGTAATGGTTGCTAGAAATTCGCCTTTTTGCACGTGCTTATTGCAATCAATCTTAACATGCAGCAATCCACTTTTATGGGCTCGAACCCATCTGCTTTTTGAGATAATTACAGGTGGTGCTTTTACCTCAGGAACCATAATATTATGATCAAGCATCTCTAAATGTGATAAAACCCGCTTTACACCGTCTACACCATCTTTTACTATATACTTATTACTTTCTAAAGATTTACCACCTTCAAAAAGCAAAACTGGTATCCCCATTTTCTGGCAGGCACCTCGGTAGCTTTTTTCAATAGTAGAAGAGTATACGGTAAAGGGTGCGCCAAATGTTCTTGCTAATAGCTCAAGCCCCTCATTATTAGGCGCGATACGTATTTGAGATGCGTTAAAACGTTGTGCGCCTCCTGTATGAAAATCAAAACAATAATCTGCGAAAGGCAATATCTCTTTGGTAAAATGATAGGCTACCCTGCTCGCTAAGGAACCCGTTTTTGTTCCTGGAAAAACACGGTTGAGATCACGCCCGTCTGGGAATACTCTACTCGCATTTAAAAACCCAAAAATATTGAGAATAGGAATACAAATGATGGTTCCGCGCGTTGGTTTGTTAATCTTATTTGCAATAATCTGGCGAACAATCTCAACGCCATTTATTTCATCGCCATGAATTCCAGCTGTTAGTAAAACTGTTGGCCCAGGTTCTTTTGCCCGTTCTACGATAATTGGAATCTCCACATTAGTAGACGTATAGAGTTTTGCAAAGCTAAAATTAATAGTCTTGCTTTGCCCGGGAGCTATCTTTTCGTTTAATATGATTAAGTCTTGGTTAGAAGTCGACATACGATCTAATTAATCTACGTTACGCTCTATGTACTTTATTATAATCGAAGCAATATCTTTTCCTGTAGCGGTCTCGATACCTTCTAGTCCAGGTGAGCTATTTACTTCTAGGATTAAAGGCCCTCTTGATGATTGTAACATATCTACTCCTGCGACCCCTAAGCCCATCGCTTTGGCTGCTTTAAGCGCTGCAGTTTCTTCTTCATCAGATAATTCGATCACATTTGCAGAGCCTCCTCTGTGTAGATTGCTTCTAAACTCGCCTTCTTTTCCCTGACGTTTCATAGCACCCACCACTTGGCCATCTACAATAAATGCCCTAATATCTGCTCCACCAGCTTCTTTAATAAATTCTTGTACGATAACTCTCGCTTGTAAATTGTTAAAGGCTTCCATCACGGACTCGGCTGCTTTTTTAGTTTCTGCCAGGATTACTCCTATCCCCTGTGTTCCTTCTAGTAATTTTATAATTACCGGAGCACCACCTGCTAGATCCACAACTTCTTCTACGTTTTTAGAATAGTTCGTAAAAATCGTTTTAGGCAAACCAAGACCAGCACGTGATAGTATTTGTAGACTACGCAGTTTATCTCTAGAACGCACCAAGGCTACAGACTCGGTCGTTGTAAAACAATGCATCATCTCAAATTGTCTCACTACGGCAGTCCCATAAAAAGTAACCGAAGCTCCAATACGCGGTATTACAGCGTCTACTTTTTCTATCGTTCTACCTTTGTACAAAACCACCGGGCGCTTTTTTTCTATAACGATATCACACTTGGTATGATTGATTACCTCCACATCGTGATTTCTTTTTATAGCTGCTTCTACAAGGCGTTTTGTTGAGTACAAATCTGGATTTGCCGATAGTATCTTGATATTCATTATTTGGTTTTTTTAAATGTCGCCGTTATTGGCTAATTTTTTCTTTAAGGACTTTTCTTTCAGTTTATAAGATAGATTTGTTCTATTAATATCTACCACAAAACGCTTGGTTAAAAACTTGCGCCCAATAAGGACTGGAAATTTCATTTCTTTGCGATCACTCAATGTCAAGAATATAGGATATATTTTACCAAAAAGAAGTACTTCTGTTAAAATCCTATAGCGTACCTCGGCTTGTCCATTACTGCTTTTTACAACCCGCACATCATACTTATCAAAAACAAACTCCTTATTATGATAATCCTCATGCTCTTCATCAAGAAAGCGACATTTTAGAAGATTATCTTCCACTCTCATTTCTTGACAATGAATAGAAGATGTATACGCCCCAGTATCAATCTTGATATCTATATCGTTTAAATGTAGTGAAGGAAAATCTACTCGGTCTGTACGTCCTATGTTACGTTTCAATGCTGCGGAAATTTTAATGATTGGAAAGATACTAAAAAGCCATAAGCGACTGCACTAAGGTGATACATTTTAGGATAAGTTTAATGACACGATTTTTCTATGTGTTCTATAATTGTCCCAGCAACCGAAATACCAGTCGCAGTCTCTATTCCTTCTAGCCCTGGGGTCGAGTTTACTTCTAGAATTAACGGTCCTCTTTTAGATTGTAAAATATCTACACCACATACATCTAGTTGTAATGCTTTTGCCGCACCGATAGCGACTTCCTTTTCTCTGTCTGTAAGAAGGTATGGTGTTGCGCTACCTCCTTGATGCAAATTACTTCTAAAGTCATTATCTTTTGAAGACCGCTTCATCGCAGCAATTACTTTGTTGCCAACGACGATTGCTCTAATGTCTGTTCCTTTAGACTCTGCAATGAACTCCTGCATTACAAAACGGGTTCCCAACCCTTGCAGCGTTTCAACCGTTGCAAGTGCATTCGTGTAATTCTCACAGAGGATAACGCCATTGCCGTGCGTGCCTTCAAGGATTTTAACAATCACTTGTCCGTTTCCAAAATCTTTTAAAAAGTCTTTTAGATAGGCAGGCGAACCTAATGTTGTTTTAGGCAAAGGCAACCCTGCTTTTGCCATCAATTGAAAACTAGTCCACTTATCCCTAGACTGCGTGATTCCCAAAGATGAAGCCGCAGCATACACGTCCATAGCCTCAAAATGCCGCACGATAGAAGTGCCAAAATAAGTATTTAAAGCCCCTACTCTTGGGATGATGGCGTCAATATCATTAATTACTTCATTGTGATATTGCAATAACACTTTATTATTTTCTACTAAAACATTACAATACGTGGGATCGATGACTTCTACGTCGTGATTTCTTTTCTCTGCAGCGGTTACTAGACGCTGTGTAGAGTATAGCAATTCACTAGTAGATAGGATGGCGATGTTCATTTGTTAGGTATGAGTACCGCAAGTTACAGAAAAGCCACTATATTTTAATCTTAATTTCTGCACTTATAAATTCAAAAAATAACTAGATAACAAGTCGTTAAAATTTCAGAAAGAAGAATATTGCTTTTATCTTTACGCTATGGCAGAAGCATCTTTAAAACTACAAGTATCTACGCTCCCCAGTACCCCGGGTGTGTATCAATACTATGATAAAGATGGCACATTACTATACATAGGGAAAGCAAAAAACCTTAAAAAACGGGTTCAGAGTTATTTTAACAAGGAACATGAAAATGCCAAAACACGTATTTTAGTACGAAAAATTAGAGATATAAAGCACATTGTTGTCGAGACCGAAACAGATGCCTTGCTGCTGGAAAACAATCTTATAAAAAAATACCAGCCCAGATATAACATACTACTTAAGGACGATAAAACCTATCCTTGGATTTGTATTAAAAATGAACGCTTTCCTAGAGTGTTTTCTACACGTCGACTCATAAAAGATGGCTCCGAGTATTTTGGACCGTATACAAACTTCAAGACCGTTCACGCGCTTTTAGATTTAATAAAAGGGCTTTATCCTTTGCGTAATTGCAACTATGACCTAGCCGAAGATAAAATACGGAATAATAAATATAAAGTCTGTTTAGAGTATCATTTAGGGAACTGCTTGGGCCCTTGTGAAGGCCTTTATGCAGAAACCGCATACAATGAAAACATAGAAGCCATTCGCAATATCTTAAAAGGGAATTTTAAAGAATCACTCCTTCTTTTTAAAAAACAAATGCATCGGTTTGCGGATAACCTATTATTTGAAGATGCGCAAAAAGTGAAAGAAAAAATAGATGCGCTTGAGAATTACCAGTCAAGGTCTATGGTGGTGCACCCCACAATTAGTAATGTAGACGTGTTTTCTATCATTAGCGATGAGAGTTATGCATATGTTAATTATTTACAAGTAAGCTACGGCGCCATCATACGAAGTCACACCCTAGAAATAAAAAAGAAACTAGACGAGACTGACGAGGCCTTATTAGAACTTTCTGTGGTAGAATTACGACACCGTTTTAATTCCCTTTCAAAAGAGCTTTTTGTGCCATTTTCAATAAGCGTTGAGGTAGGTGTCAAACTGCATATCCCTAAAGTAGGAGATAAAAAGAAAATACTAGATCTCTCCATCCGGAATGCTAAATATTACAGACTAGAACGCTTTAAGCAGTCAAAAATAGTAGACCCAGACCGTCATGAAAAACGAATCATGGCACAGATGAAAAAAGACTTACGCCTTTCTGAAGAGCCTAGACACATTGAGTGTTTTGATAATAGTAACATACAAGGATCAAACCCTGTTGCTGCCTGCGTAGTCTTTAAAGATGGAAAGCCAAGCAAAAAAGACTATCGTAAGTTTCATATCAAAACAGTAGAAGGTCCTGATGATTTTGCTTCTATGGAAGAGGTAGTTTACAGAAGATACAAAAGACTCCAAGAAGAGAAACAACCCTTACCGCAATTAATCATTATTGATGGTGGAAAAGGGCAATTATCATCTTCTTTAAAAGCGTTAGATGATCTCGGTTTGAGAGGTAAGATCGCTATCATTGGGATTGCAAAAAGACTAGAAGAGTTATTTTACCCAGATGATCCTATCCCTTTATATCTTGATAAAAAATCGGAAACTTTAAAAATTATCCAACAGTTGCGTAACGAAGCACACCGCTTCGGGATTACCTTTCACCGCCAATTAAGAAGTAAAGAAGCACTCAATACAGCGCTAGAAACGATTCCTGGAATTGGCGAAAAAACAGTCATAGAATTGTTGAGACATTTTAAAAGTCATAAACGCATAGGGGAAGCTTCTTTTGACGACCTTGCAAAAGCAATAGGCGCCAGCCGAGCCCAGAAAGTGAAGTCTTATTTTCAATCTTTGTCCTCCGATTAAAATAGAATCCCTATTTTACTGTTAGTTATTAATATCTCATTTACATTCTTGAAAAAACTCATCTTAATATTTCTATTTTTCCCGCTGTGTTTTTACGCACAAGAAGAGAGGACACAAGATGCAAAAGTGGGACTTGTACTCAGTGGTGGCGGAGCAAAAGGGCTAGCACACATAGGCGCCATTAAAGCCATTGAAGAAGCAGGAATTCAGATAGATTATATAGGTGGTACTAGCATGGGTGCTATTGTGGGTTCTCTGTATGCCTCTGGTTATAATGCCCGCCAGTTAGATTCTATCTTCAACGCAGTAGATTTTGAAACACTTATTCGTGATGAAATACCGCGTGGCTCTAAAACATTTTATGAGAAAAACGAAACAGATCGATATGCGCTTACGCTTCCATTTGATAATTTTAAATTAGGGCTCCCGTCAGGACTTTCTAAAGGTCAAAACGCATATAACTTATTATCTCGCCTTACCCTTCACGTGCGAGAGCATGAAGACTTTAGCACATTGCCTATTCCGTTTTTATGTGTTGCCACAGATCTAGAAACTGGAGAAGCCGTTATATTAGAATCTGGTTATTTACCCAAAGCAGTTGTTGCCAGTGGTGCTTTACCCACACTTTTTAGTCCAGTAAACATTGATGGTCGCATATTAATTGATGGTGGTGTCGTCAATAATTATCCTATAGATGAGCTAAGAGCTAAAGGAATGGATATTATTATAGGTGTAGATGTGCAGAATGATCTGCGAGATAGTGAGGAGATTAACTCTGCTATTCAAGTAATGGTACAGATTAATAATTTTGACACGCAGCGCAATATGCAAGAAAAGCGCGAAAAAACAGATTTGTACATCCACCCTAACATCCAGGATTATTCTGTTGTATCATTTGCTGAAGGGAAAAAAATAATTGAATCTGGTTATATCGCTGCTAAGGCTAAAGAAGATAAACTTGCCGAAATAGCAAACCAACAACAAAAGGAAGATCGTCCCAAGATCACATTTCAGAAAGAACAATCATTTTATATTGACAAAGTTCAAATAGAAGGATCAGATCGCTATACCAGATCTTATGTGCTAGGAAAATTAAAACTTAAGACTCCCGACGAAATATCCTTTAAGCAATTTAATGAAGGAATTAACAACCTTGCCGCGACTGGAAATTATAAAAATATTGATTATCATTTAATCGAGAAAGAAGATGGAAATTATGATATCGCCTTTTCGCTCACCGAAAGTGAAAACAGAATGCAACTACGGTTTTCTGCACATTATGATAATCTATACAAAACAGCATTACTAGCAAACGTAACTAGAAAGCGACTTTTTACAAATAATGACATTGCATCGCTTGATATTATTGTGGGCGACAACCTGCGCTATAAGGCCAATTATTACATAGATAAAGGCTATTACTGGAGCATAGGCTTATCATCTGAGTATAACTTTTTTGATAAAGATGTACCCGTCAGTTTCCTTGCTTCGGAAAATCTAGAAGAAACTCCTACGCTTAATGTGATAGAGATTGAGTATTCAGACTACTCAAACAAACTCTATTTTGAAACCATTGTTAAGCGAAATTTCTTAATAGGCATTGGAGCTGAACACAAGCATCTCAAGTATTTATCTAGGAATATAGGCGTTGATAAAAATAGAAATCTACAAACAATTTTTGAAAATACTAACTATTATAACGCCCTAGGATATTTAGTTTTTGATAGTTTAGATGACACCTACTTTCCAAAGGAAGGCGTTATTTTTCAAGGAGATTTTAAACTCTATCTTTTTGCCCAAGGAAGAAATGAAGATTTTGAAAGCTTTTCAATTGCTAAGAGTCGTTTTGGGTACGCACATAGTATTTCAAATAAACTCTCGTTCTTTTTCAATACAGAAGGTGGTTTTAAAATAGGCGGCAATGACACCGCATCTTTCGATTTTTTCTTGGGGGGTTTCGGCTATAAGTCTATAAATAATATTCTACCGTTTTACGGATATGACTCTCTTTCTATTAGGGGAGACACCTACCTTAAGACGTCACTTTCATTTGATTGGGAATTTGCAAGAAAAAATCATTTATCAGCCTTTGGGAATATTGCAAATGTAGGAGAAGATCTTTTTTCTACCGCGCAATGGATTGACGGTATTGATTATAGTGGTTATGGATTAGGCTATGGACTAGAGACCCCATTAGGACCTTTAGAAGTCAAGTATTCATACTCGCCAGAGCGCGATACAACAGAATGGTATGTCTCAGCAGGTTTTAGGTTTTGATTAGCGTCAATTGCTGCTATTTTTTTACGATATTTGTAAGGAATCACACAGGACATTATGCCATTATATCACACTTTAGGAAAAATACCTCATAAGCGCCATACGCAGTTTAGAAAACCGGATGGAACCTTATATAGCGAACAACTTTTTGGAACCATTGGGTTTGATGGGATGTATACAAATATGTACCACGAGCATCGCCCTACTATGGTGAAGGAGATTAAAAAGCAATATAGTGTTGCGCCAAAAATTGCCTTAGAAAACAACTTAAAGTCATACCGTTTTAAAGGTTTTCAAGTAAAGCCAGAAGACGACTATCTAGACAGTAGAAAAGCAGTACTTACTAACAGTGATTGCACGATTATTCTTGCCGCACCTAGACACTCCATTAAAGATTATTTCTATAAAAACACAGATGCAGATGAGCTTTTGTTTGTCCATAAAGGAACAGGAAAACTTCGTACCCAGTTGGGAAATTTAGATTTTAAATATGGTGACTATTTATTAATTCCGCGTGGGATGATCTACCAGATAGATTTTGACACAGAAGACAATCGTCTATTTATTGTGGAGTCTCGCAGCCCTATTTACACACCTAAAAGGTATCGCAATCATTTTGGTCAATTATTAGAGCACTCTCCTTTTTGTGAGCGCGATATTCGTCGTCCTTATGAGCTAGAAACACATGATCAGCTTGGCGATTTTTTATTAAAGGTGAAGAAAAAAGACGAAATCATTGAGATGGTCTACGCCGCTCATCCATTTGATGTAGTGGGTTATGATGGTTATAATTATCCATATGCATTCTCTATTCACGATTTTGAACCTATTACCGGTCGCATTCACCAACCGCCACCAGTACATCAAACCTTTGAGACAAATGCATTTGTGGTTTGTTCATTCTGCCCTAGATTATATGATTATCATCCAGAAAGCATCCCTGCACCCTACAATCATAGCAATATAGATAGTGACGAAGTACTCTATTATGTAGACGGTGATTTTATGAGTCGTAATGACATAGAAGAAGGACACATAAGCCTGCACCCAGCAGGAATACCACACGGCCCGCACCCAGGAGCTGTGGAAAGAAGTATTGGTAAGAAAGGAAGCGATGAACTTGCGGTTATGGTAGACACTTTTAAGCCACTAATGGTTACCGAAGAAGGAATGAAACTATCTGATGAGTCTTATCATACAAGTTGGTTAGATCATTAATGGATTGTAAATGAGTAATATTTAATTTTGTAATGCTTCATAACCGTACTTTTTATAACTAATTAATAAGTAATGAATTGTGGCCTTTTAAAATTATTGATTCAGTTTCAAAACTCAAAACATTTCAGAAATAAATAGAATAACTCCATCTTTTCCACGTTGGAGTTTTTACTTTTGGTACAGCTATTGCAAAGACTAGGGTAAACGCCCCAGAAAAATGAATTTTAAACTACTATTTCTTATCATGTTCGCCGCGACATTTTCACTAGAAATGACTGCGCAAGAATCTACATATCAAGACGGAGAGTCGCTAAAGTTTAGAGTGCATTATGGTTTTGTGACGGCAGGATACGCAACGCTTGATATTGAAGAAAAAATGATTCGCGGGAGAGAAGTCTATCACGTGAAGGGATATGGTGCTACTACTGGAATGTCTAAGTTTTTCTTTAAAGTAGAAGATACGTACCAATCTTATATAGAAAAAGGTACAAACCGCCCGCTTCGGTTTATTAGAAAAATAGATGAAGGTGGATATACAA
>Ga0307492_10001271_pt1 | contig 10496 bp, 7 predicted proteins | sample SI3LmetaG_FD_202365 | JGI IMG/M metagenome (GOLD analysis project Ga0307492, IMG submission 202365) | Sea-ice brine microbial communities from Beaufort Sea near Barrow, Alaska, United States - SI3L | ecosystem: Environmental > Aquatic > Marine > Coastal | place: USA: Alaska | collected 2017-05-06
TTTGCATGACAATGCTGATGCCAACAATAAGTATTAAGGTGATACCTGTCCATTTTAAAAATTTCATATAGATTGCTCTGTTTATTTTTAACTCTGACAATTTAACTTGAGTCATTAGCGGTAATACGATTGACACACTTAGCTATCAATCGTCTTTGAACCTATCATTACCAGCTTCATTGCCAGCCTCATAGTCTTAACCGTTTAGACACTGTTTAACAGTTCGAAACGTGTCGATAGATCCCTTATGTATTCTGAAAATACATTAGATCCCTTATGTATTCTGAAAATACATTGTCATTTAGCATGCCAATAAAGTCAATTTGATTTGATTAGAGGCGTATTCTTAATCGATTAATGCATGGTTACCATAGTTCAAACGATCGGTTTTTCAGTTAACAAATACTCTCTAATTGTTTTTTCTATAGTGGACTGTCTTTATTATCTAGTGGATCTATATGGCGTTGATAAACGGTCTTTTATTTAAGTTGAGTATTGTCATGTGACATGACAATAGGTAATGTTGCCTTATTATTATGCAATCTAATAGAAAAAGAGTGACCATATGTTTACAGGCAACAGTGTAGGACCTAAATCATTGGGGCAAACTCAATGAACAAGGCCGTCATGCCTTATGTTTTAAAGGCGGTTTCTAGTGACTTGATACGTGATGTAAGGCGGCAAGTCTATTCGGCCAGGAGAAAATTACAGGGCCAACCAGCGACTCTTGATATATTCCTTAAAACAGACGACCCATATAGCTACTTACTGTTGCAAGCGTTAACTTGTATTACAAAGCGTTTTAAGGTGAAGTACAAATTTCATGTGTTTCAAGAAATAGACGACGAAATGTTTCCTCGTCTTGATATGTGGCTGGACTACACAAAGTACGACGCCTATCACCTAGCCAAACTTTATGACTTTCGATTTCCCAGTAAAAGTGCGCTGCCCAACATTAATAAAAAAATAACTAAACAGTTATCACTTTTTTTGGTCAATCTTGAATCGGATGAAGCCTTTATATCGAAAGCGATAACGCTATTAGATCAGTATTGGTTTCAGGGTATATCACCCGTTTTAGACGTTTTAGACGTTTTAGACAATACTTCGGTTAAATACTCGGTTAAATACTCGGTTAAAGACTCGGTTAAAGACTCGGTTAAAGACAGCCAACAAAAATTGTCTGAAAATTTTCAACTATTGACTACATCTGGCCACTACTTAGGTGCCATGATTAATTTTGAAGGTGAGTGGTATTGGGGCCTAGATCGTCTGGATCATTTAGAAAAACGTTTGATCGGTCTTGGCTTGGCCTATGGTAAAAAAAATGATAAAAAAGACAGCATACACTTCGATCGCACCTATAAAACATTTTGCAAAACCCCCTCATCAGATATAAAAGGCGACAAACAAACGCCTCTAATTTTGTATTGGTCTGCTCGAAGCCCTTATTCATACATTGCTTTGCAGCGTGCAATCTTGCTCAGTGAACACTACAAAATACCCTTAATGATCAAACCGGTATTACCTATGATGATGCGGGGTATGAACGTGCCTGATGCTAAAAAGCTGTATATCTTTTTTGATACTAAACGAGAAGCTTCGAAATTAGGTTTACCCTATGGGTGGGTAGCCGACCCATTAGGTGCTGCAGTGGAACGTTGTTACTCACTGATCGCGTATGCAAAGTCTGAAAATAAGTATCATGACTTTTTATTGAGCTTTGCCACAGGGGTCAACTCACAAGGCATTAGGGCTGAAACTGATAAGGGTATGGAAACGATAGTCACACGCTGTGGGCTTGATTGGCATATAGCGAAACACAAGTTGAAAGATAAAAGTTGGCGTGTTTGGGCGGATAAAAATCTAGATGAAATGTATTGGGTTGGGTGTTGGGGAGTACCAACTATATGTTATGGCGACTCTTATTTTTGGGGGCAAGATAGATTTGGCATCATAGAAAACCATATCATAGAAAAACAGCTGAATAAAAATTCATAAGGCTATCCTCAGTTACATTGGGCCATTTGTTTGAGGTAGACTCTAATACGGCACAACAGTTGGCTGGTTAAAAAAGCAGCATGTGGCCCCGACTAATTAAGCATGAATTCACGGAGATAATAGTTTGAAAAATTATGTATGTAAGTTCATTTTGACAATGATTGTTCTCAGTAGCACTTGTACTGGTGCAGCACAGCAAAAACCCAATGTATTAGTGGTTTTGCTTGATGATGTGGGTCTGATGGATTTTGGCAGTTATGGTGGAAATACATCGACTCCAAATATTGATAAATTGGCTCAACAAGGGGCCAAGTTTTCTCGATTTTATACGGCACCGCAATGCGCGCCTAGCCGTGCCATGTTGATGACGGGCAAAGACAATCATCAGGTGGGTATTGGTTCTATAATTGAATCTTTAGATCCCGCGCAAAGACAATATCCTGCTTATAGCATGATATGGAAAGACGATACTAAAACTATGGCATCGCGGTTAAAAGCGTCAGGTTATCAAACCTTTGTTAGTGGTAAGTGGGGCATAGGTGAGTCTGGCGCTAATTTACCCAATAAATTTGGATTTGATCGTTCTTTTGTTTTAGATGCCACGGGGGCTAGCAACTATGACCAACGGCCATATATTCCAGTTAATACAGGCGCGAGATGGTTTGAAGACGGTGAGCCGACTACGCTGCCTGATGATTTTTATTCCTCAAGAAATTTAGTCGATAAGCTGATTGGATTTATAGATGATGCTAAAAGTGACCAGCCCTTTTTTGCGTATTTACCACTTATGGCTATTCATATGCCTTTGCAGGTGCCTAAAGAATACATTGAACAATATAATAACGTTTTTGATAAAGGTTGGGATGCCATGGGCAAACAGCGTTTGGAAAAAGCCATTGATTTAAAGCTTGTCCCCAGTGGCACCCAATTAGCTCAGGCATTAAACAGTAACCGTCAGTGGGACTCATTATCTGAACAAGAAAAAGCCTACTGGGCCCGTGCCATGCAAGTGAATGCGGGTATGTTAGAAGCGGCAGACTTTCATTTAGGCCGCCTGCTGGCTAGATTAGAAGCTAAGGGCGAATTAGATAACACACTGGTAATAGTGACATCAGATAACGGTCCTGAAGGCAGTACCGTGGGTTTTGACAAGGGTTTGCAAGGAATGGCGTTTAGTGCATGGATGTCTATGTACGATTGGAGTACCCAATACGAAGATCTAGGGGGGAAAAACGGCCTAACGACCATTGGGCCAGAATGGGCTTCTGTATCATCTGGGCCGTTTAGATTGTTCAAATTTAATAGTTCAGAAGGTGGGCAACGTGTTCCTTTGATCATGTCGGGCTGGGGTATTCATCATCAAACTGAATTTCTTCAAGGTCGATCGCATATGGTGGATGTTTTGCCTACTATTCTTGATGTGCTTGATATTACATTCGATGAAGATGAACTATACGGCCGAAGTTTGATGCCATTAATTCGCGGCCAATCACAAGAAGTTTACGGCGACGATGAGTCTTACGCTATTGAGGTGGGTGGAAATGCATCCTTGTATCAAGGGGATTGGAAAATCTCACGGGTTAATCCCCCTTCTGGGGATGGTCAATGGCATTTATTTAATTTGGCCCTTGATGCAGGTGAAGCTAGGGCTTTGGAGGATGAATATCCGGTACTGTTCCAAGAACTGCTAAACGAATATTTGGCATATGCTGCACAGATGGGCGTCATTCAGCCAGATCTGAATTTTAATGATAGGGATCAAGTGTCCAAAAATGCGATTCGCAAACAATTGGGACGCATAAATCCATATTTTATTGTCATCGTTACTCTGACCGTGGGTTTGCTTTATCTACGTCGTCGAAAAAAACTTAACTAATTACACCACATCACATCACAACACGTCACAACACAAGTCAATTCGAGGAAAGAGTGATGACCATAAAAAAAATTGGATTAATTATTACCATTGTTTTTGCCGCCATGAGTATTATTTATTGGGGGTTACCAAAGGCCCTCAATATATTTGGGCTGCATCCTCATTACGATATGCCATCATATGAGCTAAGCGGTAAACGTGCGCTTATTGTGACGACTAGCCATGATGTCTTAAGTGAGGTGCTTGGCGATAAGGATGCAAAAGCAACGGGAGTGTTTGGTTCACAGTTAACCATTCCATATTATGCTTTGTTGGATGCGGGTATCGCGGTGGATATTGCATCTATTAAAGGGGGGGCCATTCCTATTGAACCTAACTCTATGGGTTGGCCACTAGCTGCTAATGAAGATAAGCGCTTCAAGCAGGACGCGGTTGCCTTGGCCAAAGCGGCTCACTCTATTGCTATTCGTCAAATTGATGTCACTAAGTATGATGTTATCTTTATGTCTGGTGGATGGGGCGCGGCTTATGACATGGGGCGTTCTGCTGAATTAGCAGACCTTGTGACTCAAGCCAATACCAATAATGCTGTTATTGGTTCTGTTTGTCATGGTGCATTAGGTTTAATCAATGCCAAAGCAAAAGACGGATCGTCTTTGATTGCTGGGCGTAATGTCACTGGTGTCACTGATTTACAAATAAAACAGCTGGGCATTGATATCACACCTTTACATCCACAAACGCAGCTAAGAAAAGCCAATGCTAATTATGAATCTAATACGGCATTCCAAGATATATTTGCGACACACGTGGTGGTAGACGGTAATTTAGTCACAGGTCAAAACCAAAATAGCAGTGCAGAAACGATTCATCGCATTCTTGAGATATTAAGCCGGTAATCGCTAAAAAATATAGTGGCATGTAGCATAATAATTTCAAATGAAATTAAGCATGTGATTTAAGGGCCGCAGTATATGGCTGCTGTTAAGAATAGCCTGTATATAATCTGCGGGATGATAACGCTCAGAACGTATTTATTCGAACGGTTTAACCAAACAGTTTACCTGGTGTTGGATAATACTCTGGGATTTTTGGGGATCATAATGATGATCAAGTCTAAGATTAATCCAAGTAAGACTACTGATTAACATATTCAGCGCTGCAAAGGTGATGTCATCTTTGAGGAGTGATGTAGGCAAAATTGTTTGTAATGACGCCTGTTCCAACTCAAATATTTGTTCGTATACTGACCTTAGATATTCAGAGCGAAAACGTCGCAGACTGAGACTTACTCGAACAGGGAATATTATTTCATAGATTTCGCAGCGGTTTTGAACCAGCTCATTTAATTGTTCGCGCCAGGTTGTGGTGATATAGGCTTGTAGATATATGGGGCGAACTTGATCCTCTACATCTGAAGTGATGTCGCGAGTCAAACTGTCCATATCATCAATATTTCGAAAAACAGTCCGTATACTTAATTGGGTTTTTTGAGCAATATCCGTAGCAAGGGGGGAGTAATTACCCGAATAGATAAGCTCAAGTATGGCCGCTTTAATCATTTCTCGACTACGAATACTGCGCAGACGACGGCCATCGTTTTTAGAATCATTGTTAACCCGCGATGTATTGTTCATAAAGCCAAACTCCAAATAATCCATTAAAACCTCACATCAGTAGCGCAAGCAGATGTCCAAAACGAGTGAAATTGTATCACGCATGTATTGGCATGTTGGATGCCGATATGTATTATGGACGCACTTTTAGTACTGTGCGTGCATTCATCCAGTCAATTTTGCAAATGGTACAAGCATTCATAATTAGGAATTCGTCATGAAAATAGCCCTATCCATATTCTTCACGACTTGTCTATTTGTCTCCCGTGTTTATGCAGGTAATACAGACACTGATCGCTGTACACAAAAGCGCAAATCAAACAGTCAAAAAATATACAAAGCAGGGCTTGCTAAGTTTATTTTAAAAGGCCGAGAATCTAATAATGAGATGTTTAAAGCTACCGTTAAGTTGATGATTTTATGAAGAAGGTAGTGTTTGGCCTTGTTATATTTGTGGCGATTTTAGCCGCGGGGTTAGTTATTATAAAAGACTTTAAAGCAGGGTCACAAACCTATCTTTATGGGTATCCCTTGCTTGTCATGGAAAAAAGCAGGCTTGCCATGCAAGGCGTTAATGGTTTTAGCAATGAATTTCACCATAAACACAATTTACCTGATCATTCTTTTAGAGCGGTTGTGCGTCCAAATAATGATACTTTGTATAGTATCGCATGGTTGGACCTAACCGATGAAGCGCAAGTTTTATCGGTGCCAAATATGGGGGAACGATATTACGTTATGCCTTTTATGGATGCATGGACGAATGTTTTTGCCAGTGTGGGTACACGTGAAACAGGCATGCAAAAGGGCGAGTATTTGATTACAGGCCCCAACTGGCAAGGCGATGTACCTGATGGGGTACCGCAAATAAAAGCACCTACCAATATGGTTTGGCTAATTGGTCGTATTCAGATTAATGGTGACGTCGATATAGCGCCAGCGAGTGCCATTCAAAAGAGATTCAAATTAGCCAGCCAAACTCAGTGGCTAGCGGGTGAAATGCAAACATTCTCTACATCAGATACCCGAAGCTTCGATGAAAGCACTTCTCCTAATCTGCAGGTTGAAGCCATGACCAGCACAGAATTTTTTACGGCATTATCCAGGGTGCTTAAAACCCAAGCCACATTAAGCGGCGATGAATCGATTTTGGAAACGCTGGCTCATGTGGGGGTGGTACCAGGCCAAGATTTTAACAAACAAGATAACGGCTGGCTAAAAACCAAGCTATACAATTTTATTCTCAATGTCACCAAGAAAAAGCTCATTGAAAAGCTAGAAAATGGTCGTTCAAAAGAAAATGGTTGGTTTATAACACGGGATTTAATCGGTAATTATGGAACAAACTATAACTTTCGGGCGGCTGTTGCTAAAGTTGGATTGGGGGCTTTGCCGCCAGTTGAGGCCATTTACGCCAGTGCATTGGTAGACTCTAAAGAGCAAACACTGTCAGGTGTCAATCAATATATTATTCATTTCCCAGCAGGAAAAATGCCGCCTGTTGAGGCTTTTTGGTCAATCACTATGTATGATGAAGATGGATTTTTAGTGGAAAATGTTATCAATCGTTACCTTGTTGGTGACCGCGACCCGCTAAAATATAATGAGGATGGATCCTTGGATATCGTGATCCAATATACCCCCCCAAAAAAGAATACTGAAAATTGGCTACCAACGCCCAAAGGGATGTTTGCCCTGACTATGCGGTTATATTTACCCCAAAAAAATATTTTAGATGGCAGTTGGAAACTACCATCTATTGTTAAACTGAACTCGGAATAAGTCACCCCGTTGGGCACCACTGGATGCGTTTAATACTCTCGTCAATCAAGGATAAGCAATGAACCTACTTTTTTACTATTACGCGAGTTTTATATATTGAAGGTCGCAATTTATAAACAGCTCATTCCCGGTAGGCAGTATTCCCAAAATATTCAGCAAAGTAATCAATAAAAGCTCTAACTTTGAGTGCAAGTAGCCTATAACGTGGATAAACAGCCTAAATGGCTGCATCACTAGCAATAGGGTATTCCTTGAGTATTTACAGAGACACTCATTGTAATGACATTCAAAAAAATTGGAAATTCGTTATTATGGCTGTCCCGTAACAGCACTTGAAAATTGAATTAACTAAAAAAATATGATATTTTGAGAATGTCGGTTTTGTCGGTTTTATCGGTTTTATCGCTTGCGCAGTACAAGTTAGGTTAGCTTTATAATGTCGCAAAATAGCGTAATGCTTTGCGACACAAATACAAAATAAGGTTAGTAAAATGCTTGGTCATTTTCTCAAAAAATTTCTCAAAAAACGTCAAACAACGGCGTTATCGTTACAAGGGCTAACGCCCCTCTTGTTAAATGAAAACACACTATGGATGCAAATAATTGCAGACGATAATCTAGCGCTCGCTTTTACTTGGTTATGCCAACAAAGTAAGGAGTCTAGCGCTAATAATGCCGTGTGGGCATATCGACGAGACTGGGCAGCCAACAAAGAGGCATTACAACAAGCCCTTGGTGGCGACAACTTTGCTTTTGCAACGGTTGACCTTGTAGAAATTACCAATGACGCTGGCCATAAACAAATTCAAGAATCGCGCTGCCCACAAGACCGATTAATGAGCCGCGCTATTGCCCAAGTGTTACAGCCACACCTAACGCCTTTATTGGCGAGTGAGTGCACTCATCTTAAGGACAACGGCGCACTAAAAACAGCTAGCGCGCAAACACAAGCTTATTTACAAAGCCACCCGAACAGTTTAATGATTAAGTCAGACATGAAAAGCTACTACGCCACCATTGACCACCGTATTCTTATTGAGCAGTGTCATTATTTATTGCCCAATGAACCTAAATTGCACCGCACCTTGTGGCAGTTTTTGCAGCGCACTACCGAGCATGCAGGCACTTTTGGCGACATAACCCAAGGATTACCCTTAGGCTCGTCGTTATCGCCATTATTAGCAGGAATTTATTTATCGCCGTTAGATGATTTAGGCAATAAAAGCGGTGCTAAACAGGGCGGGTTTTATCGACGTTATATGGATGACTGGGTATGGTTTATGCCAAGCACAGCTAACAAAGTATCAAGTAAATACCACTTGCGCCGCACCAATTAATGTCAATAGCACCGTAGGTAGCGCATAGACCGCTTTAAAAGAAGCGTATTACGGCGAATTTTCAGAACATTTATTATTGCTAAGTCGGTCTGTAACCCGAAAAAAAAAGAAAAACAACCTTATCGTTGGCTAAAAACCCAACATACAAAAAAACAGGTGTTAGGATGAATAAGTTAATTTTAAATACAATCACGGCCGCGTTATTGCTGTTAAACATGCAAGGTGCTAATGCAACAGCGCCTACCTGCGACTCAACGGATACGTTTCAATTTTATACATCTTGCCGGTTCTCGGGCGAGGCCATCGCGTTAGATGGTGATACTAAGCAGGTCGAGTATCTTTTCGGCATTGCTACCGCCAACGGCGTGGCTGTTGCGTTGGGTGATCAATTCGTAGTGGGGGATACATATGATTTTGTAACTAACCAATCTTTAGTGTATCACGCAACTCTCACATCATCGGGATGGGCCGATGATGATATCGGCTATGCGCCCCTGCTAAATTGTCATGCTGCCGCTGGTGATGGATTGACTTATGGGATGTGCGACGGTGATGGAAATAACGCGGGTCTATTTACTGATTACAACGGCACGGCCGTGCATGTGGAGAAAACGGACACACCAATTACTATAAACGGTGTCGGTGCGTACCCTGGGATGCCACTCACTAATGGTGCGACTTATGATATGTATGCCGCTAATCTCGATTTTACTTGGCACGCTACCCTCAACGGTGCGAAGTGGATGAATCCAGGGAGCGGCCCTGGCCCTGATGCAACCGCTCCTTCGGTAAGTCAAGTTACCGCCGTGAACACACCCACTAACGTCACCACTCCAAGTTATATCTTTCATACAGATGAAGCGGGTACATTAGCCGTAGGAGGTAGTTGTGGCAGCGCTAGCGAAGGAGCTGTCTCAGCTGGCAATGTGACGATAGCCTTTACGCTAACGGATAACAGCACACCGTTAACGGCAAATACTTATTCTGACTGTACTATCACTGTAACGGATGCCGCCGGAAATACGAGTAACGCGTTAGCGGTATCGAGTTTCGATATTGATTTAACCAACCCAACATTACAAAGCCTAAGCCCAGCAGACAATGCTACGGGGATCGACAGCTCAGCTAATCTAATCATGAACTTTGATGAAAATATCGCCCTGAATGGGGGTAATATCACCATTAAACAGAGCAGTGACAATCTCCCCGTGGCAACCATTGACGTCGCCGCTCATGGTGGTCAGTTAAGTATTACTAACGATACTTTAACGGTCAACCCTAGTGCGAATTTAGCGGACAACACTGAGTATTATGTGCTCATGGATGCCACTGTTATTGATGATATTTCAGGCAACAGTTTTACCGGTATTTCAGGGGCTACGGATTGGAGTTTTACCACAGCAGACATCAGCCCACCAACAGTAATAGGGGTGGCGGTTAAAAATTCACCAAACGATATCGATACATCGATGCAATTCACCGTCGCTTTTGATGAGAATGCGAAAGCCATCAGTACGGATGACTTTACTGTGTTCACGGTTTCAGGAGATGCAACAGCGGATGTCACGGCTGTTTCTGCATCAAGTGGCACCAGTGTGGATGTGACCGTGAGCAATATCAGTGGCGCGGGGAGTATTCGTTTAGACCTAAATGCCGGGACTAACATCATTGACGATGATGCCAATGGTAATAATAATAATGGTTATGTCAGTGCTTATACTTCAGGGGCAACCCACAATGTCGATCGTACCGCTCCCGTGGTAACTGAAATTGACGCCGTGTTCTCACCCACTAACGTCACCACTCCAAGTTATATCTTTAATACAGATGAAGCGGGTACATTAGCCGTCGGCGGTAGTTGTGGCAGCGCTAGCGAAGGAGCTG
>Ga0307492_10001272_pt1 | contig 10495 bp, 12 predicted proteins | sample SI3LmetaG_FD_202365 | JGI IMG/M metagenome (GOLD analysis project Ga0307492, IMG submission 202365) | Sea-ice brine microbial communities from Beaufort Sea near Barrow, Alaska, United States - SI3L | ecosystem: Environmental > Aquatic > Marine > Coastal | place: USA: Alaska | collected 2017-05-06
ATAGCGAATGAGTTGATTGAAAGTATCCATAGTTTCCGTGACGTTTAATATCGAGCAAAGCGTATATGCACTTACCCATGAGTTGTTTAATTAAAGCATAGAAAACACATCAAGATGGTTAGCTATTTAATTAAATGTCTCTGGATAAATTGAACGTGCTGGGTCCTGTTGATATTGCCTAATCAATTCACTAAATAAAGTGTCAACTAAGATATTGTCAAGGGAAGTCATCACATCAGTCAAATTTTCATCCTTGGCACGACAACAATCTTGATAGAGGCTGATCAGTTGGGTCAAACTGATTTTGTGTTGCTGCTGTAATTTGGTCTCTGCCAATACAAAAAAATACGCACTGCCCCAATAGGCAGCTGGGTACTGTTTGTTGTCCATCAGCCTTGTGGCAATAGAGGCTGCAGTTAAGTCACTGTTAAACCAACGTAAGTGTGGAGCGATTTTCATGTGATAATTTTTAGATAAATCGCCCTTCAAAACGCCTGCTTGCAGCATAATCTGGTACTGCATAAAGCTGGCAAAACCTTCTGATAACCAACGGTATTCTGGTCCTAGATAGGGGAGGGCCATATGTGCAAGTTCATGGTAAATAGTCCAGTCGTTAACAAATTTTGTCAGGCCAAAACGAGTATCCACATGAAAATGTACGCTGCCGTTTGCGTCTCTTTTGGTATAAGCCCAAGGTACTGGTTGATTGGATTTTTTTGGGTAGAGGTGCAATGACAATGGTATTGGGTAAATACCTAATGTGGCACGAGTCGCATTCACCCCCAGGGTTAGCCAGCTTTGTAGCATCTTGCTTTGCTCTTCATTAAAAGCTGATAACCCATGGACTCTAAATTGATCTTCTGTCACTGCAAAAATTCGACATGAATGAATCACTAACAAAATAGTGAGGCTAAGTTTTAACCATTTCAACGTGAGTGCTCCCGTCATTATGAGTTTATGAACCTAAGGTATGATGAAAAAATTCAATCGCCATCTTATACATTTGTATGGCTAATGCTGCATCATATCTGTCACCTTCATCACGCATAAAGGCATGCTGGGCGTTCACTTCGTGCCAGCTGAAGTCACATTTATTTTGGCTGAGGGTTTGGTGAATAAGAGCCCGCCCTTTTGCTGAAACATGAGGGTCTTGTTTACCAAATACCAACACCATAGGGCAGCGAATATCGATACTTCTGGTTAATGTGTCATTGCCTAGTGTGCATGGCAAAGTATTGGAATGAATATCGGTGGGGTACAAACAAAAGGCCCCTGTTACTTGTTGATTTAATGCTGCCCTAAAAGCCAAGTGTCCACCAATACACACACCCATCACGCCAACTTTACCTGTGCAGTATGATTGTTGTTGGGCAAATTCAACCATTGCCTGAGTATCTGAGTCATGATGCTCTAGTGGCTTGGTAAATTTATCTGCGTTGCCTTTGTCTTTTCCTACATCGTCATATTTCAGAACCGTTCCCAGTGGATTCAGTTCGTGAAAAATGTCAGGAACTAACACCACAACACCATGACTGGCTAATATTTGCGCACTGCGAATGATAGGGCTAGTTTGTTGAAATATCTCTGAATAAAAGATAATAGTCGGATATTTCCCTGCCTTTGAAGGGCGAAATACCGATGTACGCATTAGCCCTGTGTGCGTCTGAATATCATTGACGTGGTGCTGAATAATCATGTTTTCCCTTAATAGGTCTGGCAAATTCAGGTCAGTCATTATAGAGACCTGATTTAGATAAATTTTATTGCTTGTATTTTTTAAATCTGCCTACACTTCATTGTTATGAAAGTCGTATATATCAGTCATTTATGAATCGTGGGTTAGGAATATTTCTGACCTTGTTTTTTGCAGCCTGTTTTTTGGCTCTGCAATTTCACCCTGTCGGTGATACTCAGTTAGAACACAATGCTAAACGAACCTTTCATATTGAAGATGTCAGGTCTAGTGTAATAGATAAGCGTATTGATAATAGCTTTATTTATGGCCAAGCTTTTCAATCAAAACATGCTTATTTATCCCAACAAAACACCGAAGTTAAGCAGCAGCGTCAATTTCTTGGGGCAATAGAGCGACAAGTAGAACATGCGTTTCAGCAGTTTATGCACGAATGTCTCGCTGCTATTTGTCTGGATTACCAAGACAGGTTATTCACAACCTTCAGATATCTACAGAAACTTGAACTCTCTTTTGAGTTCAACCCTATTCTAATCTCAAATGTTAAGCAGGTTCACAGTGATGAATCTGATTCCAACATCTCTCTTAGTTAAAAATTACTAATCGGCAAAATCCTTTTGCCTAATATTAAAATCTTTTGGTTCGCTGAGTTTCAGTTAACCAATTTATTGAGAGAGATGATGGATACTTTAATCACTTTATGGCATCTGCTGAAGCCTTGGTTGTGCTTCGTTGCCTTTATTTACCTATGTATAAAAATGACGGGATGGGCTAAAAGCCGCAAAGCGGGGGCCATTGCTTTTGGCTTGTTTTTTCAAATGATCCTGCCAGACCCTAGTGCAGAGACCACCATTGAAGCAGTGGCAGAGCGAAAACAAGAAGTTAAAAAACAACAAAATGGAGATAAAGAACCTAATGACGAGGATGAAACTTAACGTTATCTAGTTCTTTTGCTTCTAAATTAGGTTTTGTTGATGGCTTATTACTGCTTAAAAAACTGTTAAATTGGTCGCCAAGTTAATATATATTTTTAAACGAGGAATAGCATGTTTGATGTAAATGAATATTTTGATGGAAACGTGAAGTCTATTGCTTTTGATACCGACACGTTACCCGCAACTATGGGTGTTATGGCTATTGGTGAGTATGAGTTCGCCACGAGTCAGTTTGAAACTATGACGGTAGTCAGTGGTTCTATGATTGTGAAATTACCTGGCAGCGAACAATGGCAGACCTTTGGACCGAATGAGCATTTTACGGTAGAAGCAGATCAACGTTTTAACGTGCAAGTGAAAAGCAACACCGCTTATTTATGTACCTACGGCTAAGCGTTTAGGTAGACCATGAACAAAACCGTCAAAAAATTAGATAATAATGTAATAAAGGCACTGACGATTGTTTGCGAAAATGCGAAACAAGACATAGTTGGTTTTGAGTGGTTAACCCACTCAGCCAATTATGCCAACTTTCCAGGGAGTTTAGTGATCACTTGTGTATTAGATCAGTCTGACTCATTAAATTCAATGCTAGTTAGCGAGCAAGATAAGACGCTACGTAAGCAAATTCAACAGCAATTATTCAAAGCTGGGATTTTGCTTAAAGATGCGCGACGTCATGTGTTTTTTGATACGGAACAAGCCTGTCTCTTGGAACATAATGGGGATTGGAAACGCAGGTTAGCTGTGAACTAAAGCCAGTCACTATTTTGGGTGAAATTAAGCGCATTATCTGTCTGATTGATGTAGAACACACCTCTGCTATCACTTTCGTAAACTGAATATCGTGTTTAGGTGCAATAAATGGAGCAATTTCGATTATCACATTACGGGTTTCAAGTTTTTGATAAATTACATCTTCAGTCGCTGGTGCTCGCCACTATTGTTGAGCGTTGGCATACAAAGATGTTAATAACAGCAAACAAACACAAGTTAATCAGGTTGTCATAGTTTGACTTATTCAAATAAGGTTAGGTAAAAGTTATTTGGTCTAACGCGGTTTGTCTCTCTTGTTCAGTCAATATGCCTACAAAAGGGGTTTGACGTCGATATTTTTGAGCTTGAGGCGAGTTGTCTAATACAGTTGTCATAAACAATTCTGGTTGATGAATATGCTCCATTAGACTCGACCAAAATAAATATGCACCATGGCGCATTTTTCCGCACTCATAACGAACTTCTATTGTTTCCAGCACATGCGAAATATAGTGATGGTTAGCGATGAGTTTTTCGGCCATCGCTTTATGTAAACACAGAATTTGTTTATCAATATTATCTTGCTGGGCGGTTTTAGGCTTGTCCCTCACACGGTTTCGTGTGTGTTGGTAACTCATTAATTGTCTCGTAAAAGTGGCGCTAACATGGACTCTAAGCCATTCACTTTGACTTCGTGCATCAAAGCCAGCTGTTGGCCTAATTTCCCCTCAGGAAACCCTTTGTTACTGAACCAAACTAAGTAAGGTTCAGGTAAGTGCAATAATTTTCTGCCGGCGTATTTACCAAAAGGCATCGTTTGATTAATTGCGTCCAATAGGGCTTGATTATTCAATATCTGACTCGTGATGTTGATTTTGTTGGGTTTGCCAAAGCTGTTTATAAGCGCCGTTTTGGTCTAGTAGTTGACGATGGCTGCCTTGCTCTAAAATGCGTCCATTGCCCATCACCACAATTTTATCTGCGTCAACAATGGTAGATAAACGGTGTGCAATCACTAGACTAGTATGACCTTGTGATATTTCTTTTAGTGCAGTCAAAATGGCTTGTTCTGATTGGCTGTCTAGAGAGGATGTTGCCTCGTCGAATACCATAATAGGTGGACGTTTTAATATAGTTCTAGCAATGGCGACACGTTGTTTTTCGCCACCGGAGAGCTTAAGACCTCGCTCGCCGACAGATGTTTTCTCACCATCTGGGAGTGATGTGATAAAGGCGCGAAGATGGGCTAAGTCAATGGCTTGTTGTACTTCAGCATCAGCCGCATCTGGCCGGCCATAACGAATATTTTCAAAAATAGTATCGTTGAATAACACGGTATCTTGGGGAACAATGCCTATGGCCTTGCGCAAGGAGTGTTGATTGACCTTACTGATATCTTGCCCGTCAATACTGATGCTGCCCTTTGCAGAATCGTAAAATCTAAATAACAACTTTACTAAGGTTGACTTGCCCGAACCACTTTCACCCACCACTGCAACTTTTTGTCCTGGTAGGATATCAAAACTAATATCATGCAAAATAGTACGATCGGGACGATAACTAAACTGCACTTGGTTAAACGTGATTTTTCCTTGGTCAATCTTTAGGTCTTTGGCATTTTCATCTATTGGTACATTAGGCTGTTTATCCAATAGGTTAAAAAGATTTTCTATATTCGCTATCGACCCACGTATTTCTCGATATACAAACCCTAAGAAATTTAATGGCATAAATATTTGCATTGTGAATGCGTTGATTAATACAAAGTCGCCAATGGTCATATCACCTTGGGCGACTTTATAAGCCGCAAGCGCCATCATACTGGTCATTGCGATAGCAATAATCGAAGCTTGGCCACCGTTTAATGCAAATAATGACAAGCGGTTCTTGCGTCGTGCATTTTCCCAGTTGGCTAAGTCAACATCGTATCTGTTTGCTTCGTAGGTTTCGTTATTAAAATACTTAACCGTTTCGTAATTCAGTAAGCTATCAATGGCTCTTGAGCTAGTGCTTGAATCCGCTTGATTGACTTCACGAACGAATTTAGTGCGCCAGTCGGTTGCTTTGACTGAAAAACCTACATAACCGATCACCGAAACTAAAATTATTAGTGCAAAACTTACCCCGTAGTTGTAGAACAACACGCCCACTACAACAGCTATTTCAAATAGCGTTGGCACAATATTAAAAACTAAAAAGCGCATTAAAAAACTGATGCCGCTGGTGCCGCGCTCTATGTCTCTAGATAATCCACCAGTTTGCCTATTAAGGTGAAAATCTAAATCTAGATTATGTAAGTGACGGAATACTTGTAAACCTAAACGCCGCATGGCGCGCTCGGTTACTCTTCCAAAAAGGGTGTCTCTTATCTCGCCAAACAATACATTAGCCAAACGAAGCAGCCCATAGGCGGCAACTAACCCAAAAGGCACGAGGATGATAGCGTCAGCCGCACGTTCTGCATTAAGTTCATCAACAGTATATTTAAGAATAAACGGTAGATAGATACTGGCTGTTTTGGCGGCAATTAAACACAGCAGGGCTAAGCCTACTCTAACTTTAAATTCAGTTAAATATGGCCATAGCTGGGAAAATATACGCCAGTTAATTGGCGTGTCATCATTAATGGGATGTCGATTAGAGCGCATGAGTTGAGTGTTTTACCTTAGGTATTAATACAGTTTTTTTGTTGATGCTTTAGCTAACGATGCAGCGGTTTCGACCTTGTTCCTTAGCTTTATAAAGGTTGGTATCTGCTCTTGTAATCGATTGGTTAATCGTATCAGTTACAACAATTTGATGTAATCCAATACTAACCGTAACACTGAAATTCTTATCGTCTTGGGTATACAGCTCTTTTTCAACTTTAGTTCTTAGTTTTTCTGCTAGTTGCATGCCTTGGCTAACGTTGGTTTCAGGTAATAAAAATAAGTACTCTTCGCCGCCCCACCGTGCTAGTGAGTCTTGTCTTCGTAATACTGACTTAAAAACAGCCCCTAAACTTTTGATTATTTCATCGCCTTTATCATGGCCATATTGGTCGTTGACGGACTTGAAATTATCGATGTCACACATCATCACAGTCAATTCATTGTTATATCGTTGGCTTCGTTCAAATTCATCCTGTAACTTGACTCGCATTCCGCGGCGGTTTAATAGCCCTGATAGGGGATCGCGCATGGCCTGCTTTTCGAACTTTTGACTCATCTCTTGGATCCGAATAAATGAGCTTTGTCTAACATACTCGTAGAAAGCAAATAAACATGAAACAGTTAAGAACGAATAGATTAATCTAGACTTAAACTCAAAGGTATAAGTGGTTCCAAGCCATTCATTATTCGGATAAAACATCAACACACTAATAACCAAAACAAATAAGCCAATATTGCGTGTGCCTTTACGCAGACCTCCGAAAAATAGCGCTACTGGAGGCACAATATAAATCCATAATGGGCCGGTACCTTTTACCCCTCCGGTAAACACTAAGTAAATCATCAACATCATTAGTGAAATCGTCACTAAATTTGCGGAGAATTTGTAAGTGTCGGTAATGCGCTTTGAACGAAGTATTAAATGTGAACTAAAGAACAGCAGACAGGATGTCAACAATACCACCCCAAGCAATCTATCTTGTCTTATAAATGCGCTAACACCCATTAGTAAAGTGATGCTGTAACCAATAAAACCAAACAAATTGGCAACAAAAATATGTTGATTTGACTCTGTATCGTTTGATTGCACCACGCCAGTATTTAAATAATTTTTAGTATGTATCTTAAATTTTTTAAAATCCATAAACTACTTCTAATTATTCGGCAAAGCCGCAATATCCCTTTCAATTTTATTAGATAAGCTGGCAACTAATGTCCTCAGTTGTTCAACTGCATGAGCGTATCCGTCCTGCTTTAAATCGGACTCAAAATAGAAGGTATGAATCGACGTAACAAGGTCTTTACTTTTATCTGTTTTTGGTTCGTCTGCTGACACCCAATATCGCCCAGAGCTGACAACAGTTGATGTGTCTGTGGCATGGAAATGTTCTAATTGGATTGATATAGTCGTCGTTGCAAGTGTCGCATTGGGGGAGGAAGATGTGACATAATTTCGCTGGCCAATCGCATTTAAATCTTGCAGTAAGGCTTTGTAAAACGAGGATTGTAATTTTTCTGCCCACACGTCTTGGCGAGAATAATGAAGTTCGTGCTGATTTACCTGCATCACTAAGCTTGACTGACGCAAATAGTCGGCCACATTAAGTAATTGCAAAACGACGGTAGGTTTTGTTTTGATAGGTTGTGTTTTGATAGGTTGTGTTACAAGAGTTATGTTTGGTACTTTATTCTCTGGAGTATGTAATAAATAATAGCGCACACTCAATGGTTCAGATGTACAACCGATCAATAACGCTACAGATAAACAAATAGTCACTATTTTCATGTTATTTTGCTGCTCCTTCATTGCCTGTCACTTTAGCCTTTGGAGTTAATTTGGGGCCGCTGCTATCAGTAAAAATCAAACTGTTGGGTGTACTATTTAGCTGCAAGAGTAATGGTTGCAATTCCTTTAACGTACTTTGTAGTGACTGCATGGTGTGATTGAGTTCTTTGTAAGTCTCAGAGTCAGCTGAAAAATCTTTGCTCAAATTAGATAAGTTTGCAAGCGTGTCGGTTAATGCGCTGCTGACTTTGTCTTCATGTACAGTGGTTAATAGAATGCCTGCAGTGCTTGCGGTGCTTTGAAGTGCTTGCGCTGCCTGCGCAATTTGCGACAACATATTATTGGCGTTATCAGAAATAGCTTTCAGTTTGATATCGTTAATGTTGTCCAATATGGCTGTGACTTTAGTGGTGATTTCTGTGAATTCACCTGAGATAGTTGGAACAACCTCATAGCCTTGTAGACGTTGAGTTTCTATAAGGGGGGCATCTGGATAATGTTGCAAGTCTACAAACAAGGCACCGGTTAAAAGGTTGCCAGTTTTTAAGGTCGCTCGCAGGCCTCGTTCAATCCAAAGGCTGGTTTGCTTGCGAATAAATTCCAAGCCAATAGCGTTGTCTGGCTGTTGCACACGACCCGGTTGAATACTTATGATCACCGGTATGTCGTAACCCTGCTCCAATATACTATCGTGATTGTTCTCTAATGAATTAATGGCCAACACCTTACCAATCACTAAACCTCGGTATTCAACGGGGGCACCTACCTGAAGGCCACGTATTGTGTCTTTTACTAGGATGATGTATTTCGCACTTAATTTAAAACGTTCTTCGGATGCTGAGTCATAATTCGGATGAACATCAAAAAAACTACGTTCGGTTATTTGTTCACCTACTGGCATGCCTTCAGGTATACCAAATGTGACCCCGTTGGTTAGCAGGGTTTCTAAGCTACCAGTACTGACTTTTACACCGCTGGCACCCAATTCCATTTGTACACCACTGATGTCCCAAAACTTAGTGTTAGTCGTAATAAGTTTATGGTATGGGGCTTCAATAAAGGTGTTGTAGTACACAACCCTCTCCTCAAAGTTGAAAAATATATCTTCAAACTCACCTACTTTAATACCTTTATACACAACGGGATCGCCTTTTTTGTAGGCGAATTCACTTTCACTGTTTAAAGTGACATGTAATCCTGGCGTTCCTGCTGGAGTAACTGGTGGTGCTTCAAGGGCAATAAATTTTTCACTCATCTCTGGTTCGCTACCTGGCGCCATATTAATGTAAGGGCCAGATAAAATTGTGCCTAAGCCAGATACGCCACTTAGCGAAACCCGAGGAGAAACAATCCAGAATTGATTGTCGGAATTAAGTATAGATGCAGCATTTTTATCCATTCTGGCGGTTACTAACACACCACTTAAATCATCAGAAAGTTCTATGTTTTTTACCACACCTATATCCACGTTACGGGTTTTTATTTTGGTTTTTCCCGCTTCTAGCCCCGTTGCTGTTTTAAACTCAATCGTGATAAGCGGGCCTTGGTTGCTCCATTGGTAATACACCATCCATACACCAATAAAAAAGGCAATAATAGGCACTAGCCATATTTTTGATACTGTTCTGACAGGTTTTATTAAGGCTTCTTCAGGCACAGAAGAGTGTTCCTGTGGATCTTGGTTCATAATGATTTTTCTCCACTTCTTAGTCTTTCTGGCTCATACCATATGAGTCTTGAGTCAAATGACATAGCCGCAAGCATAGTGCAAATCACCACGCCACAAAATGCCAGTGCTGCATGGCCGGGCAGTATACTCATAATATTGCCTAATTGTATTAAGCTTACCAATACCGCCACCACAAACACATCAATCATTGACCAGCGGCCAACAAATTCGGTGATACGGTACCAATATATTCTTTCACTATTGGCATGTTGTTGTTTGGCTTGAACCGAATAATTTAACCAGCACAATATGACTATTTTCGCTACGGGAACAAACACACTAGCAATAAAAATCACCACTGCAATCGGGTATGAGCCCATTTTCCACAGTAATATGACGCCGCCCAAAATGGTACTGGGCTCGTTGCTGCCTAATACACTGGTATGCATTATCGGTAAAATGTTGGCTGGGATGTACAACAATATTGAGGTGAACAACAATGCCCATGTTGTTTGGATGCTATGGACAGGATTAATAGGTTTATGCTCTTCTTCTACTTCACTATCGATTAACAGGGTTAGCTGATACTTATCAACGTACAATAGGGTAATAGTCATAAATATGGTGAAAAGTAGGAAAGCGAAGAATGATAAACCTAATCCTATGTCAGCCATAGATACAATTTTAATTAAGCTCACCAATACACCAATCAAAAATATTTCAGCCATGGTCCAAGGGAGCAAATTAAACAGAGTTTTGACAACCCAATCGGCTCTTTTGGGACGCAAACCCAGCTGCAGGGGTACCAATAAATATAGTAAACTCATTAATACAAAAGCGGGAAGTATTAGCACTACAATCGCTTGTAATAATGCAAGCAGAGCATAGTCCTTTTCAACTAAAATCCATAGGCTGCCAAGAATATCAATAGACTGATACTGGCCGCTAGCGCTAAACGACAGAAATTCAAACGGCAAGGATGCGAGTAAAAAGATAAGTGATGTC
>Ga0307492_10001273_pt1 | contig 10489 bp, 6 predicted proteins | sample SI3LmetaG_FD_202365 | JGI IMG/M metagenome (GOLD analysis project Ga0307492, IMG submission 202365) | Sea-ice brine microbial communities from Beaufort Sea near Barrow, Alaska, United States - SI3L | ecosystem: Environmental > Aquatic > Marine > Coastal | place: USA: Alaska | collected 2017-05-06
TATTACAAAGATGAGTTAACAGACAAATTAGGTTTAACCACTTGGACTATTGAAGGTCGTTTAAGTAATCTTGATTTGATTTACACGGGGGGATTTGTTGATAGAGAAGTCTCTCAAGGTATCGATTATACAGGTTATAACAATGTCGGTAGTTATGTTGGCACTTACACATGTAACTATGATGCATCCTATGTTGCAACTGCGTGCCATAGTCCTATAAAAGCTTTTTCTAATGAAATCGACAGTACTCGACAAACACACGAATTCCGCTTCAATACTGATGCTAAAAATAGCTTACGTTTAACTGCTGGGGTTTTCTTTGACAAACAAGAAACCAAATCGGATGGTACCTTTTTATACTTAGGTACCGCAGACGCATACTTTGGTGGTAACCCGCAATATGGCCATTTAATCAGAGACCCGTTAACTCAATCAGGTGGCGATATAAACGCGATCACATTAAATGACCCGACAGCTCGTACCCCAGGTGAAGGTTTCATTAATGACATTACACGTACTGAAGAGCAAGTGGCTATATTTGCTGAACTAAGTTACAGCATAACTGATCAACTAACGACAACTGTTGGCTTACGTGCTTATGAAATTGATGTAGACCTAGATGGCTGGGCCGGTGGCGGTTTTTCAGGACCTGGACGTAACTTAGATGTTAATGCTGCCGCAATAAAAACTGATGATATTATCACTAAATTCAATGTTAGTTATAAAGTTAATGACAATGTCCTTCTTTATTCAACATACTCAGAAGGTTTCCGTCCACCAGGTGTAAACCGTGCCGGTGGAGAGTCGGCAAATAAAGCTGAATTTGGCACAATACCAGAAGGTTTTGGTACCGATAGAGTTGAGAATGTAGAGTTTGGTTGGAAGACAGACTTATTAGATGGCAACTTACGCTGGAACGGTACTATTTACTCTGTTGATTGGACCGATATTCAAGTGGCTCGTTTTGACCCAACCAACTTAACCATTACCACATTCTTAGATAATTCATTAGATGCTGAAATTTTCGGTATTGAAACTGATATTGCTTATGTGATTAGTAGTGAAATGATATTATTTGGTGCATTTTCATATAATAATACTGAAGTTACAGCCATTGGTTCGTCAATTTTTGCAGACCAACTTCCACCACTAGGTAGTCCTTTACCATTAACGCCTGAATATCAATTTTCTTTGCGTTTACGTAAAGACTTTGAATGGAGCAAATATGATGGTTTCTGGCAAGCGGGTGTTGTGTATGCTGATGACACGGTAAGTGCCTTGTTATTAGACGATGCGCTTCCTCAAGAGTCGTATACCGTTTGGAACCTATCTGCAGGTCTTAGTAAAGACAGCTGGGGGATTGAGTTGTTTATCGACAATGCCTCTGATGAACGAGCTAACTTACACTACAATTCACAAGATGATGTACCACGTATAACAACCAACCGTCCTCGTACTATTGGTTTACGTCTTTCATATGATTTTGAATAAAAGTTAGAGACAGTTATTAGATAAAAGGCGAACTCTTGAGTTCGCCTTTTTCTTATGTGAAAATCAAACATACAAAAAGTTAGATATTATCCGAGATAGCTATGAACACTGATGAATCAATTCAAAAAGAACCAGTAAATGATATTATTGTGCAAGCCAAGATACTTATGCAGAGAAAGAAAATAGTTGAAGCTGAAACGATAATTTTAACACTATTAAACCAAGAGGAAGATAATTTTGAAGGCCTCTATATTCTCTCGGTTTGCCAACGCTATCTACAAAAATATCAACAGGCACTACAGACACTAGAAAAAATTAAATGCTTAGACCCTGATTATGGTCGTGCTTGTCAGGAAGAAGGCCATATTCATCGACAGCGTCAGGCTGTTGTACGCGCTATAGATGCATACTGTCAAGCTGTGCTGCGCAACCCAGCATTACTTGCTAGCTGGCAAGCTTTAGATGAGTTATATCAGCAACAAGGAAACCTTTCTGCTGCGAAAGAAATGCACAAGCAAGTTCAGTACTTATCAGCATTACCTGTAGAATTATTAAGTGTCAACAGCATGATCTATGAAAATAAATTGTATAAAGCTGAACAATTATGCCGTAGTTTTTTGCAGAAAATGCCTCACCATGTTGAAGCCATGCGATTATTAGCTGATATCGGAGTAAAAATGCAAGTACTCGATGACGCTGAATTTTTACTGGAAAGCTGTGTCGAATTTGAACCAGACAACAAAATCGCACGGTTTAATTATGCCGATGTACTGTATAAACGGCAAAAATTTAATGAAAGCCTTAAACAAGCAGAAAAATTACACAATGAAGACCCAGATAACTTATCCTTTAGTATGATCATGGCTAACTGCCATGTTGGTTCAGGGGCTATAGAGGCCGCATTAGAAATATATAATAAGGCTTTAGAGCAAGCACCTAACAACCATAATATACTGCTGATGCAAGCACATGCTTTAAAAGCTATTGCCAAGGTTGACGAGGCGATCACTGCATACCAAAATGCATATAAATCTAAACCGGACTTTGGAGATGCTTTCTGGAGCCTAGCAAACCTAAAGACTTACCGTTTTAGTGATGAAGAAATTAATATGATGAAAGAGAGACAGTTGGATGAACGAACTGCTCTGGTGGATCGTTTTCATTTTTGTTTCGCACTGGGTAAAGCATTTGAAGACAAAAAAGATTATGCAATAGCCATGGAATACTATCAGCTTGGTAATTCATTAAAAAAACAACAAAGCCGTTATAAGGCCGAGCATATAGATAAAGAATTTCAGACTCAAATTGACATATGCACACCTGCATTATTTGCAGAAAATAAAGGCTGCGGCAGCACTACACCAGATCCTATCTTTATTGTAGGCTTACCAAGAGCAGGCTCTACTCTACTAGAACAAATACTATCATCACATTCCCAAGTTGATGGCACTATGGAACTGCCGAATATAACTGCTATAGTTAATAAACTCAATGGCCGCAGAAGGGTTGATGAAGAACAACGTTACCCTGGCAATTTACATGAGATTGTTCCAGAGTTACTTACACAACTTGGCGATGAATACATTAATGGAACACAGGTTTATCGGCACAATGCGCCATATTTTATTGATAAGATGCCAAATAATTTCCGGCATATTGGTCTTATTCATTTGATATTGCCAAATGCAAAAATTATTGATGCACGGCGGCACCCTATGGCTTGCTGTTTTAGTGGTTTTAAACAGCTATTTGCTGAAGGTCAGGAATTCACTTACGGTCAGGAAGAAATCGGGCGTTATTACAAAGGCTATATAGAATTGATGGCTCATTGGGATAAAGTTTTACCTGGTAGAGTTTTACGTGTTCAATATGAAGATGTAGTTGACGATCTTGAGACACAAGTAAAGCGTATTTTAGATTATTGTGGATTACCATTTGAAGAGGCGTGCTTAAATTTTCATCAAACTGTTCGTGCAGTGAAAACACCAAGTTCAGAACAAGTGCGACAACCTATTTATAAAAGCGGGTTAGCACAATGGAAAAACTTTGAATCTTATTTAGAGCCACTTAAAGAAGTATTAGGGTCTTTAGCAAAAGGAAAGTAAACCTAAGGCACGAAGAAATAAAGTAAATAGGCAGTTTTGTTATTTTATAAAAAAAGTGTAAAGCTGCCAATATGCTTATTACGCGCCAGCACCCATTCTCGATTGTTCTGTAGATTCAACCAAGACTTCCTTACCCAAGACAACGAGTTCTTCCCAAAAACTACTGTCAATTTCAATACCGTTAGTTAATGCAGCCATATAACTAGATTTCATCACAGTTGGCGACATAACAAACGTTTGATTGCCTTTTAGTTCAGGTAAATTATTTGCTATGTATTCTTGTAAACCTGAGGCATGACTTGCGCAAACAACAAACAGTGTTTGTTGATTTTTTTCATTTAAGCAATCGCTACCATCTAAATCTTCTAGCTTATATTGAAGATACTCCGGACAACAAAACCCGGTATCCGACGTAATAACATGCAGGGTTTCGGAATCACGCCAGTAAGCTAAACAAACAAAACCTCTGTTCGCACAATCAACTAATTTCTTAATTGCCAATTTTCGATCATGACAATTTAAAACAGTTGTGTAAGCAACACCACTTTTAAGCGCTTTAACATAAGCTATATCAAAGGCCATGCCCGCAGCGACAATACTGCTATTACCTTTTGCATCAATTACTGAGTGGTCTTTGGCATCAAGTAGAAGCGTATCAGGTACGAACTGCTCCGCTAGTAGTTGTTTTCGCTGTTCAAAAACAGACATTCTATTACGAATTGATTGAAAGCTATTCATTCCATGCATTTGGGTCCAAATTATCATATCTGCAGCGTTCTCATAGCCACCAAAATCAAAACCTACACCTTCAAAAGCTTGCTTAAATAAAGCGATCAATTCATTTCTAGATGCCCTCATGTCTACTTCTCCATTGCAATTGGGAAGTACCAGTCATCAGCAAATGGCTTACCTATATCGGATAATATTGGTGCCCCTTGAAACATGGTGTTACGAACCCATAACTTTGATTTGGGATCAAATTTACTCACACCAAAAAATGATAATTTACATCTCAATAAATCCAAGGGAAGCATGTTTTTATCTGCTAAATTTCCTTGTATTTCCCCATAATAATCTTTAGACATCGTTTGAATACGTTTAACAATACCATTCATATCAGATTCTCGAATTAAAAAATAAGCCACTAAGTCATTAGCAGAGTATTTGGCAATATCAACACAGAGTCGGTCATAGCAATGGCGAACCAAACGCGCTATCGTTAACGGCATTTCGTTTTCTTCACCCGGTTCAATGGAGCGCAGGCCTAGACGAGGTTCCATTTTTTCTTCTGAACGATACCAAAAAAAACAGTTCGCCCCTTGTTGACTAAAATCAATTTCTAGCGCCCATTTATATTTATTTTCAATCACTTGCTTTAATTCAGATAGCGACATTTCTGGCTGTATTTCATAACGCTCATCGACACAAAAATCTTCTTCTAATTCATCAACCAGCTCGGGGTAAAGCTCCAATAATAGCGAGTTGATCATTTCCTGTGTTTCCATACTGCAGTTAGTCTCTACATATCTCACCAACACTTGCCAGTCAGCACAGGTTAAACCATTATTATGCAACCATTCCTGAACGTGAGTAAGCTCATTATATAAATCTTCATTACGTTTAGTTTGTATAGCATCCGGAACTTTAGTTTCGCTAATATGGCGCAACACTTTAGTAATAATATTAGCTAACTTTCCAAGAGTTTCGTTATTCACTTCACCTTGGTACACAACGCGAGACAAAGCCGTTTCTCTTGCTAACATCCACTGGCCTACCAACTGAGGGTGACGAATCAAGTAAGGAGCCATACCTAAGCCCGTAGAATTGCCAATACCTATGTATCGTTTAACATGATCATCCATTGGCACAGCCGTATTAGGCGATTTAATACTAGCCAAACTCTCAGCTTGATCTATGCTAAACTGACGCAGCATATAACAAGTAAACATTTCAGCTGAAAATGGTCGAGAAAAATCTGGACACTGGTTTTTTACCTTAGCCCAATCAGCCATACCAAACTTACCACTGCCATACGCGGCTGTTGTCCGATATAAGTAGCCAACATCTGCTAGTTGAGACATTAAAGGCTGATGCCCATCAGCAAGTACATTAACGACATAATCAAAGTTACGTGAGCTTTTATTGCCTCGCGCTAGTACTAACATATTGGAATTAACGCGCCCAGCTTCTTGCTTAGGGACATTTTCCTTCATATCAGCAATCTGCTGCTCATTGATTTCACCAATACACAGTGTCATGGTTACATCCCATTTCTCTGCAATAACACGATCGTTCCGCTCATCATCACTTAAATAATTAGAAAAAAGAACAAAGCTATAGGTATTATGTTTCGCTTGAACGGTATACACCACAGTGCCATAACCATGCTCATCCAACTTAAATACAGTTGGCTTAATTGACCACTTTTCACGCATAATTTTACGCATTAAAGCCCGCATAAAACTTAATCGCGATTGATGCATACTACCCAACCTTTTCAAATCCATGACTTGTTTGGATGGGCGCATTGGCAAAAAATTTTCGATTATATTCTTAGCATCGTTCATAATAATTTATTCCTCAGATTCATACTTTTTACTTCAACAATATACCTTGCTGCTTAGCTAATTTTCTGGCTATTATTGGCGCATTCCATAACGAAGGTAATAAAATCAAGGATACCGGCACTGCAGTTATCACGATAAAAGACTGTAATGCTGCAATCCCTCCTGAGCCAATCGACACTAGAATAACCGCAACCAAACCCATCATGATACACCAAAACACACGTAATACAGTGGGAGGGTTATCGTTACCAACCATCACCATAGAAATGGTATATGTCATAGAATCAGTGGTTGTAATAACGAAAAGAGTCGTTAGTATTAGAAACAATATTGAGATAAACAACCCCATTGGTAACTGTTGTGTTATTGCTAATAATGCCGCTGGCATATTAAATCCAGCAAATGAGTCGGTAATACTGCCTGGATTAGTCAACTCAAAAAACATGCCTGAACCGCCAACAATAGTAAACCAAAACGTTGTCACAATAGGCGCAAAAACAGAAACACAGACAACTATTTGTCTGATAGTTCGGCCTTTTGATATTTTACTGATAAACATGGCCATGAGAGGACCATAACCTAAAAACCAGCCCCAGAAAAAAACAGTCCAAGTGCTCAACCATTGTGTATCAGCACGATAAGCAGCCATTGGAAAAAATTCTTTTACATGGAGAATTGATGATTGAATATAATTATCAACAATAAATGAGGTTGGCCCAAAACAAAAAATAAACACCATTAAAGAAAGTGCAATGATAATATTTAATTTACTTAACAGTTGAATACCACGATTTATACCCGTCACCGCAGAAATAGTCGCAATACCAATTAAGCCTAAAATAATAATAAAATGCATACGATAATCATTTGCCGTACCTAATAACTCTGACAAACCATAACCAACCTGTAAACCAGTAAAACCAATAGGTCCAATGGTACCAGCAACAACTGAAATAACACAACAAGCATCAATAGCAGAGCCTACCCAGCCGTGTATTACTTTATCGCCAAATACGGGGTAAAGTAATGTACGCGGTCGAAGTGGTAAGCCCTTTTCGTAGTGCAAGTACATAAGTACAGTTGTAGTTAAGCTACCTAAAATAGCCCATGCCAGAAAGCCCCAATGTAAAAAAGATTGGGCTAATGCAACGTGAACTGAATTAGAGTCAGCCTCAAATAGTGGCGGCATAGAAATAAAATGTGCTATCGGCTCTGCTGCTGCAAAGAAAACACCGCCGCCAGCTAATAACGTACACATAATCATACTAAGCCATTTAAACATTCCGATTTCAGGCTTATCTGTACCTCCCAAACGAGCAGCACCATAAGGAGATAAAGCCATAATCAAACCAATAATAAAAGTCGCTAACAATAATAGTTGCCAATAGGCACCAAAATATTGTGATGACCAGGCAAAACCAATATCAACATATGTAGATAAAGTCTCAATACTAAAGAGAGAAATAATCACAAATACGATTAAAAAACCGCCACTTAATACAAATGTCAACCAGTCTATCTGAGATAAGCCGGCCTTAGCCATTGCGCTTTTAATTGTAATAGGTTTTTTAACGGTTTTAACTTTTGATTTACTCATAATAATAGCTCTCAATATTTTTCTTATTATTAGCTCATCGGCCCAAAAGAAGAATCAAAAAATCTTAGCCAATTCCCCCCCATAACCTTATTGGCTTCATCCTCCTTAAAACCGACTTTTCGCAAACCATCGGCAATATTCATAATATCCTCAGCACCTTTAAACCAATTAGGTTGTTTTGGCCATTCTTTATTAGTAGCTGAACCTTCGCCATAATCGGCTGAAAAAGTCCATCGGCCACTACGCATCCATTCGAGTTTACTGTAATCCCAGTTTTCACATAAATCAGAGCCTATTGCGACTTGGTCTATACTCATCATATCAACAGTTTTTGCAATCATTTGGCAAAACTCGTCTAGACTGCAGTTTGAGCCATTTTTCAAATGAAAAGGGTACATACTGAAACCTAAAATACCCCCCGACTCTCCTAATGCTTTAATAACCGTATCCGATTTATTGCGAAGCGCATTATGGAAAAAAGTCGGGTTAGCATGAGTAATAGCAATTGGACGCTCAGATAACTCAATGGCTTCTAGTGTAGACTGCTCAGCAGAATGTGACATATCGATTACCATACCCACACGATTCATCTCTTTAATTGCCTGTCTACCAAAACGCGTAATACCTGAGTCTTTATTCTCGTAGCAACCCGTAGCTAACAAACTTTGATTATTGTAAGACAATTGCATGATTCTTACGCCAAGCCTGTGCAATATCTCAATATTTGCTATGTTGTCTTCAATAGGCGAGCAATTTTGGAAACCAAAAACTATACCGAGCTTATTTTGCCGCTTTGCGTCCAAAATATCTTGAGCTGTGCGCGCATGCATAATCAGATCATCAAATTTCCGAAAATATAGATTCCATTGATTAATGTTATCAATGACTTCACTAAAATTTTCCCAATAGGCAATCGTTACATGCACCGCATTTATGCCACTATCCCGAGTTTTTTCAAAGGTTTTTTTATCCCAGTTTATATACTGAAGACCATCAATAACTACACTATTAGCTTGCATCACATCTCTCTCGAATAACAAATATTATGTTAGTAAGGTTTGCTATAATTTGTTTTTACAACAGTATAAAACTCTTCAGCATATTTACCTTGCTCACGAGAACCATAACTAGAAGACTTTCTACCACCAAATGGCACGTGATAATCAGTACCCGCTGTTGGTAAATTCACCATCACACAACCCGACTTTGAGTAGCGTTTAAAATGTGCTGATCGAGCCAAAGATTGTGTGATAATTCCTGAGGTTAAACCAAAATCCGTATCATTAGATATGGCTAACGCATGCTCATAATTATCGGCTTTAATCACACAGGCGACAGGTCCAAAAACTTCTTCACGATTAATTATCATCTCGTTAGTTGTATCTTTAAACAAGGTCGGCGCAATATAATATCCTTTAGGCTTTAAATCTAAAGCCTCACCACCTTGAACTAGTGTTGCCCCATCGGATTTAGCCATTTCGATGTAGTCTAGAACTTTTTTATATTGCTTCTCATCTACTACTGAACCAATTTGCATACCTTCAGTTAACGGGTTACCAACTTTTAATTTTTTCATTTCAACTGTCATCATCTCGATGAACTTATCATGGACGTCTTTCTCAACAATCAGGCGAGAAGAAGCCGTACACTTTTGCCCTGTACCGAAAAAAGCACCATTGATAGCACATTGAACAGCCACATCAAGGTCTGCATCATTTAATACAACCAAGGCGTTTTTACTGCCCATTTCCAACTGAACCTTCGCCATGTTCTCTATAGCATTACGTGCTATGCGGCGGCCAATAGGTACTGAGCCAGTAAAAGTAACGGCATCTACATCCTTAGAAGTACTTATTGCTTCGCCAACCTCTCGACCAGGCCCCATAACTAAATTAAACACGCCTTTGGGTAAACCACTGCGACTAATAATCTCGGCTAATATCCATGCACTTGCAGGTACAAGCTCCGCTGGTTTTAATACCACTGTATTGCCGAATGCTAAGGCTGGTGCTATTTTCCAAGCGGCCACCGCCATTGGGAAATTCCACGGTGTAATAATACCAATAACACCTAAAGGTTCGCGTCGTACTTCAATATCAACACCCGGTCGAACAGAATCTGCTACTTCACCCATTTGGCGTAATGTTTCCGCCGCATAATATTGAAAGAATTGACCAGAGCGGAAAACTTCACCAGTACCTTCTGCTACCGTTTTCCCTTCTTCCCTTGCCAGTATCTTGCCTATTTCAGCACTACGTTCAATTAATTCAGCGCCAATCATCTCAAGTATTTTTTTACGTGCTTCAAGACCAGACTCACCCCATATTGGTGCAGCTTCTTTAGCAGCGGTGATCGCTTTTTCACTCTCAGCAATACCACCTCGAGCATATAAACCAATAATATCCTCTATATCAGAAGGACTAGAGTTGGTAATATAAGTTTCACTATCTATCCACTCACCGTTAATAAAATTATCATGTTTTTTATCGTTCATATTATAAATCCATTGGTAATAATTAATTAAAATTCTTTATACTTTAGTGCACATAATATTGATCAGCACACAGGTGTTTATTGTTAATGATTACTGCCCCACCGTTTACGTAGTAAACAAAAGGAACTCATATAATATAGATTTGAACGTAACCAGTTTAATAAGTCAAATCAAATAATTCTATAGATTAATTAGATAAATTAATATATCTTCATCTACAAGGGTCCTCACTAAA
>Ga0307492_10001274_pt1 | contig 10482 bp, 5 predicted proteins | sample SI3LmetaG_FD_202365 | JGI IMG/M metagenome (GOLD analysis project Ga0307492, IMG submission 202365) | Sea-ice brine microbial communities from Beaufort Sea near Barrow, Alaska, United States - SI3L | ecosystem: Environmental > Aquatic > Marine > Coastal | place: USA: Alaska | collected 2017-05-06
TTTTTGCCACTGAGCTTTTCAACTAAAAAGCCGATGATGTCGGTAGACACGCCATAATTCCAAGCTGTACCGGGTTGATGGGTAAGGGGTAACTCGGCAAATTTAGCTAATATATTACCGCGATTTAACTCGTCAGGTTTAGACAACATTTGTTGATATAACTTGTCTACTTCACTACCGGTAAAGCCATAACTAAAACCAGAAGTATGCATAAACAAATCAATGATGCGGATAGGCGTTTTAGCATCTTCTACTACCATGTTTTCCCCTGAGCCGCTGACATACACTTTCATATTAGCCAGTTCTGGTAAGTATTTGGCAATGGGGTCAAACATATGAAACTTGCCTTGTTCCCATAGAGTCATTGCCGCCACAGCAGTCACTGGTTTACTCATAGAGTAAATTCTAAAAATAGTATCTTCACGCATAGGTTCACCCGCTTCTTTGTCTTGCATACCTTGGGCATTTAAGTAAGCTACTTTACCATTACGCGCGACTAAAGTGAGGGTGCCTGCCAGTTTGCCTTGGTCGATGTACTCTTGCATCACTGGAGCAATTTTGTCTAAACGTTCAGACGAAAAGCCGACTGATTCTGCAACACCAGCTGTGTTTTTAGCGTCGCCGACTGTTGATTGGCAGGCCATCAATGTACAGCAAACCAATAGCCCAAAAATAAACTTCATAACATACCCTTAACATTTTATTTGAACCACTAGTTTAAACACAGTTGAGAAGTGGGCAAGTTGATTTGAATGATTGAAGTGCATATGGGGTGTTTATCTTTTTTGCAGCTTGCTCAATGGGATCTCTTTAATCTAGTCAATCACACATATCTGATTAACGACACCCAATCTCGACTAATCTCGACTTCTTGACAATGCAGGAGCCGTTATCGAGATGACAATATGCGAAGCATATGTTTGATAAACGCTTCGTACGCGTCCTAAATAACGCAATATAAAACAATCATTTAGATTAATTACGAAGATCGCTTGGTTAACGTTATATGGTTGCAACAATTCTGAGGGATAATATTTTTGAATTTTAAGGTGAATTTGTCGCTATTCACTGTTTTTAGCAAGACTGAGCGGCTATACTATGCGCCGCATTTGAAAGCGATAAATAAAGAAAGCAAAAAGTGTATTGTCCTAAGTGGGACAGTTTTAAAATTATTTAAAGGAAAAAAATGACTCCTATTACTAAAACTTTTCAGTATGGTCAGCATACTGTTACTCTAGAAACGGGCGTAATCGCTCGTCAAGCCACAGCAGCTGTAATGGCAAGTATGGATGATACTTGTGTATTGGTTTCTGTTGTTGGTAAAAAGAATACCAAACCTGGTCAAGACTTCTTTCCATTGACGGTTAACTATCAAGAAAAAACATACGCTGCTGGTAAAATCCCAGGTGGATTCTTCAAGCGTGAAGGCCGCCCTTCTGAATACGAAACACTGACGTCTCGTTTGATTGACCGTCCAATTCGTCCATTATTCCCTAATGGATTTATGAACGAAGTGCAAATTATCATCACGGTTGTTTCAGCTAACCCTGAAATCCCAACTGATATTATTTCTCTTATCGGTGCATCTGCCGCTCTAGCTATCTCTGGTATGCCTTTTAATGGTCCTATCGGTGCTGCGCGCGTTGGTTATACTGATGAGCAATATGTATTAAATACGCGTACGTCTGAGCTTGAAGCTAGCCAGCTTGACCTAGTGGTTGCTGGTACTAAAAACGCAGTGTTAATGGTTGAATCTGAAGCAGACATATTATCTGAAGAAGTCATGCTTGGTGCTGTTATGTATGGACACGAGCAATTACAAACTGTTGTCGACGCGGTAGCTGAATTTGCTGCTGAGGTGAATACACCTTCGTGGAATTGGCAAGGCGAGCCAGAAAACACTGCGCTTAAAACCAAAGTAAAAGAACTTGCTGAAGCTGGCATGACAGAAGCCTATCAGGTTTCTGATAAAATGGAGCGTAAAGACGCAATCAACGCTTTGACTAGTCAAACAGTTGACACCATTGTTGCTGCTGATGCAGACCAAAACGCGAAAGAAGTATCTGAAATGATGCACGCCCTTGAAAGTGACGTAGTTCGTTCACGTATTCTTGCGGGTCAGCCACGTATAGACGGTCGTGACCCTGCGATGATCCGTGCGCTTAATGTGGCGACTGGTTTGTTGCCACGTACTCACGGTTCTGCTTTGTTTACTCGTGGTGAAACGCAAGCCATCGTTGCTGCTACTTTAGGTACAGAACGTGATGCACAGATGATTGACGGTCTTAGTGGTAAGACAGACAGCCGCTTCATGTTGCATTATAACTTCCCTCCATATTGTGTGGGCGAAACTGGTTTTGTTGGTTCTCCCAAGCGTCGCGAAATCGGCCATGGCCGTCTTGCTAAACGTGGCATTCAAGCGGTTATGCCGTCTGAAAAAGATTTCCCATATGTGGTACGCGTTGTTTCTGAAATTACTGAGTCAAACGGTTCGTCTTCAATGGCATCTGTTTGTGGTACATCTTTAGCATTGATGGATGCGGGTGTACCGATTAAAGCTTCTGTTGCTGGTATCGCAATGGGCTTAGTAAAAGATGACGAAAACTTCGTTGTTCTATCTGACATTTTAGGTGATGAAGATCACTTAGGCGATATGGACTTTAAAGTAGCCGGTACGACTGGCGGTATCACTGCACTTCAGATGGATATCAAAATCGAAGGTATCACTCAAGAAATCATGCAGGTTGCTTTAAAACAAGCTAAAGAAGCGCGTTTGCATATTCTAGGCGTGATGGATCAAGCGATCGCGGGACCTCGTGAAGAGATGTCTGAGTTCGCTCCGCGCATCTACAAAATGAAAGTGGATAAAGATAAAATCCGTGATGTAATTGGTAAAGGCGGCGCGATGATCCGTGCTATCACTGAAGCATCTGAGTGTAATATCGAAATCGAAGATGACGGTACTGTTAAGATTTTTGCTACAGAACTTGCTAAAGCGCAAATTGCCATTGCTAAAATTGAACAAGTGACGGCTGAAGTTGAGTCGGGTAAAACTTACTCTGGTAAAGTGACACGTATTGTTGATTTTGGTGCATTTGTTGAAATTTTACCTGGCAAAGAAGGTCTAGTACATATTTCACAAATCGCTCACGAACGTGTTAACAAGGTGTCTGACTTCTTAGAAGAAGGCCAAATCCTAGACGTTAAGGTTGTTGAAATCGACCGTCAAAACCGCGTACGTTTAAGCATCAAAGATTTGCTTGAAAAACCAGCTGCGCCAGAAGCATCTGCTGAAGGTAACGAATAAATTATTGGTTACACCAGTAAATAATAAAAAAGGAGCCGAAAGGGCTCCTTTTTTGTTTGCCCAATATTTATTTGATCCGTTATGTTAACTTACCGCTTTTGTTCTTTTTAAAATCTTTTGTTCTTTTTAAAATAAAGAGCAATAGTTCAGGTTATTTAATAATTTGCTCAAGCACATGAGTGGCTTTAGGCACAACGCTTTGTCCTTGGGTTATCGCCGTTTCAACACATAACATCGTCAGGTAACTATCATTTGCCATATCGCCCATGCTAATGGATTTATCTTGCCATGGGTTCCACACCACAATGCAGTCATGGCCTGAAGAGAGTATTTCTACTTCAATATGTTTATCGATGATTGTGAGTGTTTTTGGCTGTTCCAGATGAACTGAGTCTGTTTCTTCGCTAAATCGGTATGGTTGAGGAGTATCAAATACTTGGTCATCACGAGTTTTATCTGAATATTTTTCAGACAAGCCTAACAACTTGCACTGGTTGATATCTGAAATAGCAAAATAACTATGTAACGCGCAGTTATAAGATAAAGGGTTATCACCAAGGTTAGTGGTGTGCATTTGTATGCTTAATTCTTTTCCAACATGCACCACTAAGGTTAGTTGTGCATGGCTTTCAAACCCATCACCTGCACTCGTTGCTGGTTTTAAGCTGATGGTTGTTCCTTTATCTGTATCTTCTGTATCTTCGGTGTTAAGGACCTCCCATGCTTGTGTGCGCACATAGCCATGAGCTGCTAAGTCATTTCTGGATGTATGATCGCCAAACCAAGGCCAGCAGATAGGTATGCCGCCACGGATCGCTTTTTTACCGTCAAATATAGCCTTGTCACTTACCCATAAACGTTCACGGCTATCATGTTTAGGAATAAAGCTTAATAGCTGTCCACCAAAAAGTGATATTTCAGCTTTAGCTAATGAGTTATCAATTTGTAACACTTGAATTTTGTCACGCATCATAATTGACGTTGAATCAGTCAGTAACATGTGAATTCTCGATTAGGTTTGAGTTGATCAAAAAAGGCGACTACCTATATTAGATAGTCGCCTTTTTAACATACTTTTTAAAGCTTGTTGATTATTTACTGATGTGAGCAACCAAATCTAATACTTTATTTGAGTAACCGATTTCGTTGTCGTACCAAGCAACCAATTTCACGAATGTATCCGTTAATGCGATACCGGCTGTCGCATCAAATACTGAGGTGTGGATATCACCGATAAAATCTTGTGATACTACAGCATCTTCGGTGTAACCCATTACGCCTTTCATATCGCCTTGTGAGGCTGCTTTCATGGCTGCACATATTTCTGCATAGGTAGCGGGTTTAGCTAAATTAACAGTCAAATCAACGACCGATACATTAGCCGTTGGGACGCGGAAGGCCATACCCGTTAATTTTCCATTTAATGCTGGGATCACTTTACCCACGGCTTTAGCTGCACCTGTTGAAGATGGGATGATGTTTTGAGAAGCACCACGCCCACCACGCCAATCTTTTGAAGATGGGCTATCAACGGTTTTTTGTGTGGCAGTTGTTGCATGCACTGTGGTCATCAATCCATCAACAATACCGAAGTTATCGTTCAATACTTTAGCCAAAGGGGCGAGGCAGTTAGTGGTACATGATGCATTGGACACGATATCTTGACCGGCATATTCATTGTGGTTAACCCCCATAACAAACATCGGTGTGGCATCTTTAGAAGGTGCAGAAAGTACCACTTTCTTAGCGCCAGCTTGAATATGTTTACGTGCTGTTTCGTCGCTTAAAAATAAACCCGTTGATTCAACCACAACTTCTGCGTCAATTGCACCCCAAGCTAAATCTGCTGGATCTCGCTGCGAAGACACGCGTATGGTTTTACCATTGACGACTAAATGACCGTCGGTGACTTCAACTGTGCCATTAAATCTGCCATGAGTAGAATCATATTTAAGCATATACGCCATATAATCTGCATCTAAAAGGTCGTTAATCCCGACTATTTCAATATCTTTACGTTCAAATGCTGCACGAAATACAAATCGACCTATTCGGCCGAAGCCATTGATACCTACTTTTATTGTCATGTCTAAATCCTCTGAGCTTTTTAAACTAAATATGACCAAAACTAATATGGCCAAAATAAGTTTATTACGAAAGGTGGTAACACCCTTCTGAAATATAATTACAGAATTATGAACTAAATAGACTGATAAGGCAAAATATTCACAATGATATGTTATTTAGTTACAATACTGACATTATGAGCTTATTCATTACCTACACGCCTTATTATAGCGATATACTATTATCATATATTTTTATTCAATATTAGTCCTCTTAAGGGGTAATATGAAGGTCGATGAACCCGAGTCAAATAGCATAGGAATTAAACTTTAATGACGTCTTCGTTAGTTGAGCAGTTAGTTGAGCAGTTAGTGGAATATCGTGGAATTGAATCTAACTACAACGATGCTTGGGGTCGCCCAACCAGCATCGACCCTGCAACAAAAAGTAAATTATTGTTAGCAATGGGCTATCACGTAAATGAGCCCGATTTGTTGTTAAAACAAGTTCAGGACAATAGTACTAAGACTTGGTTATCAGTATTAAACCCGGTACAGGTTTTACGTATTGAAGAACATGTTCAAATTGCTGTACGTCTTCCCATAGAACTGGTCACAGATGAATATGTGGCGCAGATTAAGACTGAGCTTGGTGAAGTATTACAACATCAGTTTGTGCCTATAGATGGTCAATTGGTGAATGTGGTACATATTGAAGAAATTGAATTTCAAGAGTATATCATCGATATTCCCATTGAATTACCATTGGGGTATCACTGTTTATCTTTAGTGATAGATGACGATGTATTGGCAAGTATGCGGCTTATTATTGCTCCAACGTCGTGTTTTAAACCAGAGGCACTTGCTCAAGGTCAAAAGGTTTGGGGATTGAGTGTCCAGTTATATTGTTTACGCAGTGACAATAATTGGGGAGTAGGGGATTTTTCGGATTTATCATTTCTAGTTGAAAAGTTGGCCAAACAAGGCGCGCAATTTGTTGGACTTAATCCCATCCATGCTTTGTATCCAGCAAATGCAAATACTTGTAGCCCATATGGGCCATCTTCTCGTCGCTGGTTAAACTCTATTTATATTGATGTGACAGCGGTGGACGGTTATGAACAAGCCAGCACTCAGGCAATAGTGAACAATGTTGATTTCCAGCAAAAAATACAAAAGGCTAGAACGTCTGACTTGGTTGATTACGAACTGGTCACCGAACTAAAGTTAGCCGCATTACAATCAGTATTTGAATATCAAAATAGCCAGTACCTGTCTAAAAACACTAGAGTAAACAAAGTATTTAAAGCCTTTGTGACACAAGGTGGTGATAGTTTGCAGACTTTGGCTGTATACGATGCATTGCAAGAAAGTTTAGCTGCACAAGAAAAACCTGCTTGGGGCTGGCCTGTGTTTCCAAAAGAATTATCAGATTTTCACAACCCAGCTGTGAAGGCCTTCACCAAAAAAAATGCTAAACGAGTGAAGTTTTTCTTATGGCTGCAATGGCAAGCTGCGTTACAGCTTGAACAATCAAACCAAGTTGCAAAACAACACAATATGCTTATTGGCTTATACCGTGATTTAGCCGTAGGGGTAAGTGAGGGTAGCGCTGAAATTTGGGGCAACAAAGAATTGTATTGCACTGACGCAAGTGTCGGTGCCCCACCTGATGTATTAGGCCCATTAGGACAAAATTGGGGGTTGCCCCCAATGGATCCAGAAAAGCTCTTTGAGCAACAATACCAACCTATTATTGACATGTTTGATGCTAATATGTGCGGCTCTGGTGCGCTGCGTATTGACCATGTTATGGCGTTATTGCGATTATGGTGGGTGGCAAAGGGCGATGATGCCAAAGATGGTGGGTATGTGTATTACCCGGTGGATGACTTATTGGCCATTTTGGCATTGGAAAGTCATAGGCATCAAAGTATGGTGATTGGTGAAGACTTAGGTACGGTTCCCGATGAGATAAGAACTAAGTTAGCAGACAATGGGGTGTATTCTTATCGCGTGTTCTTTTTTGAACAAGCTCAAGACGGTGGTTTTTTCTCACCCAAACATTACCCTGAACAGTCAATGTCTACTCTGACCACACATGACATGCCTACCTTAGCTGGTTACTGGCATTGCGATGATTTAGACTTAGGTAAAGAATTGGGCCTGTATCCAACTAAGGAAATATTAAGTACCTTATATTCCAGTAGGCACGACAATAAGCAGGCAATCTTAGATACTTTGCATGGCCATCAGTCAGTTAACGACGAAGTTGGCCGTGATGTGAATAATGTGTCTATGAACAAAGTCTTAAACTTCGGAATGCAGGTTCACATGGCGGGGGGGGCAAGTGCTCTTTTGAGTTTACAATTAGAAGATTGGTTAGAAATGGATAAACCAGTTAATATTCCTGGAACGTATAATGAATATCCCAATTGGCGACGCAAGTTAACACGCAATTTGCAGGACATTTTTGATGACAGTTCATTAAATCATCTTGCGGCTAATTTAACACAGGCACGACAACACGCTTCTAAGTAAAATAGAACGTGGCTCATTCATCCGGTGAATCACCCTTATTAAGGCGAAAAAATGCAGTTAGAACAAGCACTAAAACAAGCAAGATGTACTTTCCCATTTGCTCATTTGGGCGCTCATTTTCAGCCCTCAAACTCTATTTTCACTGTTACAACTTGGTTGCCCAATGCTGATAAAGTTAAAGTTATTGACTTAACATCGGGTAAATCCCTTGGCACTTTAAAAAAAGTAGATGATAGTCATTTATTTCGCGGTGAGTTTAAGGTGACACAAGCTCCGCAAATTTATGCATTTGAAGTAAGCAATAAACAAGGCCAATATCAGGTTGTTGATCCTTACCAGTTTCAAGAGCAGGCTTACCATGCCGTACATTTTATCGATCACAGTGCGCAAAATGTTTATCAACAATTAGGTGCACAACTTATTACTATGGATGTGGGTTTAGATGCGCCCATTCAGGCAACCCGTTTTGCGGTGTTTGCACCCAATGCCAGTGCCGTTTCCTTAATTGGTGAGTTTAATTATTGGGATGGTTCTTGTTTGCCCATGCAAAAAACGGACTCTGGTTATTGGGTCTTAGTGGTGCCAGGCATTGAAGCTGGGGCCAAATACAAATACCAAATTAAAGATGCGGTGGGCAATGACTTACCTCATAAAGCTGATCCTGTGGGCTTTTACGCTGAGCAATATCCTTCACATACTTCTGTTGTGTATGATCACGAACAATATCAATGGCAAGATAAAGCATGGCTTAAAAAGGCCAATAAAGATAAATACCAACAGCCAATGAGCATTTATGAGTTGCACTTAGCTTCATGGAAACGACCTGAGGCAGATTCTGTAGCCACTTACCTCACTTATCGAGAGCTCGCACAGGAATTAATCCCCTACATTAAAAATATGGGTTACACCCATATTGAATTGTTACCTGTTTCTGAGTTTCCTTTTGATGGCTCTTGGGGTTATCAGCCTGTGGGATTGTTTGCACCTAGCAGCCGGTTTGGTACGCCCGATGATTTCAAATTTTTTGTCGATCAGTGCCACAAACATAACATCGCAGTGATCATCGATTGGGTGCCTGCTCATTTCCCAGAAGACGGCCACGGATTATCAAGGTTTGATGGTACCCATGTATATGAATACGAAGATCCTCGCAAAGGTTGGCATCCAGATTGGAACTCGTGCATTTATGATTTTGGTAAAGAGACAGTTCGACAATTTCTGGTGGCCAATGCCTTATTTTGGGTCGATAAATATCACATTGATGGGTTACGAGTCGATGCTGTGGCATCCATGTTGTATTTGGATTACTCCAGAGAAGACGGAGAATGGATCCCCAATGTAGATGGGGGGAATCACAATTACGAAGCCATTAGTTTTCTACAATGGATGAACAAAGAAGTATACGAAAAATTCCCCCATGCCATGACCATTGCCGAAGAGTCGACCTCTTTTCCTAAAGTCTCACGCCCGGTGTTTGAAGGTGGTTTGGGCTTTGGTTTTAAATGGAATATGGGCTGGATGCATGATTCGTTGCATTACATTGCTAAAGATCCTTCATATAGACGTTATCATCATAATGAAATTACTTTTTCCATGGTCTATGCCTTTGACGAGAGTTTTGTGTTGCCTATTTCTCATGACGAAGTGGTTCATGGCAAAGGTTCAATGCTACGTAAAATGCCAGGTGACGAGTGGCAACAAGCGGCCAATTTACGAGCTTATGCTGGTTTTATGTATGCCCACCCAGGTAAAAAACTTAATTTCATGGGCAATGAAATCGGTCAAGCCGCAGAGTGGAATCATGACAGCTCGGTTAATTGGCATTTGCTTGAATACGCAAAACACCAAGGTATTCAAAACTTGTACCGTGACTTAAATAAGGCCTATCGCAAATATCCTGCGCTTTATGAATTAGACCACAGTAAGGAAGGTTTTGAATGGATTGACCATGGCAATGCGGGTCAAAGTATCTTGTCTGTACTGCGCAAGTCTACTGATGCAAAGCAGAAGATTTATGTGATGATCAATTTTACTCCTATGGCATACGAAAACTTCAAGTTAGGCGTGCAGGATGAGGGGGCTTATCAACTGATTTTGAACTCAGATGATAAAAAATATTGGGGTAGTGCATATAAAACCAATAAAAAAATGCTGGCAGTGTCAGAGCCATGGAACGATCAGCCTTTTTCTGTCAGTGTTAATTTGCCTCCTTTGGCCAGTTTATTTATTTTGTTTAAGGGCTGAGTCATGTCCCACTTTACTGTTTCAGATGGGCAACCTCACCCCCTTGGTGCCACAATGGGGCGAAGGGGATGTAACTTTGCTGTGCACTGTCCTAATGCCGATGGTGTTGAATTATGTTTGTTTGATAAAAACACCGAAGAACAGCTGTCGGTTGTTGTTATCCCTGCAAAAACGGGCAATATTTGGCATTGCCAGCTTGATAATATTCAGGCTGGCCAATTGTATGGCTACAGAGTAGTTGGTGAAAACCATGTGCATATGGGGCTAAAATTTGATCATCAAAAATTACTCATCGACCCTTACGCAAAAGCATTGAGTAGGCCA
>Ga0307492_10001275_pt1 | contig 10474 bp, 7 predicted proteins | sample SI3LmetaG_FD_202365 | JGI IMG/M metagenome (GOLD analysis project Ga0307492, IMG submission 202365) | Sea-ice brine microbial communities from Beaufort Sea near Barrow, Alaska, United States - SI3L | ecosystem: Environmental > Aquatic > Marine > Coastal | place: USA: Alaska | collected 2017-05-06
CAATCGGATGCAACACCCAAAATAACAGCATTTGATGTTATTTTGGGTGTTGCATCCGATTGTGGTGGTGGGATCTTGCGAGGCGCAAATTGGGGACCTTTATTTGTTCGTTCCACGTTACTTGAAAAACATCCTGAACTTGAAGCTTTCGATATGGGTGATATTCGCGTTATTCCTCATTTGCTTCATGACAAATATTTAAATGAAGCAACGTTGTCTAACTGTAGAAAAGCACTTTATCAAGATGAAAATAGTCCTTATGCAGTAAGCCCATTAACGATTACTGAAGATGTATTACATGATTTTTATGCTGAATTCCCTGATAAAGGCATTTTTGGTATTGGTGGCGATCATTCGGTAAGTTACCCACTAACAAAGGCTTACTTACAAGCAAAGAAAAAACGTGGCATTCGTGCAGCTATCATTCATTTTGATGCGCACACAGATTTATTGGTAGAACGCCTAGGTATCGATTTATGTTTTGGTTCTTGGTGTACTCATATACTTGATGACTTACATGAAAAACATCACCTTATACAAGTAGGCATTCGCTCAAGTGGACGACCTAAATCTCATTGGGAAAGTACATTTGGTGTAAAACAACATTGGGCTCATGAAGTACGTGAGCATGGCGTTGAGAAAATCATAGAAAATATTTTTGCACAACTAGTAGATGAAAATATTGATGAACTTTATGTAAGCTTTGATATAGATGCTTTAGACGAAAGTGTCGCAGCCGCTACAGGTACACCGGAACCAGATGGCTTATTTCTAAATGAAACTATGGACATATTACGTGCATTAGCAGCAAAGTACCGTATAACAGGTGCTGACATGATGGAAATTGCCCCTTTCACTGATAGTTCAGGTTTAGGACAAGTGAGTCGTGATAAAACATTGGCGGCTGGGGCTGAGATCTCTGCATTCTTGTTAGCTGAGATGGCAAAAGTCAAATAGCGACTTCGTTAAATTATCATTTTTAGACAATAAAAAAAGCTCCCTAAGCAGCTTTTTGTATTGTCTACATTTTACTACTGAATATCTATTTTAGTTTCTGAAAAAAAAGTAGTGAGTCCATTAGGTGTTGTTACTTCCATAATTAACACCCCTGTTTTAGTTTCTTTTTCACCTTTAATACTTACAGCATAAGTAGCGCCGCCGTTATTATTATCGTTTGGCCAAGTAAAGTCGCTAGGACCAACGATAGTGCCAGCCGTTGCAGTAAAATTTATACTGGTTCCAACAGGCATTGGTTGGTTATGTAAATCAGAAATAATAACGGATACTGAGCCAGTGTTTTCACCTTTTATGTAGACTGTGTTGTCATAACGGCTATCAATATAATTATGCGTTTCAAGAGTATCCGCGGTACCAGAATCATTATCCCAATCATTCGATATTTCGATTGAGACAACATTAGCACTACATAGGCCGTTATTGCGAGCAATGATTATTGCATCCTCATCAGCCACTTCGGGTGTCTTAACAAGATCAGAATTTAATTCCCTAAGAACACGAATATCACCACTAATACCTGCATCAACTCTCAAAAAATTAACAACCGTCAATGAATTATCTGACGTAGCCGCAATGCACACTCTCGGGTTACTGCCCGACATTACTAATACCAATTGCCCTCTAACATCAAGTGATTTTTGGGCGGCACAGCCTGCATGATTAGGTATTGCACATAACACACCGTTATATAACCCATCTTTGCCATCGTAGAGTCCATTAGCGTTAAAATCTGAGGGTTCCTCTAGTTCTCCTCCAATATCCCCACTGCCATCACTTGGGTTAAATACTTGATCTTCGTTATAGTCTGAAAAGGCTTCGGGTAAATCATAAGGTTGGCCAGAAACATCATTACCTGAGTAAATTATATCTGCTCCAGCTTCATTTATGCTGCCATCAGCATTACAAGGTTTACCTGTGCCTCCATTGAAGGCCTTGACTTCACAAACATCAAAGCGACCATTACCATTTAGATCAGGAAAAGATTCTTCTCCAATAGTTGTAGCCAAAACAGTTGCCCTACCTCCATATCTTTGTCCCATTGTATTTATATTTTCAGGTGCATGTAATGGATTGTTTAAATCACCTAATATATGCCCTTCAGGACGAGGGTTTTGGCTTCGCCAAATTACGAAGCACGCGCCACTGTCATCTGTTGTGCATTGCTTCTCAGCTGATGAATTACCTATTGAGCCACCCTCTGTAGTAAAATAAACCACTGTCGGAGGAGGTGGGTTATTAAAAGCATCAGCTAAGCGAGCAGTAACAATAACTTCGGTGCCATTTATACTCCATGCTTCTGGATTTAATATATCAGCTCCTATGGTAAAACTGTCCTGGTCTGGAATCCCCGTCGACACAATTAAATTACTTGATTGTGTGGAAATAAGGGGATTGGTGTCTCGAATACTAGCGGTAACAACGACCGTATGAGAAACCGAACCAGAATTTACAACCGTTTGCACTAAACCATTATTATCTGTAGTAGCACTGGTAGGAATCACATTCATACCACCTACGTCGGTATTGAGAGAAAAATCAACATCGCTATTATTTATAGGATTACCATTGGTGTCTAATACTCTAAAAATAATGGTAGAGCTTTCAGGTCGTTCCGTGCTACCTGTTCCTAGAATAGAAATATATTCAGGTGTTGCTGAAACAAACTCTATGCTACCAGCATCCGCAGGTAAAACAGTAACCATTCCGTTAGCTGATAAATTTATTCCCCCTGCATTGGCGGTGACATTAATTTGATCTTCCCCCACACAACCTTTCGCTAAATAAGTACTGGTAGCGATACCATTTGAGGTGGTAATGGGCGAACTTAATGTCGCTGTAGGAATATTCAAACTTGTACAACCTGATGTAAAATTAACTTCAACAGCTTCAGTAAATAGATTCCCTTGGTCATCAACAACTTTCACAGATACTACCGTTGTTCCACCTGCAGAAATTTGAGGCAGACTTATATTGGCTTCATTTTCAACAAAAGGGTCTCCACTTCCCATGGTGACACTAGAAGAACCGACGACAACTAATACTTGCCCTGTTTCGCCACTTAATATAGAAGCGGTAATTGTGCCAGCGCCTAAAGTTCCACCTGCAAAAATATCAACTGAGGCCTGTTGATTAGCATCTGTGATTGTGGTGGGAATTGGAATGTAGCCAACTGTAGAGAAAAAACTGACAATTAATGGGGAAGTAATGCCGTTTATTGAAGCTATTACTTTTCCAGGCTTAGAAGAGGTTATTGTATCGGTAGGATTACCATCGCTATCAATTAAATTAACACTGATATTAATATCACCGACAACACCTATATCATCACCTTGTGTTGTAAATCCTAATGGCACTGTAGAGCTTTCCCCTGATGAGAGAGATGCAGAAATCTCTCCCGCACCACGAACACTACCAGCAGTCATCGTGATAGTAGCAACACCATTATCATCGGTTAATGATGAACCAGACGATGGAGAAAAGGCCCCTAAGTCTGTGACGAACGTGACCGCTCGATTTACCACGGGCGAACTTCCTTGCATTACCGTAGCACTAACATTAACCGGTGAAGCACCCGTAACGGTTATATCAGAAATACTTAAAGAAATAGTGATCTCAGTAGATATATCATTATCTAAAGTTTCCGTTCTAGTTAAGCCTCCATCTCCACTACCGCCGCAACCACTCAGCACGATAATTAAAACCCAAAAACTTAAACGTTGAAGCAGTACCATACAAACATCCCTTAGTATTTTTTATTTACATCTCTATTCATAGTAACTTATTTTCTAAAAATTTCATTAAAAATAGCGCTATTATTGCTTTTTAATCAATAGCTTTTTAATCAATGAATTACCTGTTAATCTACTCTTCATAATTTATAATAAAAAACAACGTTGCATTTCTTTATGACTGATAAAAAAAAAGCTAGTTTAACCACTAGAATCGTTACTGGTATGGGTGCTGGGATCCTGACAGGCGTCTTATTACAGATGCTTATGCCTGAAAAATCAGATTTTGTGATCCCACTCTATTTCTTTGAACTTTCATTACGATCCTTTTTGGTCGATGGAATTTTTGAAGTGATCGGACAAATTTTCATTTCAAGTTTAAAAATGTTGGTGGTACCACTGGTTTTTGTATCGCTTATTTGTGGTACTTGTTCATTAAAAGATACAACAAAACTTGGACGTATTGGCGGTAAAGCCATCTCACTTTATTTAATTACTACAGCAATAGCAATTAGCTTCGCGATGTTTTTAGCGTTATTAATAAGCCCTGGCGAAGGCGTCAACATGGCCTCGGACACAACGTTCACTAGTCGTGAAGCGCCTTCTTTAGCGCAAGTATTTATTCAAATGTTCCCGAGTAATCCGTTTGAAGCTTTTGCAAAAGGTAATATGCTACAGGTTATTATTTTTGCCTTGTTATTTGGTATCGCTATTGCCTTGTCAGGTAAAGCAGGAGATCGTGTAGCGAGTTTATTTGAAGACATGAGTACCGTTATCATGCGCTTGGTAACCATTTTAATGAACCTTGCTCCTTATGGTGTATTTTGTTTATTAGCGAGTTTATTCACTGATATGTCACTTAAGGTATTCGGCAACCTAATAGTTTACTTCTTGGTCGTTTTCTTCGCACTAATATTACATGCAACAGTTACTTATTCGACTATTTTAAAAGTAATGACAGGCCTGAGCCCGATTACCTTTTTGAAAAAAATGCGTGATACCGTTATTTTTGCATTCTCAACAGCCAGCAGTAATGCAACCATCCCAGTAACACTTGAAACTGTTACCAAAAAAATGGGTGTTAAAAATTCAATTGCTTCGTTTACAGTACCCTTAGGTGCAACCATTAATATGGATGGTACAGCTATAATGCAAGGTGTTGCCACCGTATTTATTGCGCAAGTATTTAATGTTGATCTAACATTTAGTCAATATTTAATGGTAATACTTACCGCGACCTTAGCTTCTATTGGCACGGCAGGTGTTCCTGGTGTAGGTTTAATAATGCTAGCCATGGTTTTAGACCAAGTAGGTTTACCTGTTGAAGGCATTGGTTTAATTATTGGTGTTGACCGTTTACTTGATATGACTCGTACGGCTGTAAATGTTACTGGAGACAGCATGGTTTCAATTGTTGTAGCTAAGTCAGAAAATCAATTTGATGAAGAGGTTTTTTATGATGAAAATGCAGGAAGTAAAATTGAGAATATTGATTTTCATCATTTAGATAAAAATCAAAGTGATAGTTAATTTATCGAATGTTAACTAAAGCGTTAACTAAAAAGGTGCCTAACGGCACCTGTTTAGTAAAATTTACCCGCATGGAATATTTTTACACGGTTTCGTCCTTCATTCTTAGCTCTATAAAGGGCTTTGTCAGCATTCAACATTAAATACTTTAATGACACTGTATGATCTATTTTATCAGCTATGCCAAAACTTAGCGTGCATTTGAATTGACTTTTCTTATTAGCAACATCATCACAAACTAGATGTTTAGCAACCTTACTTCTCATCAATTCAGCAATTTTTTCAGCTTCTAACGCTGTTGTATCGGGTAAAGCAATCGCAAATTCTTCACCACCGATACGTGAAAATAAATCATTTTCTCTGCACTCACTTTTAATCAGATTAGAAACATTTATCAAGCATAAGTCACCAAACGCATGACCAAAATTATCATTTATCTTTCTAAAGTAATCAAAATCAAAAATAACTACTGAAAATGGCCGATGATGTAGGTTTGAATCTTTGACCAATAACTCCCCTAATTCAAAAAAATGATGACGATTTGCAATACTTGTTAGAGGATCTGTTGTTGCTTGATATTTAAGTTTTTTCTCATTAGTTTCTAATTGATTATTAAAGATTACAATGACTATAATCACTTCTAACATATTCGTAATAATGACAGATTGATAAAGTATGTTATTCACCTCATCACTTAATACAATAAGTGGTGATAAGTTTACTGTATTCTCACAATAAACCATCAAAATAACAGCTAAAAAACTCAATAAGATTTTTTCAAATTTATCGTGAAATTCAAAGAGTAAAAATGCCCCAGTAGGAACAAGAAAGTAATATAAATGAAAGCCGGAATCCTTTGTGACATAAATATTTGTACAAACATAAAGGTGTACAATCAAGACCATAAAAAACCAAATCTTGGCGTTTTTCGGCGCATGAAAATACATAAACACAAATGTGATTATGTAACCGAATATAAAAAAGGTATTGATTAACGCTACAAAGGGTTGCTGTAACACAAAAAAATAATTGATAGAATAGCCGGCAGCAATAAACGCACTGATCAAACTAATAATATTAACCATTCGAATTTTACTGCTTGTAGAAAAGCTTTGTTGCTCTGTCCCCAGAGCAATGAGTTTTGATAAAAGCATGTTATTGACTCAAAAAATATTATAGGCCTGAGTATAGTTGTTATACTCAGAGATTTTTATTTATCTATAATCTTAACGACTAATAAGACTATAAAATATTAACCCGTTATCAGAAGTTCAAATGATTTAACTAAATCATCAATTGATTTCATTTGTTGTAAGTATGGTTCAAGTTTATCAAGGGGCAATGCACAAGGACCATCACATTTTGCGTTATCTGGATCTGGGTGTGATTCTATAAATAAACCCGCTAAACCTAAAGCCATGCCACTGCGGGCCAATTGAGCTGCTTTTGCACGACGGCCATCAGCCGAATCAGAACGACCGCCAGGTTGTTGCAAAGCATGAGTAGCATCAAAAATCACCGGAGCGTAATCTTTCATTTCATCCATCGCTAACATATCAACAACTAGATTATTATAACCATAACAGCTACCTCGTTCACAGAGTATAACCTGCTCATTGCCAGCTTCGGCAAATTTGTTGATGATATGGCGCATTTCATGTGCCGCAAGAAACTGTGGTTTCTTCACATTAATAATTGCATTCGTTTTCGCCATAGCAACCACTAAATCTGTTTGGCGTGCTAAAAATGCAGGTAGTTGAATAATATCAACAACTTCAGCAACAGGTTGAGCTTGATGAATTTCATGAACATCGGTGATAATTGGTACGTTAAAAGTTGACTTTATTTCTTCAAATATTCTTAAACCTTCTTCTAAACCCGGTCCTCGATATGAATTAACCGACGAACGATTGGCTTTATCAAATGATGCTTTGAATACATAAGGAATATTAAGTTTTTGTGTTATTTCTACATAGTGTTCTGCAATGCTCATCGCTAAATCACGAGACTCTAAAACATTCATACCACCAAATAATACGAATGGCTTATCGTTCGCTACTTCTATGTCATACTTTGTCAGTTTTATTGACGTTATTGTCATAATTTGTCCAAAATAAAGGGGGAGATTAACAAGCTATTAGCTACCGATGATTCTTAATAACTGACCACATAGCCAAGCCATGTAAGTACCTAGAGCATAACCAAGTACAGCAAGTAAAACGCCAACAGGGGCTAAAGAAGGATGAAATGCTGAAGCAATAACCGGCGCAGATGCTGCACCACCAATGTTAGCTTTACTTCCAACAGCTAAGTAAAAAATTGGTGCTTTAATCATTTTTCCAACCGCAAATAATAATGCGACATGTACTAACATCCAAATAACGCCAATCGCAATGTATTTAGGTGCCTCTACAATTTGAGTGACATCCATATGTAATCCTATAGTCGCAACTAAAACATACAAAAGGCTACTACCTACTTTAGAGGCGCCTACAGCTTCTAACTGCCTCACTTTTGTGAATGATAGTGCCAAACCAATGGTTGTCACTAAAACAATAATCCAGAAAAGTTTTGAGTGTAAACTAAATTTCTCTAACGCTGGAAAATTCATTTGAAAGTACGGCACTAAGTAGTCTGCAGCAAAATGTGCTAAACCTGCGGCACCAAAGCCAACCGCAATAATCAACATAAAGTCATTAAGTGTAGGTACTTTGGTGTTTTTTCGCCCTGATGCTTCCACTTTGTCAATTAATCGATCAATTGCTGAGGTATCTGCACCACTCTTTGCATCAATACGCTTATGGTTTGCCGCTAAATACAGCAAGACTGCCATCCATAGATTGGCTACTACGATATCAACGGTGACCATGATGGTGAATATTTTACCATCCGCACCATAAATTTCTTTCATCGCTAGCATATTTGCACCGCCACCAATCCAACTACCCGCAAGCGCCGCCATACCGCGCCATACCGCTTCAGGCCCAGTAACACCAAGAAGTTCAGGCCAAATAGCTGAAATGATTAATAAGGCTATCGGTCCACCAATGACAACACCAACAGTACCGGTTAAAAACATAATAATGGCTTTATTACCAAGACCAATAATTGCTTTTATATCGATACTTAATGTGAGTAAAACTAAACAAGCAGGTAATAAATAATACTTAGCAACTTCATCAACTTGGCTTAATTCAGCGCTAACAATACCAAAAGTATTTAAAAGTGATGGTAATAAATAGCACATCAATAATGCAGGAACATATTTATAAAACTTTTTAAAAGCAGGATGTTCGCTATTAGACGTATAAAAGACTAAGCCAAGTATTATGGCGAGTAAACCCATAACACTCGCGTCGTTCGTGAGAAAAGGAGTGTTCGTAATAATTTGATCTTCCATTGATTAACCTTATTATTTTTATTTTATTTTATTTTATTTTTATAAAACTACAGTCCTACTTTTTGGACGTATTAATGTAATACCGTATCAGTAATAGTGATTTTATCCAATTGCAATTTTAATAGTTGCGCTGCTGGGTCCTTTGGACAATTTTCTACAAAAAATTGATAATCATCGTAAGCGACTTTAAAACAATCAAGCTGATGAAGCAAAAATCCTCTATCGCGACGTTCAAATGGATCCTCTGGACGTAATGTAATTAAAATATCTACACACTTTAACGCTTGAGGAAAATGCCCTTCACGGATCAACGCATTTTTCAATGAGCTAACATGCTTTACAATCAAGCTTAACCTCGACACTTCTTCAATTTGATGGGCTTGTGGATCACCATCAAGATCATCCATACATAAATCAAGCTCGTGCCAGTTTAATGATTCTCCCGTGATGGGATCAAAAACAATCGCATAAAGTTCATCACATACGACTCTGATCATATTTTTCTTTGGTACAAAAACCACATCAGTATCAAAACCACAAAGACGAAAGATATGACAAAGTACAACACTTTTTAACGCGGGTGACATCAATTTAAAATCAATACCACTATTGAGCTTATGGGCGGTAACCGGCCAAAAGTCTCGTTGATTATCAATAAAAAGTTGTGCAACAAATAGTTCATTGATCAATTGTTCAGCTTTTTCAAGGTACTCTTCTGTATCTGAAATTAACGCAGAACATTGCTCAACTATATTGCTAAGGTTCGTTGGCGCAAAGTCGCTATCACCAAAGACAACTTCTTCAATAAGTACAAAAGCTTCTATAAGAGACTTATCGCCATCATTTAGTTCGGAAAATAATAATTCATTCATACATTAACTTTATCTGCTTAGCCTTTTTAAGTTATTAGTTATTTGAACAGGGTGTTAATTATAAAAATACGGTTTGTTTCGTTATGGCCACCCTTACCACTAACATAACCCAACCCATAGCACCTAAATACCCTATCACTTGCATAGCTCGATTACGGGCTAATTTCAACGTGTAATAGCCTGTAAATATATAAAAAACAATAGCAATAATCTTTTCAACTAACCATAAGTTATCTAATGGGTTGATTGCTAATTTCACCGCTAAACCAACACCCAATAACAATAAAAATGTATCAACAACATGGGGACTAATTTTTAGCCATTTTTTATCTAATTTTGTTGAATTCATTAAGGTTAATGCAAAGCGATAGGTTAACAATATTATGCTTATTGCCGCTAAAGTCATATGGAGATGTTTCATAAAGGATCCTTGTTATTGTTTTTTTCACCGGGTATAAACACGGCACAGGTGACTCGGTCATTTCCGGAGTAATCTTTCATCGTTTCGATCGATTGATAGCCCAATAGATTCAAAATACTTCTAACACTTTCCGCCTGTTCAAAACCATGCTCTAAATAAAGAGCACCATTACTTTTTAAATATTCTTTAGCTTCTTTAGCAATGAGTTTGATATCTGAAAATCCATTATCACTGGCTACTAGTGCAGATAAAGGTTCAAATCTCACATCACCCTCAACTAAGTGATGATCATCTTCATTAATATAAGGAGGATTACTCACGATTATATTAAATTTTTGATTCGATTTTACATTCGAAAACCAATCACTTTGATAAATATTAACCTGAGGTAACTTCAGGCGCAGCGCATTTCTTTTCGCTAAAGCTACAGCATTTTCACTAAAATCTATCGCACTTATTTGCCAACTTTTTTGTTCAAAAGCTAACGACAATGCAATAGCACCCG
>Ga0307492_10001276_pt1 | contig 10473 bp, 6 predicted proteins | sample SI3LmetaG_FD_202365 | JGI IMG/M metagenome (GOLD analysis project Ga0307492, IMG submission 202365) | Sea-ice brine microbial communities from Beaufort Sea near Barrow, Alaska, United States - SI3L | ecosystem: Environmental > Aquatic > Marine > Coastal | place: USA: Alaska | collected 2017-05-06
AATATGTTGGGAGGAATATGTTTCCAGCAATATGCTGACCACAAGTTGGCAGCGATATGTAGCCGGGCAGGTAGTGCCAGGCATGTGTTGAGGGGCTCGTGTTGAGGCACCGAGCCCTAGTCTCAACCAAGCCCAACCCAATGCCCCACAGCCCTTAATAGCGGGCTTTTTCTCATTGCCTTCCATACCGTGTAATAGACAATTCATTAGCGATAAACGGCGAGTATTAGGTACCAGCTCGGTGACGTAATCGCTGTAGTTAATGCCGTCGTCGCGTAGTACGTCGCAGAGGTTCTAGAGTTTTTGTACGATGTCGTTGCTGGTCATGTTGTTCTCTATAAGTTTAATAAGCGCTGAATTGGTTGTTATCGGTTGTCATTAACTGAATCAATTTTGGGTGAACAAAGCGTTTTTCTTTTCCTGACTGTATTTCGGTAAGCACACCTATGTCAGCCAATTGTTTTAAATAAACTGAGGCGGTTTGGCGTTTGGCTATATTGTTTTCCACCAAATTGCTAATACGGCAATAAGGTTGCTCGAATATAATTTGCACCAGTTCAAAGCTGTATATTTTTGGCAGTGAGTCGCGAATATGGTTAGAGGTTTGTTCAATTAAATTCTGCACGGCCGTAATTTTGTTGGTCGTCCATGTCGCGGTTTCCTCGACAGCCGTGAGCATGTATATCACCCATTCTTGCCATTTTTGTTCACGGGTTACTGAGGTGAGTAAGCGATAATAGTCGGCTCTGTTTTGCAAAATATAACGGCTCAAATACAAAATTGGCAGGGTTAATAATTTCTGCTCAATTAAGTACAACATATTTAAGACTCGCCCCGTACGGCCATTGCCATCTGTAAATGGGTGTATTGCTTCAAATTGATAATGGCTAACCGCCATTTTTATTAATGGGTCTATGCCATCTTGGTTGTTATGTAAAAACTGTTCCCAATTGGTCAATAAATCACGTAATTGCTTTTCACCTTGTGGTGGCGTGTAAATAACTTCATTCGTGGTTTGGTTGGTTAGGGTTGTGCCTGGTATTTTGCGAATATCCATCTGCACGCCTTTAATGGTGCTGCATACTTTAACTGCGGTATTTGTGCATAACGGTGTGCGTGCCAACTCAATATATCCGTTATATAGTGCGGTACGATAGCGCAAGGCTTCTTTGGTTGCTGCATCGGCCATTGCCTCTTCTTGGGCAAACTGAAAGAGCCGGTCAGACGTTGTGACGATGTTTTCTATTTCGCTACTGTCTTTTGCTTCTAACAAGGGAATTAAGTTTATTAACAAGCCTTGGTTTGGCAAAAGCTCACCTGCTTGTTTGAGCTCTGCCAATGCCGCTCGCGCCAAAATACAGGCTTTAAGTACCTTAACCGTCTCTATCGATTCTGTTGCCGGGGGCAATAATGGGATGCTGTTAAACGCTTGGTGTGGTTGCCAGTTCATGTTTATAGTTTTCCATTTTTTCGACATGATGTGAGTATATGTCGATTGCATCGACATGAACACTAGATATGTCGAATTTACTAATAAATATCGACATATTAAGCTAGGCATGTACAAAAAACCCGTTTTTATGTACATGTTAAGCGCGCTTCGGCAGCCAAATGGCCTCACTGAGTTCATCTAGTACGGTATCCAGAACTTTATCCAGTTGCTTGGCGCCGCCTTGCTCTTGCTCGGCAAAACGGCTGTTGACGAAATCACGATCGATGATCACTTCGTGTATGAGCTGTTTTGCCAAGCGTTCGCCCAAGGCAGCCCGTCAGACTGGCACCGGTCAGCGCAAGCTCAGCCTTATGCCGTTTAAGCCTCGTTGACGGCCTTTATACGCGGCTTGGCGGCTTTTTGGTCATACCTGAACGGGCCCGGGCGTGGCGCGCGGCAGCCGACACTGGCGCTAGAGGGTTAGACTGAAAATAAGTTTTTAGTCTTATCTGCTCGAAATGACTGCAATGATTCGGCAAGTGAGGCCTTTTTTAGCTAGACTGCTAGCACTTTCATCATGTGTTGTATTTCATGCGCCAACTAACTGATTTGAATCCCCAATTGGATCTCGACCCGAGTTGGGAAGAGATGCGTTTTGCAGCAAAATCGTTGTTAGAGCCGAGTCTGCAGCGGCGCCTGGGCGAACTGCGTGAGTGCAACGGTATACAGGTTCTTCTCCAGGATCTGATGTCGGCCAAAACGCCCGTGCTTATTGAACTTGGCCAACTATCGGGCCCGGGCGTGCACTTGCCGCTGATCCAGCTCGGTGGCGGCGATGCGGTGTTGGTTTTTTACGGTAAGCTGTCCGCGGCTGAGCAGTTCTTGTGGGCAGATGACCTGAAACCCTCCTTGCTCTGGCTGCAAGCCCTGCAACGCCGCACTCTGGCGGCACAAACCCTGGACGACTCACCGGTGATGATCTACCAGGCGGCCGAGATCGACCAGCGTTGGGTTTTGCTGCAGGCCAATCAGGCAGTGGGCGATTTTCTCGGTTGCCCGTTGGCGGATTTAGTCGGGGCCGGCGCACGCCGTTTGATGACCGAGTTCATCCACCCTGATGATTTGCCCAGGTTGTTGTTGGCCTATGATTTCACCGGCACCTCGGCACAGCAAATTACCCTGCAATACCGAATGTTGAATGCCCAGGGCGAATATGTGCCCGTCACTGAACGCATCCAGTGCCGAGCGCGCAAAGAGCCGAAAACCTCGATCTCGGTGGTCTGGCACCGAGCCCTCGATCAGGTCGACAGTAACGAACAGTTCAGCCTGTTTAAAGACTTGGAAGCTCTCACCCAGGACGTCAGTTTTGAAACCGGGCGGGATTTTATGGCCCACCTGTGTCGCCGCATCGGTTCTGCTCAGAGCATCCCGTGGGTCATGCTCTGCGCCAACACCTATGATGATTGGTGGGAAACCTGGGTGATCTCCACGCAGGGTACAGTCCAGCCCAATTTCCATTTTAGGATGCCGGACGTGGTTAATATTGATCGAGTGCAGTGGAACCAAGCGCGCCAAGTCGATCCGAACGATGGCTTCACCGCCACCCTCTTTGGTGACTACCCGGTACATTCCGTGTTGCCGTTGGTGAGCGATAACGAACCTGTGAGTGCCTGTCTGTTCTTGGGCTCGGACCAACGGATCCTCGATATTGAGTTTATTGCCCAGATTACGCGGTTTTTTGGCACCCGCCTGTTGCGCGAAATCAGCCAGGCACGTATTAGCGATGCACTGCATGAGCAAAACCTGCTACTTGAGCGCCAGAAGGTTCAATTAACCAGCATGGTCACTTGCCTAGGTCTGTTGGATACGGTCGCCGACGAGCCCGAATTTCTCGCCACCACCCAACGCCATATTGAACAGGCCTTTAAACAGCAGCGTCTGGTGTGGGTATTTTGGGCATCGGGCGAGTGGCGCGAGGTATTGCACGTTGATGGGGTAAGTGATGACTGGTATCGGGATGCGCCGATCTTAAAGCATACTGACTGGATCAACCAATTGGAGCAGGTGCGCCGTAGCGACCGCCTGTCCATTGATAAATCCCGGCAGCGGGTGTTTTGGCCGATCGGCCAGTCCGAAGCCGGTTATTTGGTGATGGTCTTGACCTTTGCTAAGCATATGCCCGACCTGGAACTGTTGCAGTTCTATCGCAATGCCTTGGCTCTTGCGCAGCAAGGCTTGGTTCAGAGGGAGAGCCTACGCCTACAGGCGATGCGAGACAGTCTGACCGGCCTGGGCAATAGAGTGCAGCTGCATATCTGGGTCAAGCTGGCGCTGCCGCACCACAACCAAGCCAGCCTGTTGTTATTTGACTTGAACCGTTTCAAAGAGATTAATGACAGTTTTGGACATCAGTTTGGCGATAAGCTGTTGTGTAAAATCGGTCCGCGCATTTCCCAACAACTGGACCACGTTGAGCACTATTTGGCGCGTTTGGGAGGAGATGAGTTCGCCCTGTTCCTGCCCGGTGTGCCACCAGAAGAGGCGCGTCGGATCGCCGGGATGTTGCACGAAGCCTTGGCAAAAAGTTATGTTATCGATCGGCTGCGCTTTCAGGTAGAGGCCAGTATCGGTGTCGCCCATTACCCTCTGCACGGTGCTGATGGCCACGAACTGTTGCGCTGCTCTGATGTCGCTATGTATGTGGCGAAAAATACCAACCGCAACTTTGTCGAGTTTTCAGCTCAGCTCGATACCACCACGCCGCTGCGTATTGCCGTGTTATCGGAACTGGATGCGGCCTTGGCCGAAGGCCAGTTGAGTGTCGTCTATCAGCCGCTGATGTCCGCCAAGACTGGGCGAACGGCCGGGTTTGAAGCTTTAATTCGCTGGGCCCATCCGATTTTCGGTAACCTGTCGCCGAGCGAGTTTATTCCCATCGCCGAAATGGGTGACGGCATCCGGAAAATCACCGACTTTGTGCTGCATCGAACGATGTTGAATTTACCGCGTTGGCGAAAAATTTTGCCGGATTTACATATAGCGGTCAATATTTCACCGCGCGTCCTGCTGGATCATCAATTTCCGCTCAATATGCAGACCTTACTGGACCAGTACCAGTTACCCGGTGAGGCTATCGTGCTCGAACTCACCGAAACTACCCTATTAGTGGACCCGGTCCGAGCCGTGGAAATTATTAATACCCTGAGTCAAAGTGGGCTGAAAGTTGAGATCGACGATTTCGGTACGGGCTATTCCTCTCTGACCTATTTAAAAAGTCTGCCGATCAGCGCGCTGAAGATTGACCGTTCCTTTGTCTGCGATATCCTCACCGATGCGCACAATGAGGTTATCGTCTCCTCAACTATTAATATGGCGCACAATTTGGGTCTGCAAACGGTGGCCGAAGGGGTTGAAGATGAGGCCACGCTGCTAAAAATGATGCGTTTGGGTTGTGATATGATCCAAGGTTACTATTATGCCAAAGCCATGCCGGAACAGGATGTTAGCGCTTGGCTTGAACGCAATAGCTAATAGTAGGGGGTAACTTATCCGATGGCGACTATATGAACCAACAGGGCATTCATCAGGAGCTCGAAGAGGCGCTCCAGTCTGTTAGAGACAATCCGATTTCGGCCCAATTGCTGGCCGAAAAGGCTATCGTGCGTTGCCAACGCAACGGTTGGATTGGTACCCTGGCCCTGGCCAATTTGGTCTTGGGCTGGGCCTGTGCCCTGCAAAACATGAGTGAGCTGGCGATTGACTATTTTCAACGGGCCAACAGCCTGTTTAAGGATGTTGAGGACGCCGAACGTCTGGCCAATGGCTACTATGGTTTGGGCGCGGTGTATGGCCGTATCGGCGAACACTCCCTGGCCATCGCCCAGTTTCGCAGTGCCCTGTCTTGGATTATTCGCTATGAATTGCCCAGCCAATCAGCCTTGCGCATCCGCGCCGGCCTGACTCGTGGCCTGATGAACCTAGGTTATTGGTCCGACGCAGAGCAGGAATTGCATAAGCTGAGAGAAATCCCCGACCTGACCGACTTTGACCAGGCCAAAATTCAGATGTTGGTGCTGCGTCTAGCGTTTTACCGAGGCGACCAGCGCGGCGTGCGTGAGCAGCTGCAGCGCTGTCAGGAAATGATACTCAGTCTGGACGCCCGTTTTCTGACCTTGACGTTGGACTTTTACCACGCCCGCTATAACGCCAAATATAAAAAACACAAGACCGGCGAAGCCGAATTGACGGCCATATGGGAGCGAGCCGATCGACACAATGCCGACAGCTATTTTCTGGCTTATGAGGCGACGCTGGATTTTTTGCAATCGGATTATCCGCAGCGCGGCCTCCACTGGATGAAACTCTTGTTGGGTCAAAGCCGCGCGCCGTTGTCGCTCAAGCGCCAGATCCATTTCGCCTTAGCGCATTTTTATATTGCACACCGTCGCTTCGAACTGGCCACTAGCCATTATCAGGCCACCGAGACAATTTCCAGCGCGATTCGTGAGAGCGAAGTGAATTTGCAGTGGGCGCGCTTCCGGGCTGAAGATCTGCACCAGTCGCTGCGCAACCAGGTCGCCCAACACAGCAAAAACAATCAGCGATTAGCGGAAAGCAATGCCCTGTTGCAAGCGGTCAATCGAATTGCGATGACGGTCAATGCGGCGCTCGATCAGGAGTCGCTGGCGCGCCAACTGCGCGAACAGCTGGTCGGCTGGATCGATGCCGAGGTGATTGCCATTGCCGAAGTGCGCGACGATCGCCTGGTGTTCGACTGTATGCTTGAGGGTGAGCTGCGCTTGCCACCAGATAGCCTGCTGCTCACCGAAGAGCGCTCTTGGTCGGTGCGCGCGGTGAACAAGGGACGGATCTTGTTTCACAATGATTTTGTGCTCAACGACGAGTTATTGATGGCCGAATCACCGAATCGAGTTCGCTCGGTATCCTTTATCCCGCTAAAATGTGAAAATCGGGTGATTGGTCTGTTAAGTCTGCAATCTCACCAAGCCAATGTTTTCGATACCCGGGCGATCAGCCTACTAGAGTACATTGCCCCAGTCATTGGCATCGCTCTGGCCAATCTACTGAATCTGCGGATCAGGCTTAGACTGCGCGGTGCGCTCGACAAACAACAGCAAGAACTTGACGATGTGCGCAAGTTAGTGGCGCACTTGGCCTATCATGATGAACTCACCGGTTTACCGAATAGGGCCAGTTTGCCCGGACATTTCATTCGTTGGCAGCGCGCCGGCGCGTTCAGTTGTCTGCTCTTGCGCATTACCAACCTCCATGCCGTCAATGGCGTTGGTTATGGCCTGGATGAGGAAATAGTCAAGGTCATTGGGCAGCGCTTGGGTAACCGGGTGCGGCCCGATGATCTGTTGGTACGCGTTAGCCAGGACCAGTTTCTGATATTTGTGCAGGTGATGAAGTCGCTCGATACGCTGCGCGACTTCGCCGGCCAGTTACGCAAAACAATCGAGCAGCCCTTGCGTGCGCGGGACAAGACGGTGGCCGTCGGCGGCCTGATCGGGTTGGTACAGTACCCAGATCATGGCGAAACATATGACGAGTTGATGTCGATGGCGCGGCTTGCCCTGAGCCATGCCCAGGATGATGACACCGGCGTCTTTTGTGTGGAGTGACTGGTTCGGCCAGCGCACCCCAATACTCTCTTAACTCACCACCTAATTGGTTCGCGCGGCTTAGCGCTGGGCCAGAAACTGCTGCGCACGCATACAAGCGGCCCTGACCTGCTCGGGTGCAGTGCCACCAAAGTGATCGCGTGCCGCCACCGATCCTTCTACTGTCAAAACATCGAAGACATCCGCCTCGATCAGGCTGGAGAAGGTTTGTAACTCGGTCAGGCTTAGTTCCGACAGGTCCTTGCTCTGTTCAATACCGAACGCCACCGACGCGCCAACCACCTCATGGGCGTCCCGAAACGGCAGGCCGCGCTTGACCAGATAATCGGCCAGGTCAGTTGCCGTCGAATAGCCACCGGCGGCGGCGGTGTGCATCTGCTCACGTTGCGCTGCTATATGCGGGATCATATCGGCGAAGGCCCGCAGGCAACCGGCCAGGGTATCGATGGTGTCGAAGATCGGTTCCTTGTCTTCCTGGTTATCCTTGTTGTAGGCCAGAGGTTGTGACTTCATCAGCGTCAGCAAGCTGAACAGGTTGCCATAGACCCGTCCGGTTTTACCGCGCACCAATTCCGGTACATCCGGATTTTTCTTTTGCGGCATAATCGACGAGCCGGTGCAGAAGCGATCGGGCAGATCGATAAAGTTGAATTGCGCCGAGGCCCAGAGTACCAATTCTTCGGACATGCGCGACAGATGCATCATAATCAGGGCACCGACGTGGTTAAACTCGATGGCAAAGTCTCGATCCGAGACCGAATCGAGCGAATTTTCGCTGGCCCGATCGAAGCCGAGTAATTCGGCGGTTCGCGCTCGGTCGATCGGGTAGGTAGTGCCGGCCAATGCCGCAGCACCGAGCGGAAGGATATTGACGCGCTTACGACAATCGATCATGCGTTCATAGTCGCGTTGCAACATCTCGTTCCAGGCCAGCAGATGATGTCCGAAGGTGACCGGCTGCGCCGTCTGTAAGTGGGTAAAGCCGGGCATAATGGTCTCGGCTTCGGCGCCGGCCAGTTCGATCAGGGCCTGTTGCAGGCGCGTCAACTCGCCGTTGAGGTGATCGATGGCATCGCGCAGGTAAAGCCGGATGTCGGTGGCGATCTGATCGTTCCGCGATCGGCCGGTGTGGAGTTTCTTGCCAACCGTACCGATCTTGTCGGTTAACGCCGCTTCGATGTTCATATGGACATCTTCCAGCGCAATAGACCAAACCAGGGTGCCGGCTTCTATGTCGGCCTGCACTGCCAGTAAACCCTCGACAATGGCGTTCTTTTCCTCGAGCGTGAGCACGGCGCATTCGGCGAGCATGGTGGCGTGGGCAATCGACCCCTGTATGTCGTGTCGGTACAGGCGTTGGTCAAAACCGATGGACGCGGTAAATTCAGCGACGAATGCATCGGTGGCTTCAGCAAAGCGGCCACCCCAAGACGAGTTAGTGTGAGTCATGAATAGGTCCAAGCGGTTAAGAATAATGCGCTATTATAAAGAAAAGGCGTTAAACATCACCCGCAATTGGTGCAAGATAGAATTTAACCCATTGGCTGCCCTTGAATTCCGCTGGCAAGCCACTCCAAGGGCACAGCCATAATGCAGCGACAGAGGCAAAACCGGTGAACAACGCACCGCAGGGTCCGGCCCAGCAGCGATTTATTATTCCCGACCTGTGTGCCAGTACGGCGCTGTTTTTTTTGATTATGGTGTCCGAACTCTGTGTCTTAGCCTGGCAGTTGGCGGGCCAGTCCTTTAACTGGCCTCAGCTGGGTTATCGCAGTATCGCCGTGCAATGGATCGTCCTGCTCAGTGCGTCGGCCCTGTGTCGCCTGCGCGCCTGGCTGCCTTCTTGGTCAAGGCGTGCCGGTTGGTTGATCAGCTTTGCCGCGCTTCAGCTGATCGGTTTGGGGGTCTTGGTGATCGGTCAGGTGGTGATCGACGCCTCAGCCTTGCGCTGGAGCGGCATCGCGCAGCAGAGTTTAGCTATTGCCATCATTTCGGCCATGGTGTTGCGTTTTTTTCAGTTGCAGCAACTGGTGATCGATCAGAGTCAGGCCGAGATCAGTTCCCGGATGGACGCCTTGCAGGCGCGCATCAAGCCGCATTTTTTGTTTAACAGCCTCAATACCATCGCCGAATTGGTGGTCACGCGACCCACGGCCGCAGAGCAGGCGATCGAGAATTTGTCCTCATTGTTTCGCGCCAATTTGAAAACCACCTCCAACTTTAGTCCCTTGGCACAAGAGTTGGAACTGGTACGCGGTTATCTGGAATTGGAGCAATGGCGCCTGGCCGATCGGCTCACCGTGATCTGGCAGGAATCCCTGCATGACCCGAGTTGGCCGGTGCCGGTCTTGTGTCTGCAACCGCTGGTCGAAAATGCCGTGGTGCATGGCGTGGCCTCCCAGGCGGCCGGTGGGGAAATTCGTATTGCGGTCTTACAGACTCCGCGCATTACCACGCTGAGCGTCGCCAATGCAATCGGCACAGAGGGTGATGACCATGCCGGCCATGGCGTTGGCTTGGATAATGTGCAACGCCGTTTACGCGGACTCTATGGCGACCGTGCCCGTTGTCGCATCGAGCGCACGGAACATCAGTACAGGGTGATTTTGACCTTGCCCAAACCCTGATCGAATGACCTGAGGAAGCAAAGCATGCAGGTATTAGTAGTGGATGATGAGCCCCTGGCGCGCGATCGGCTAATCCGGTTTTTGCAAGATATGGACGAGGTCACCGGTACGGCGGTGGCGCACAATGGCTTCGACGCGCTGGAAAAACTGCAGACGCAGAGCTTCGACGTGGTGCTCTTGGATATCCGCATGCCGGGTCAGAGTGGCTTGGAGGTCGCCGAACAGCTTAGAAAGTTGCCCCAGGCGCCGGCGATTATCTTTTGTACCGCCTACGACGACTACGCTTTGGACGCCTTTCGCGTCAAGGCGCAGGCCTACCTATTAAAGCCAATTCAGCGCCTGGCCCTGGTCGAGGCCATGGCCGATTGTCGGCGGCTCAATCGGGCCCATCTGGTGGCTCTGACCGGTCAAGGTCAGATACCCAGCATCGCGGTGCAGACCGGGCGAGAAAAGGAGCGCCTGCCCTTGACCGATGTCTACTATTTTCGTGCTGAACAGAAATACGTCTCCCTATTCAGTTGCCGAGGCGAGCGGATCATCGATGACAGCCTTAAAATCCTAGAGGATCGCTATCCCGATCACCTGATTCGGGTGCATCGCAATACCCTGGTCTACCGGCCAAGGGTGGAAAAACTGACCCGCGATAGGGAGGGCGGATTTTGGCTCACGGTTCAGGGCGTCAGCGAACTGTTGCTGGTCAGTCGCCGTCACGCCAAGGCGATCAAACAATTGCTGGATGGCGGCGGTCAGTAAGGCCATGCTTAAGTCA
>Ga0307492_10001277_pt1 | contig 10471 bp, 15 predicted proteins | sample SI3LmetaG_FD_202365 | JGI IMG/M metagenome (GOLD analysis project Ga0307492, IMG submission 202365) | Sea-ice brine microbial communities from Beaufort Sea near Barrow, Alaska, United States - SI3L | ecosystem: Environmental > Aquatic > Marine > Coastal | place: USA: Alaska | collected 2017-05-06
AGTTAAAAGATAACATTTATTTTACGTACCCTGCAGCAGTCAGGGTTGGGAAGTTAACCCTGTCATCAATGATGCTGCCATCTTCACTCTGGACGATTGGATTTATGGCGACCGATAGGGGCGGCATTGCAACCATCGGCCGACCCTTTACAAAGCGTTCGGGGTTGAGTGCGTAGCGGTCATCCAATGCTTGTTGCTTGTCGATCGCCACCTTTTGATATCGACCGGTAAAGACTTGCTCTGGCGTGGGCCACGCTATCAAAACGGCCAGGGTAGTCTGGCTGGTACTTTTGGGTTTTAAACTGGCTCTCGCTAACGGCGTTGTCATTGCTCACGCGGGGCCTGCTATGACTGCAGGTCACATCCATTTCTTTCATCTGGTCCAGATAACCATGGGCAATCATGGGAGAACCCCGATCCTGGGCAAGTCTGCTACAGATCCCTTGTGGTGCAAACTACACTCAGCTGATTGGGATGCCTGTTACTTCTGATTCTGGTGGTCGGTATCGATAAGTTCAACAGGGAACGCATCTGATGCAGCGCGCAACAGGAGGAGGCCAGACTAGGAATGAACTCTATCGCCGGAACCACGCCCCAGCAACGTCAACGTAAGATATTTGAAGTAGTCGACAACTGTTAGCCGTTGAAGCATTCGCTCATCCCATAATGCAAGATGTTCGGGATCAGACATGTCGATACTATTCACTTGCGCCAGGCCAGTGATACCTGGCAGAGCCTCGAACACACCCATTGTTTGCCGGGCGGCAATTAGCGCATCTTGATTTAACAGACAGGGTCTTGGGCCGACCAAACTCATCTCCCCCTTCAAAACATTCCATAGCTGCGGCAGTTCATCTAGTTTCGTTCGACGAAGAAATTTCCCAAACGGTGTGATGGCAGATTTATCCGCAAGATGGGTTGCCACCGATGCCGTATCGAGGCGCATAGATCGGAATTTGAGCAGTTTGAATGGTCGCTGGTGCTTACCCACTCGAGTCTGCCGGAAAATGGGCTGACCTGTGTCCAGCAGACCCAGCAGAACCAATATGAAAATGAGAGGTGACAGCGAAAGCAGACCGATGAAGGCGATAGCAACATCAAGAGTTCGAAGCAAATATTTCACTGACATAGAATCTCTATTTCGATTGCCTAGACAGACAGGACTCAAAAGCGTCAAAACAATTACAAAGCATAACCATTTGTATAACCACTTCAGGAATCCTGAGGCAATCAAAAAATGAGACTACTGCGTAACCATTACATTCCGCGCCGTTTACGCTAGAGGGAAATCCGCCCTTTTTGATCTTCTTGGATTCTACCGGTGGTCGAAACACGCTAGAATAGTACATGGGGTTGCGAATCATGACCAACAACAATTTAATGGATCAAAGAAGGAAAGGTATCATCTTGCGAGAATGGGTCGGTGAAAGGGGGTAATCCCGCCTCGCTGCAGTCTTGCTCAAACATTGACTCCAGCCGGGTAACTCAGCGCTTTTCGGATCTCGAGAGGTGGTGCGGGCAAATCCTTGAATGTAGACCACACTATGTTTGATTTGGAAAACAATACCACATGCACTGTTAGGTAGATGAGCACCAAGTAGAGCCATACACTGATTCGTGATGCGAACCATTGTTCAACACGTCCCTTATAAGGACCAATATATTTTTCGTAGACAACCCGAGGGTCAGAATCAAGTGACATCAACGCCTCCTCGTCCCGGAAAATTACTGAACCTATGCCACTTAGACCCGGCATCACAGTTTCTATGGCTGCACGTGCTTCATCTGAATAGGTAGCATATTCTCTACTGGTGACTGGGCGCGGGCCGATAACACTCATATGACCAAAAAAGATATTCAGCAACTGCGGCAGTTCGTTGATTTTGGTTTTGCGCAAAAATTTGCCGAATGGCAACACACGAGGGTCATCGCGCACTGTAACCGTTCCTGATCCAAGGCTCGGGCTTGCTTTAAGCATGGTTGCAAACTTGTAGATATTAAAAGGTAAGCCTTTCGCGCCCACACGCTCCTGAAAATAGAAAATCTCACGCTCACCAGTTAGCTTCAGGATAATACAGACAGGAATAAGCAGCGGTGATAGCACTAGCAACGCCATGCCGGAGAAAACAATATCTAATACGCGAATCATCAATTTACATTCTCTGGTCTAGGTATTTACCGGTTTCTTTGTGCGCAAATTCCGGGAGCAATTTGTAGAATAGTTTAACGATATCGTCTTTGTCCCAAGTTGGCTGGGCTAGCAATTTGTTGATCCCTGACTGGAATTCATTTAACAATTTCTCATCATAATCAGGCTTATTACGGATTACACCCAGGCTTTCGAATCGGCTCATATCCAGGTCTTCCTGATCTGTGAAAAACTCCTCAAAGTCTTTTTCACCTGTTGTATCGCTCTTGAAGAAAAAACAAGGCCACTGTCTTTTTGCAATTAGCTCTTCTGCCCTATCCCGAGCCTCATCCTCACTGGCACATTCGTAAGCTTCGTAGCCCAGTTGGGCCAAGTAGCGCACGGCAATTTCAGAGAAGGTAATAAGATGGAGTTTTTCGCTGAGTTTGGGGAAGAATATATCGCGGCTTTCGCCTAACAGGCAAGACATAAGGCAAAGTTCACCAGATTCCTGAGGAGTCACAAAATAGCGCCGCACATCATTGGGGGCCGAAATGGGCTGGCGTTTCGTGACACGCTGGTTAAAACCATGCAGCAATGAGCCGTCTGAGAACGCTACATTCGCAAATCTGGCCATGGATATTTTTTGCGTCTCACTTTCCCGCACTAGGAACATTTCCATAATGCGTTTGCTTGCGCCCATCATATTGACAGGGTTGGCGGCTTTATCGGTCGATACGCAGAAATATTTTCTAGCGCCTGCTGCACGGGCAAGACTCAAGGTTTTGATAGTGTTAAAAATATTCACATCTACCATGCGCATGAGCGTGAAGGGGTCCTTCTCGCTGCGGACATGCTTAAGTGCAGACAGGTTGAGCACGTAATCGTAGGGTCCTTCAGTGGCCATTAGAGCTTCGAACTCGCGACTCCCACAGTCGAGGGCGAAGGTACGGAAATCGCCTTCTATATAGCCAAGCGTGCTGCGGATGTCACGCACGAGTTCAACCATGTTGTTTTCACTGATATCGACAACATGGAGGGCTTTGGGGTTGCGTTTGAATATTTCTTTGGTGACCGCTTGGCCGATGGAGCCGGCGCCGCCGATGACCAAAAAACGGCCAGTACGAACCTGTTCGTACAACCCCGCATCATTGCTACGAACATCTGAGCTGAAGAGCACAGATGTTCGACCGATCAGAGATAAATAATCCACGATTACTCCTTAATGTTACTAATTTGAACCAACTACGGTGCGGTTCAGGGCACGACGCAATCCATCATCCACAGATAGCGGTGGTGTCCAACCGAGCAACGAATGATTCAATTCGATACTAACCTGCAAACTTCCCAATAGGCGGTCTGCAACCGGGCCCTTACCGAGGAGCTTTGCGCCTGCCTTCAAGATGGAACATGGAACAGGAAAGAGTCTGGAAGGGCGCCCAATGGCACCCGCCATACGAGAAAGCAACTCAGCCGTCGACAGGTCTTCCCCATCGCTTACCATAAAGGTTTGATTGGCCGCTTTGGGGTGATTCAAGCATACCGTCAAAAAATCTACTAAATTTTCGATCGCCACAAAGCTTCGGAGATTATTGGTGACCGATCCTAACGGTAAAGGGACGCCTAGCCGCAGGAGGCGGGCCAAAGCCGCGAAGTTGGCTTTGACGCCCAATCCATAAACTAATGGTGGCCGAACAATGACAACCTCTAATCTTGTTTCCTGTGCAATTAACCGCAGCCCTTCCTCAGCCTCACGCTTTGACTGTCCATAGGGATCGCAAGGGTTGGCGGAGCCTGATGGCTTGAACGGAAAATTTGTTGGTGTTGATTCCCCACTAACCTTAATTGAGCTAATAAATATTAGACGCTTTACTCCATTTGCTGCAGCCTGACGGGCCAGATTCAGCGTTCCCTCGGCATTTACCCTGCGAAACTCCGCGAGAGGATCGATGGAATCGTCCGACATCACATGCACGCGGGCTGCCGAATGTACTATTGAGTCCATTCCTTCGAGTGCATCATTCCAGTTTGTAGAACCATCAATTGAGGGAATGATAACCTTATGAAGGCGCTCATCAGCTTGACTAGGGTCTAATCTGTAACAAGAACGAACCTGATCTCCGGTAGACAATAGTTTCTCGACCAAAGCAGTACCAACAAAACCACTGGCCCCTGTTACTAACACTTTCAATACTGATCCTCTGCTGATTTTGCGACCTGAGTCGATTTGATTATTGCCCTTCTGGACTTGTCTGTGCGGGCTTGCAACATCTGAACAATGTCATATGGACTATATTTCCGACCATCACTCAAATAAAATATCTCGACTCCCTTCGCAACAATAGTTCTAAGGTGAACGAGCACCCTTGCGCAATCGTCTACATGCACCATAGACTTAAGCTCGGGGAGCCCTTTAGGGGGCGCAGGAAACCAGCCACGAGCAATCCCACTTCTCATTTTGGCAAGATTACCCTTGAGTCCAGAGCCATACATCAAAGTAGGGCGTATTATCGGAACAACGATATTATTATTTTGGATTATAGATTTAAAGCAATTTTCAGCTAATAATTTAGATATCCCATAAGGGCCAGAAGCACAATGTCTGGGTGAGCCTCATCAAGAGGCGACTCACAGCCTTCTCCACCAGCCTTGGCACTTCTAACGAACAAAAATTGCTCAACACCAGCACTTACAGCTGAATCTACCAAGTTCTTGGTGGCCAAAGTATTGCACCTGTCATACTTATCGGACTTCGCCAAAAAAGGATGTAGCGTGAGCATATCCGGCCAAATGAAATACCGTGTTAATGTTTTTACCACCCAATGGAGGCTTTAATTCTTCACCAATGTCCCAATACTTAAATTCGTACCCATCTATGGGGCGCCTCCTCAAGATAATAACCTTCTCAGAAAAATTATCTAGATACTTTACAAAACGACGCCCGAGGAAACCAGAACCTCCAGACACTGCACAAATTCCGAAATTAACCATCCACTAAGCCACATCAAAGCAACCTTCATACTCAGACACAATTGATTGCCATTCAAAAGATTTAGCATAATCCGGCTCTGGCCTAAATTGATCTAGGCTTTCTAATAGAATGACTTCGTCTAGATCAGAAAATTTAGTAAACATAAATCCGTAGCCACCCAGGGTAAATCTATTTTGAGGGACATCAATTGAGAATATAGGCATCCCTGAAACTATCATCTCAATTAATGAAGGGGCACTTCCACAGAGAGTATGAGAATGAATATATGCTTTGCAATTTCGTCTAACAAAATCTAGCTCTGGCTTAACATAAAGTCCATCTATCAAATAAATACTAGCGACAGAAGAAAACTCTTGCAGCACTCTTCTCCCGTATTCTGAATTTGAAAAATTAGAAATTAATACCAATGGTACATCGGTTCTCTCTCTAAAATAGTCACATATTTCAAACAGCTTATTGTCTTCAATGGAACGGCTTACTGAAAGAAAATAGTCGCTATTAATGAATGGATACTTTCTGTTCAATTCACCCTCCGAGCTCATTATCGATTGATCAATAAACCCACCATATGCGATTACTTTTAATTGATTGGAGCGATGAAGTTTTTCATCAAAATATTGTAAATAGTGCTCATTATCAATAATAACTTTGTCTGCGAACCTTTTAGAAAGGAGGAAACAAAATTTCAAATACCACCTAGCAAATAACGAAAACTGAGGCCGTTCCCATTCAACACCACCTATATTTACCGCAATTTTCAGACTATTAAAACTCAAAATCTTCAACATCACCGAGGCTGGGATTCCCTGGATACCAAGTAATAATTGCGTTCTACAATAAAAAAAAGCAATGGCAATGGAGAGAAAATCAAAGAGCAGCCCTTGGTAACCCGCCGCGCTCAACGGCAGGCTTATAACTTTCACATTGGCAGGCAATTCGTCAAGATCAACAGGTGTTTCTTTTGGATTAAAGACAAGGTAGCTAACATTTGAGCTTGCCTTCTCAACAAGATTATTAACAAGCTGATCCCACCCACCATAACTCGCATAGATTCCGTGGGACCCAATGATTGCAATTCGCATTATTTTAGATAATCCTGATAATAGTCTGTTATGTATTCATTCAATGCTACTTTCCAATCTCGCATATGATTTTGATGCCTTAGATTTAACTTCCTATTAACAAGCCGCTCATTTGGTGGGCGCGCAGCAAAGTATTCATCTGAAAAATATGAAGAATCCACTTCTGCAATTTTCACTGAGGATTCAAGCCCCAATATCTTAAGCAATTCTTGAGTAACCTCAAGCCGACTAGTCTCACCACCGCACACCATGTTGTAAAGGCCCCAACATTCATCCGCGATAAGTGCTTTGCAGTTTCTAGCAAAGTCGACAGTGTATGTTGGAGTACCGTCCTTATCATTGACGATATTGAGCTCAGTTTGGCCATCTTTCAGCTGTTTCATCAACTTCTGAATGAACTTCTTATCCTTGTTAGGACCAGATCCCATCATCCAGCCTGCACGACACACCAGGTAACGATTAGCATTTTCAATCACAAATCTTTCACCCATGAATTTAGAGCGCGCGTACACACCTAATGGATTGGGTACATCCCAATCGTCATACAACTCTTTCTCACCATCGAATATACCGGCAGTCGAAATATACAAAAGCGGGATGTTCAGTTCATTAGCAATATACACAGCATTCTCAACCGCAATTGTGTTGGTCATATATGTGTCATCAGGGTGATTTTCACAATATTCTAAACTCGTATATGCACCTAAATGAAACAAATAGTCCGGGTTAAAATCAATCACATCTCGCCGATAACTTTCTAGATCCCTGAAGTCCATGTATGTGAGCCAAGCAGCATTGACATCTACATCTGTGCACTTAAGATCATGTGACCCCTTAAAAACGTCATAAAACGAATCACCAAGCATCCCGCCTGATCCCGCCATATATATTTTATTCATATTGTTATATCTCTAGCTAAATTTGTTTTAAAACTCTCGCAGGATTTCCGCCCACAACTGTGCGTGGCTGAACTGTTTTTGTTACTACTGACCCAGCTGCTACGACTGAATTAGACCCTATAGTCACACCATCAAGAATAATAGCCCCCGACCCGATCCACGATCCAGCCCCTATAATTACACCAAGTCGATTCGTGCCTTGTTCCCGAATATTTTTTGACGGATCTTCAAAATCGTGATTCTCAGAAAAAATCTTTACTGATGGCCCAATAATAACGTCATGCTCGATGACTACTTTTCCCCGAACCTGAATAAAACAGTTCTCTGAAATACCCACCCGATCTTCGATTACTATACCTTCACCTAGTTCGGAGAATACTCCCGTACAATCAATTTTTGTTCCCGCCTTAATCGTCACATTGTTACCGATCAATACGCCTGCACGACACAACGCGTTAATAAAAACGTGATCGCCAACAAAAACGCCACGACCAATAATAATATTCCTAGCAAATGACAATTTAACACCACAGCCCAGGAAGTTGATCCATCCTGAACTCCCCAGTCTCGGTTTATTTATAAAGAATCGAACTAATTGCCACCCTTTCACGAAGACCAATTCAATTAAGTCAGAAGAGCTAATAGAACCATCGAACTTATAGCCGGAGCGACCAAGCTGACTAGCAATACTATTTAGTAATTCACCGAACATTTAGTACCCCCACCACATAGGAAGCTCGACCACATTTAGGAACCATATTATGAATCCATCCTCCCGTCACTCATAAGACTGAAGAGAACACATTAAGCACTAACTAGCAATTGACTGTTTAGCTAAGTAGTCGCCTACGAAGGTCGGCACACTTTACAAAAAAATCATAGGTCTTTCCGAAATGATTATTCAAAATAACATAAACCAAAACCTATGATCGTAAGGCTACCGATTTTTGAGTTTTAAGGTCACTGGGATAGCAAGAAGAAATGAATGCGTTCTTGGCGGAACGGGTTCTCCGGAAATCATCGCCAGTTTAGACCCAAAAATAAACCCACTAATCATTTCAAATCCCTGCCTCAACCAACTGCCAGAAAGTGTTCTACCTCCTTCCACCCAACATATTTTATAGCCAAAATTCTGTAAATAACTAATTGAAGGAGATGTGCCATTAGCAAAATCATTCGTATGCTGCTCGAAAAGTATCACCGGCATTTTCCGAGAAAGAGTTTCTGTTGCGCCTCTAAGAACCTCGAACTCAAAACCCTCCACATCAATTTTGATAAATGAGATATCACCAATGTTAAGATTATCTAGCTTTTCCAGCTGAATATCATAGGTTTTACGGTCAGTTTCGTCAGAGACCTTATCTATCCAAGATGCCATAAGATTTCCAGCCACCTCTTTAAGAACGAATTTACCATTCTCATCACCCAACCCAATCATTGATGTTTCAATATTTGAACACTGCCTTGCATTGAACTGCAATAATTGAAAAACATCCTGATTTGGCTCAAATGCATAGACTTTCTTGAATAATTCTGAAAGATATAAGGAATGATTACCAATGTTAGCATTAATATCTAAAGCGGCTCCCTTTTTGAAATGATCCTTTAAAGAATCTAAATAAGGAAATAAAAAATCCTACTCATCTTTTTCAAAACACCCAAAAAGATTTATATATCGACCTATTGCGTCATGGGCAAAAATAGCCTTCTTTTTGTCTGAAGACGATGAGAAGTCGATTTCAAACTTCCTCATGTAGCCTGCAATGCCAAGCCTTACTAACTCAGAAGCCGAAACTCTCTTGCGCATACTATATAGAATGTTATTCGTCATTTTTTGTCCAATTTTTATGTAACGTTTATTATTAAGTCCGAAGAACATCATTGCAAATTTTTTCAATCAACAATGCCATCCCTAAGACCCAATTCTAGAACCGTTAACTCATATCGTAGAGGATCATTACTTAAGCTCTATGTGAAGAAATATCATGGACATTATGAAATATCTTTTAAGTAATCCCGTATACCATCTTCCAAGTTAAAAGACGCAGAAAACCTAGTCATTTGTCTCAACTTTTTACAGTCGAGAGAAAGGCACATAACGTCCGGAGCTTCTAGCCCAACATGGTTTGTATTAGCCTGCATGTTCAATCCCCGTTCTAATATACATACTAACTCGTTAACCGATGCTTCAAATCCCGATCCAATATTATAGATTCCAGAGACTTTTGAGCCTAACAACTCATCAACGGCCGATAAGAAATCGTCAATATATAGGTAGTCCTTTTTGCTGTTCCCATCGCCAAAGATATCAATGGCCCGTGAGTTACGGATCTTATCTGCAAAAATCGAAATGACGCCCTGATGTTTCTTTGGAGACTGGTTTCTCCCATATATGTTAGTAGGTCGCAACAAGAGGTATGGTAAATTCAATTCCTCTGCACGTCTAATAACAATATCCTCCCCTGCTTTTTTAACCCTCCCATATTCTGTTATGGGACATAACTCATCGAGTTCAGAAAAAGCAAAACCCTTTGACTCACCATAAACTGAACCGCCTGAGGATAGGTAAACAAACTTGAGTTTCGCATTGGCGATTCTACTAAATAGAAACTCAAGGTCAGCAACCTCACCATCGCTGACACTAATGTCAGAATCACTAATCTGACGCGGAGCTGCTCGACCAATTAGATAAAAGAATACATCTGTTGCTCGGAGTATTTGTTCTGATTTTCTTTGAAATGATTCCCAATCGATGTATGTTACATTTGCCGCGAGTAACCGTGGCACCGATCTAGAAACAATTACAACCTCGTTGCCGTCCTTGTTAGAAAAATAGCTTGCTAAATTAGTCCCTAGAAAGCCTGTCCCACCATATAAAAGTATCCTCACATTAATTCCCTAAATACAGACATCGTTGCATCGTGGTAGCCTTGGGGGCTGTGAAAATCATCTAGATATTTCCTACAGTTATCAAAATAATTAGTTTCATCATCGCTTAAGACTTCAGTAATTGCTTTTGCAAGAGCGAATGGATTGCCGCTCTCAAAAAGCTTGCCATTATATCCATCCACAACTAAATCCGGGATGCCTCCAATTCTGGATCCGACTACTGGTATACCAAGATCAAAGGATTGAAGAATTACATATGGGCTCACCTCATACCACTCGGAAGGGACGACAGTTAATTTTGCGGATCTAATGATTTCTTGAAGACCACTCCCCCACATAGGGCCCAAAAATTTAATTTTCCCTGGGGATATTTTTCCAGCAATTTCTTTAAGAGAGGATAACTGTGGACCATCGCCTATAACATACAAAGCTACGTCACCTAGATGTTTCATTGCTTCTAACAGTGTATGTATACCTTTTT
>Ga0307492_10001278_pt1 | contig 10471 bp, 10 predicted proteins | sample SI3LmetaG_FD_202365 | JGI IMG/M metagenome (GOLD analysis project Ga0307492, IMG submission 202365) | Sea-ice brine microbial communities from Beaufort Sea near Barrow, Alaska, United States - SI3L | ecosystem: Environmental > Aquatic > Marine > Coastal | place: USA: Alaska | collected 2017-05-06
GAGTTATTAATTGCAGTATCAGGTATTGCAAAAAGACATATAAAAGTACAGGTGACAAAAACTATGCCGAGCGCCTTATTCAATCAAATCCTCTATTTCAATTATTGAGTTGTTCATGATCATCGAGAAAATTGCTTCCGAGCTAAACGCCACGCCAAAACAAATTCAAGCCGCAGTGGCTTTATTAGATGAGGGAGCTACGGTGCCCTTTATCGCTCGTTACCGTAAAGAGGTTACCCAAGGTTTGGATGATACTCAACTGCGTAACTTAGAGCAGCGCCTAGGCTATTTACGTGACTTAGAAGCGCGTCGTAAGGTCATTTTGAAATCCATTAATGAACAAGGTAAATTGGAAGAAGGTTTAAAGGTAAAATTACTTGCCGCTGACAATAAAACCACTCTTGAAGACTTATATTTACCTTATAAACCACGTCGACGAACCAAAGGCCAGATTGCAATTGAAGCCGGTTTAGAGCCACTTGCCGACCACCTTTATACCAATCCAGACGCCCAACCTGAAACTCTCGCAGAGCAATATATTAGTATCGAGCATAATATTGCAGACAGTAAAGCGGCGTTAGATGGTGCAAAATTTATTTTGATGGAGCGCTTTTCTGAAAATGCAGATTTACTGCAAAACGTTCGTCAGTACCTCACTCGTAATGCACATATGAAGAGCGCTGTTGCCCCAGGGAAAGAAACTGAAGGACAAAAGTATAAAGACTACTTTGACTATACTGAAAAGTACGCGAAAATCCCATCACACCGTGCTCTAGCTATGTTTAGAGGTCGTAACGAAGGTATACTTCAAATTAATATCGATGCCGATCCTCAACAAGAGGAGGGCGCGCGGAGGTCGCATGGTGAAGAGCTAATAGAGCAATCTCTGAATTTACGTTTGACCGATTCTGCACGAGATAAATGGTTAACTTCAGTTGTTCAGTGGACATGGAAAATTAAAATCCTTCTACATATGCAGACTGAACTTTTCGGCACGTTGCGAGAGCAAGCAGAAGCTGAGGCAATACAGGTATTTGCGAAAAATCTTAATGATCTCTTAATGGCTGCACCAGCAGGACCAAAAGTCACTATGGGTTTGGATCCAGGCATTCGTACCGGAGTGAAACTCGCGATTGTTGATGCTACGGGCAAGGTCATTCATACCACTACCTTTTTCCCTCATGCACCGCAAAATCAATGGGAGAAGTCGAAACGCACCCTCTCGACTTTATGCAAACAACATAAAGTCGATTTGATCAGCATCGGTAATGGCACCGGCTCTCGTGAGACTGACAAGTTAGTTGGCGAAATGATGAAAGCTGAACCCGAATTAAAAGTACAGCGCATTGTGATCAGTGAAGCAGGCGCGTCGGTTTACTCCGCTTCAGAACTCGCCTCAAACGAATTACCAGGTATGGATGTATCACTGCGCGGCGCAGTGTCAATTGCACGCCGACTTCAAGACCCACTAGCCGAACTAGTGAAAATTGAACCCAAAGCTATTGGCGTTGGTCAATATCAACATGACGTTAGCCAAAGTCAGCTGGGTAAATCGTTGGACACCGTCATTGAAGATTGCGTAAATGCCGTGGGGGTTGACTTAAATACAGCAAGCCCTGCATTGTTGTCGCATGTGTCTGGCTTAAACAAAACCTTAGCCAATAACATTGTCATGTTCCGTGATGCCCACGGTGCTTTTGCAGATCGTAAAGCACTGAAGAAAGTCGAAAGATTAGGGCCTAAAGCTTATGAACAAGCTGCTGGTTTTCTTAGAGTAATGAACGGTAAGAATGCGCTGGACGCTTCGGCAGTTCACCCAGAGGCTTATACGTTAATCGACATTATTGCAGCTAAGGCAAACGTTGCTGTAAATGATATGGTCGGCAATACTGAGCTATTAGCGCAACTTAGACCGGAAGAATTTGTAACTGAAGAATTTGGTTTACCAACCCTTAAAGACATCTTAAAAGAGTTAGATAAACCCGGACGTGACCCGCGACCTGAGTTTAAAACAGCTAGCTTTAAAGAAGGGGTCGAAACGATGAAAGACCTCAAGGAAGGAATGATCTTAGAAGGTGTTGTTAGTAATGTGGCAAATTTTGGCGCATTCGTTGATATCGGTGTTCACCAAGATGGTTTGGTTCACATTTCGTCAATGACAAATACCTATATTAGCGATCCTCGTGAAGTCGTAAAAACGGGTGACGTCGTAAAAGTAAAGGTGATGGAAGTCGATGTAGCGCGTAAGCGAATTTCGTTATCGATGCGCATGGATGACACCCCCACAGATTCAAATAACGCACCTAAAAGCAGGCCTGAACGTGCAGCTAAACCAAAGGCGCAAAACAATGGAACTGCACGCAGTCAGAAACCGGCGGCTAAGCAAAGCGCTGGAAACGCGGCAATGGGCAATGCGTTTGCCGATGCATTCAATAAAGCGAAAAAATAGCAATGGACGCAGTGATGTCCTATATAGGCAATGGCTTAGCTAAGTTTTTAAGTAAACCCACTGCGTATTACCAAACATTTTCATTATTAAGTGCAGACCAACTCCAAGCCAATCTTCGGATAGGTGATCTCATTCTGGTTGAAGGCAACAATCGTATTAGCTCAGCCATAAAGTATCTCACTCAATCTACTTGGTCACACGTTTGCATATTTATTGGCGAGCAACCTGACCTAAATCCTATTTTAGAAGCTGATTTAGTGGAAGGTGTCATTACGGTACCATTGAACAAATATGACGGCTTTAACTTGCGAATTTGTCGTCCCGTTAATTTAACTACAGAAGATACAGCAGCGTTATTGAGCTTCGTCACAGAAAGGATCGGGCATCAATACGATACTAAAAATATCTTTGATTTAATGCGTTATCTATTACCAACACCGCCTGTTCCTCAGCGTTTTCGGCGCGGTATGCTAGCCTTCGGTAGTGGAGATCCGACCAAAGCGATTTGTTCAACATTAATTGCTCAAGCATTTCAGTCCATTCGCTATCCTATCTTGCCTATGCAAATTGACGAATATGAAGACTTAATGCAAACCAACTTAAATAACGAGGGCGATGCTAGCAACGTTATTACGCAAAACAATGATGAACAAGAAACGGTGCAAATAAACCTAAAGAAGGTCGTCAGACTCAACGACGAACAACTTTTAGCGAAACGCCATTTCAGTCATTTTACACCAAGAGATTTTGATTTATCACCTTACTTTGAAGTGGTGAAACCCACGTTAACCGCCGGATTTGACTATCAGGATATTCAGTGGTCTGAGCACGAATAACGCAATCGTTTATCAGCATTAACCTTTTGTTAATCTCAATAAACCTGCCAGTAATTATACTGTTAAATTCAGGCTGCTTTGTGATGGTGCAAAAACGCCTGCATAAAAACCGCTTACCACCGTAGCCGTTCGCTGTGCCTGCTCATTCAATTCTAAATCCGCTTTCAATACTTGTCTTCCGGCGTCTATTCCAGCCATAGACATGTCGCTTGGGGGAGAGGGTGTTGGTGATACATCTGCTGTTTGCTCTTTAGCTAGCTCACTGCGAGCCGATTTTTCTTGCTGTGTTGCATCAGCGGCCACTTTATAATCTTGCGCTGAAGGCTCTGCAGGTGCTAATGCAGCGGCCTTAACCTGCTGCATTTTACGGATTGTATCAGCCGGTGTCTTCTCGGCTGATACATCTATCGAAACTTCGCCACCAACGGCATAGCGTTTCCCGTCTGGACCCGATTCGTATTCGTATGATGGCGCGCCGGCATACTGACCACCAACTGCGGCATGAGCTTGCTCGTGCATGCGTACTTCACGATCTCGTTCTCTTAAACCACGAACCTCTTTGTCGTCCACTTTTTTGTCGTCGTTTTGTTGCTCTTGCTTCGACTCCGCATTTTCTTTCCCTGCACTTTCTTGATCCGCATTATCTTTACTAGCTTCGCCATTTAAGTTGTTTGCAAAGGCCTGGCTAACTGTTGGGCGCTCATAGGTAGGGTTTTGGAATAAATTTGCCTGATTAGCAGCTTGACTATTGCGCTCTCCATCGCCAGCAAGCCCTCTTTCTGCAGCACTTCTCTCACCTTGTGTGACCGAAGGAATTGCTTCACGTAATACATTATCGCGACGCACAGCATCCGTTCCTACACTATTGGTAGGATAGCCAAAGCTATTCGGGATGACTGTTACAATATTCACTTGTTTCTCTATACTCTCATCTTAATAAAACGTAATTGTGCCTTAAGCGAAGGTATCAATGATGGTACCGAGCATTCCATCCGCAGTTTTGATCACTTTAGCTGATGCTTCTGCTTGCAAGTTTCCTGAGATTAATTCCACCGCACTTTGGTTAATATTTATTGGATTTTCACGATTCGGATTATTCGCTGAAGACAAATCAACAGTAGCTTGCCTAACTTGCTCAACCCCCTGATTATAACCTTGAACGCCTGCGTAAAAAGCACTCGATGAATTGCCAGTATCAATACCATTTGTCATTTATTACAACCTCTTTGCTAACCATAGCAGGTGTCCATATCCTACATATCGAGATATATGAGTGTACAGCTGAGACCAAAAAATCACTATACCCTATCGTATCCTTGTTATCGGCAGCGCTCTAAAATTCTTTAATAATTATTTTAATTTAATTTATAAATTAGTAGGTGGAATTACAAACATCATGAATGAAGTCGACTATGTGCTTGGAAAATTCATCCGCATTGGTTAAAAAAGGAGCGTGAGAAGCGTGCTTAAATATCAAATGACGACTGGTTGGCTGAAGGTGTTGAATTTGATTAATGGCCTGATAAGGTACCAGGTTATCTAGTCTTCCATAAGTGCGCAAAGTAGGTATTTTGATATCTTTAATGCCCTGCCTAATATCTGCCTCTTGTAGAATTTTTAGCCCATGGGACAACGCAATTATATTAGGCGCGGGGTAAATATTAATGGCAGTGGTAATTTCTTTTATTAACGCTTTAGCATTTTCGACACCCATCATTTGAATGGCTAAGAAACGTGATAATGTTTTACGATGATTTTGCTTTAATTGCTGCATAAACATAGCCAATACGTCAGGCTTAATACCTGGCCATTCATCCGCCATTTGAAACTTAGGTGTTGTCGCAATCGTCAATAGTCCAATTAAATTCGGATGGTGTTTACTCGCTAAGTATTGAGCAAGCAGGCCCCCTAAAGACCACCCAATTAATATCGTGTTTTCCTTAACTTCTGGGATAATAGAATTTGCAATCGCGGCTAAATCGTAAGGACTAGGAACAAGCTCATGCTTTTCACCGTGCCCAGGTAAGCTTATGGTATAGCAATTGAAAGTTAGGTAAGCGTTTATACCACGTTCTTTTAATTGGGTTTGCAGCATTTTAATGAGTTGCGTGAATGCACCTGAATTCATCCCCCAACCATGTATAAATCCGATATTAACATCTGTATTTTTGGTCAGGCTACTTGGGGTTATGGGCATGTTAGTCTTTATCCATTAGAACGAATTTTTTAAAGTATGGCTGATAATGTGGATAGTAATTTGAATGATATATAGTCCAGCGTGTAAAATATTTATAAAGAGGCTAACACGGCTGAGAGCCTTTATGCAGGTATTTTTAGCCCGCTGCGCAGCGCAATTTAAGACACCAATAAAATCAGCATTTGGACATCAACATTGTTACTTGTGTCATCAGTATTGTGCTCACATTGTATGCCACTATTGTATTGATACATTGGTTGAAAGAGGTTTCGGGCAAAGTGTTTTAGGTGCCCAGGATTTGCTACGCAATCCCCATGTATTAAAAAATTTAGACACTCCAAATTATGATCATTTATATGCAATAGATAATTATGTTTGGCCAATAAACAAACTGGTGTTAAATATGAAATTTGCTCATAAACCAGTTGCCGCTAGAGTATTAGCTATGATGTTTATGCGCTTCGTATTCGCACCTTGTATAGATCCAACGAATCTCGCTCCATCTCTGGCAAAGCCAAACAGCTCATCTGGTTGTGCGCGTAATAATGCTAAAGCAAACGATATTCCACAACTCCTAGTGCCAGTACCTCTATCAAATAAACGTTATTGGCAACGACAATATAATCAAGCTCAGTTATTGTGTGATTGGTTGAGTAAAGCCACTCATATCCCTAACAAAGCCATTGTTCAAAGAGTTAAACATACCTTGGCACAAACAGAGTTAGATAAACAACAACGCATTACAAATGTCGAAAATGCGTTTAAATGTGATTTAATTTTGAACGCAAGCCATGTTGCGATAATAGACGATGTCATTAGCACCGGCGTTACTATTAATGCCGTTTGCCGAGCTATAAAAATACTTAATCCCACAGTGAAAATTTCCGTATGGGCCATGGCTGTTACCTTATTGAATTAAAAAAGCACCCTGATTACGAAACATAACATGTCGTACCCAGGGTGCTTATGCTCACTGTCAGCTTTATAATTTATTTAATTAATGGTGACATATACAAGCTGTTTGCCATTAATTTGCTGGTGCCGTCCCAGTAGCCGCGGAAGTGAATGTTGTCAACGAAGCCTATTACAACTCCCTTACCAATAGGCTTAGCGACAATTGCGGTTGTTTTGCCAATTAGCTTTTGTAGCTCATCGGCAGTGTAACCGGCTACAAGTGGCTTTGCTTGATAAGTAGCAACTTCATTGAAAGGGTCATTTGATGGTTTCATTACCATATTTGTGGTTTTAAATAGCGGTAAATCACTATCTTCATAACCAAACATAAGCGGATGACTAAGATCAACGTCAGCACGGTAAACCGAACCTGCGATCAGCTTTTTAGCGGCCAGCGCGTCTTTGTCACCAAAACCAAGTCCCTCAGTACTGAACGCTTCGTCTACTTTACTGTTTGCTATAACCTCATTATCAATCCATTTTTTCTTACTGAACCAACGTACTGCTGATTTTTGACCAATCAGGATGCCGCCTTTTTTCACCCACTCTTTTATACCAGCGGCGGTGTCGTCATTGACCGAGGTGTAAGTACCGGAAGCAAACACAATATGTGTATACTCAGAAATATTGCTATCGTTCAAATCCGACAAATCCAATAAGGTTGCTGGCAAACCTAAACGAGTATCAAAATAATGCCAAATTTCGCCGACTTCATATTGCGACGTCCCCTTCCCGCCAATTAATAACACTTTTGGTAAGGTCACAGGAGCGAATTGCCTGCTGCCCAAGTCGATCCCTTTTGATGTCAGTCCTGAAGCAACGTTATATAAATTAATATTGAGCTTTTTCGCTTGTGTCGACAATATATCAAGCAAGTTAGTTGGCTGTTGCAGGGCCATTGGAATGACAATTGCGCCTTTGGCGAAATCTCTCGACGTTGTTGATCCCGCAGCCGTAACTTGAGCAGTAAAATCAGCACCAGCTGCTCTTACTTGGACCTCATTGCTTAATAAATACTGCAACAGCGCTGGCGCTTTATAATCGTGCCACTCGAATGCATATGCGTACACATTTGCGGTAAGCGTTGTTTGTGCAATTTCACGTTCCGTCGACTTTTCTGTAGACAAATTACGCATCTCTGATTTGCTAAGCGACGAATAATTCAGATTAAACGCTAAAGGTAAATTCCAATTTGAAACGTCATAAAAGGTATTGTCCGTAAAGCGCTGACGTTCAGAAAACAAAGATCGAATGAGACGGTATTGAGCTTGGTCAACAGGCACAACTAGCGCATTATTTGCTTGTAATTCTAAGCCATCGACCTTGGCGCTTTTTGCCACGACAGAGAAATCGATTTGATGAGAAGACAGAATTTCTTGAACACGTTCAAATCTGCTTTGGTCTAAATTACCTTGAATAACAAAAGCATTAATTTTGTCATCTTTGATCAATTTTTTAGTATCTATATAAAACTGCTTTTGATAAGCAAAAATCGCACGCTTATTGGCCACTGATCCTGCAAACGTCGACAACGATGTTGTGACTTGATTCTGAATCGTATCAGGGAAGCTTAATACACCGTTAATAGAGTCCTGCAGGTGGCCCCGGCTGCTTGCCTGCTCAAACAAAATACCAATGCTGCCATGCGCATCCGGGTAGGTAGAGCCTTTTCCATAGTAAAAATCATCAAAGCTTTCTTCGGTGAAATAAAGCTGTTTTTGATCATCTAATGCTTGCGCGTGGAAGTCGCCTAAAGCCGCTGTTAACGTTACATTTGTGTCGGGCGTCCAAGGGTTTTTACGAGAAGAAATACCGGGTTGAAAAAAGTAAGTACTGTCAGTTCCCATTTCATGGAAATCGGTCAATACATGCGGGCGCCATTGATGAAACTCAGCAATACGTGCACGACTCTCTGGGTGAGTAAGTAATAACCAATCACGGTTTAAGTCAAACCAGTAATGGTTTGTTCTGCCTGATGGCCAGTGCTCTCTATGTTCTCTGTGCAACTTGTCGCTCACTAAGGTGTTACCTTTGTGTGAGTTAGCCCATTGTGCGAAACGAGACAGGCCATCTGGATTTAACGACGGGTCGAGTAAAATAATATTTGCATTTAACAGATTCTGAACCTCAGCACCGTTCGATGCAGCAAGGTGATATGCCACCAACATTGACGCATTGGCACCCGACGGTTCATTGCCATGTACGCTGTAACCCATATTAATGATTAAAGGAGCGTCAGCAGGAGCTGATTTGCCAGCATCAATTCTAGCCACATGTTCTGTGCGCAGCTGATCAATATTCGAATGATTGGACGGACTCGTAATGGTTAGCAATAACAAAGGACGATGCTCGTGAGTGCGTCCAATTTCCTTGATTGTAACCCTGTCAGATGCTTCAGCTAATGCATACATATAATTCACTAGTTGGTCATGGCGCACATGCCAGGTACCTACTGGGTAGCCAAGAACGTCGGCAGGTAACGGTATGTTACTGTCGTAATTTTGATCCTTGGGAAGGTAATCTAGGTCGCTATCTTTTGCGAAACTAGGAGCCGCAAACAACATGCAAAACATTAGAACAATTGCTGCCAATGAGCATCGACTTATAAAATATTGCGGATTAAACATGAAGATTCCTTTATATGCTGTCTTATTTTATTCTTATGACTAGGGCGCATTGAAGATTCAAAGCGCATGCATCTTACCCTATATCGCAATACTTAAAAGCCTACACTAATATTTAAAGCCTAAATCTCATCCTTAACAACCGATTGTTGCCATTAAAAACCAACTCCAATCCTTAAAACCTCACTATTTGTTAATCGATAAACCGATTTTTTATAAAATAGTTGTAAAAATACTAATACCCGACTGTTTTACTCAGGTAATTTTGCTATTATGGTAATCAGAATTTAATTTCACTTGGGGAGGTCATTATGATCAATATATCGGAATCAGCACAAACTCACTTTGGTAAACTTTTATCGCAACAAGGTGAAGGCACAAATATTCGAGTATTTGTGGTAAACCCAGGTACCTCAACAGCTGAATGTGGCGTGTCATATTGCCCGGCAGATGCCGTAGAAGAAACAGATGTTACGCTTCCGTTTAATGGCTTTAATGCTGTTGTTGATAAAGAAAGTGCGCCATATTTGGAAGAAGCAGAAATTGATTTTGTTACCGACCAAATGGGCTCACAGTTAACGCTTAAAGCACCAAATGCGAAAGCCAAGAAGTTAAGTGATGATGCAAGCTTGGTTGAACGCCTTAATTATATGATCGAAACAGATGTTAATCCCGGTCTTGCAAGTCACGGCGGCAAAGTAGTTTTGATTGAAATAACTGAAGACAAGACTGCTGTGTTGCAATTTGGCGGTGGCTGCAATGGTTGCTCTCAGGTCGACGTGACATTAAAGCACGGTATTGAAAAGCAGATGTTAGTTGAGTTTGAAGGTGAAATATTGGCAGTGAAAGACGCTACTGAACATGAAGCGGGTGAGCATTCTTACTACTAAACATAATAGATATTAGTAGCTATACGCAAAAGACTTCATTAATCTGCTAAGGTTAGTGAAGTTGTTGTTTATAGGAGAGTGAGGCGCATGCTAAATGAATAGTTGGATAGATAAAATAACCCACGAACCCCTTCGACATTGGCTGCGCTTCATAAAAGGTTTTGCCATTTTTATGGTCGGTGTTGCTTTGTGGTATTCAGACTTAGCTTTAGTGTACCTAGGCGTTTCGGACGCTGCTGTGCATAACTACAGCGATCCATCAAAAATTATCGCACTAGTGTTCCTATTCTGCGGAACTATTATCTCTGTTGTTGGTTATTTACAAATACTTATTTGCAGACTCTTACCGAGTAAAACTGGACTACGAAATAAGTAATAAAACCCTAATAAAATCACTGGAATAAAAAAAGTGGCCATTTCAATTAACAATATGGCCATTATGATCAAAGGCCTAGGGATACGTAGCTATGAATTTACTAATTATATCTCAACTATTTTGTCGTTTTAGCACTATTGATGCC
>Ga0307492_10001279_pt1 | contig 10470 bp, 7 predicted proteins | sample SI3LmetaG_FD_202365 | JGI IMG/M metagenome (GOLD analysis project Ga0307492, IMG submission 202365) | Sea-ice brine microbial communities from Beaufort Sea near Barrow, Alaska, United States - SI3L | ecosystem: Environmental > Aquatic > Marine > Coastal | place: USA: Alaska | collected 2017-05-06
CGGACTTGGCTGCGGATTGATTGATATGAACTTACTGGCGTCAACTGTAATCACACCCGATACTAAATTATGGACATATGATAAGCGGTTAAATAAATTAGCAAATAAACTCAATGTTATCTACCAACCTGTTTCGACGGAACCGCGCCCGTCGTAGTGCCGTGCATTGGGGAGGTATGTCTGGCTTCATCAATAAACCATTGCCCAAAAGCCGCTATACGAGGGTGGTCGATGTACTCTTTCCGTGACCGCTAGCAGTAATAGCTAGCTGGCAAGAATGTCAGCTTCATAGTCTTTAGCATGTAATAACTGTGGTCAAAACTGGCAGCAGGCAAGTTATCCTAGTCACTAACTCTGTGATAAATGTGCAGTTTTCATTCAGGGGAAACCTTTTGGCCGAAGCGTTTACGAGCTTGATGCATAATTATTTTTGGTAGCCATTATTACAGTAGATTTGTGCAGTTGATTTGAAAGATCGCCGATGCGATAGCAGCCATTAAGCTGCCCGAGTTGGCTTTGTCACTACCCGCTAGATCCAGAGCTGTACCGTGATCGACAGAGCTACGGATGATGGGTAAGCCGAGTGTGGTATTGATAGCGTTATGAAACCCAGCGTGTTTTAGCACGGGCAAGCCCTGGTCGTGATACATCGCTAAAACGACGTCAGCATCGGCCAGAGCCGATGGTGTGAATACAGTGTCAGCTGGATAGGGGCCGCTGACATTCATGCCTCTGGATTGAAGTGTTTCAATAGCAGGGATTATCGATTCGATCTCTTCGTGACCCAGGTAACCATTTTCACCGGCATGGGGATTGAGGCCGCATATTTTAATATGAGGATTGTTGAGGCCAAATCGTGAGCGTAGATCGTGATCGACGATTTCGCTGATCTCAATGATCAATGCTGTGGTGATGGCGTCAGGGACGGCTCGCAAAGGCATGTGGATGGTAGCTAGTGCGACTCTTAAATTATCGGTTGCGAGCAACATAACGGGTTTTTTAACGCCACATATTTCGGCGAGGTACTCGGTGTGCCCACTAAACGGAATGCCTGCTTCATTAATGATGTCTTTTTGTACGGGCGCTGTGACCATGGCATCAAACTCACCGGATAGGCAACCTTTGCAGGCTCGATCAAGAGTTTTGAGTACGTAATCTGCATTTTTTTTATTAAGCTCACCGGCTATACAGGGAGCACTTAAAGGTATTTGCAGTATCTCTAGCAAATTCACATCGGTGTTGTTTTTGCTTGGTTCATAATCAGCATATTGTTGGCTATAGCCTAGCTGTTCCGCACGTTGCATGATCAGCTTTTTATCGCCTATGATGACGAGTCTGGCATCGAAGTGATGGGTCTTGATCTGAGCGATTATGTCTGGGCCGATACCCGCTGGTTCGCCGCTAGTGATCGCTATGCAGGGGCTGGTTTGACGCGATGATGATGAGTTAAGCATCAGAGTCGGTATCAGTATCAGTATCAGCGTCAGTGATGATCACATAAGCTTCGTCTCTCAAGCGCTGCTGCCATATTTCAAAGACTTCTCGTTGTTTTTGTAGCAATAACTGCTCGCGAATTTTATTGCGTTTGACTTCAACTGTTTCATCCAGCGTGCGATGCCCGGTAACTTCGACGATATGCCAACCAAAGGATGATTTAAATGGTTCGCTGATTTCTCCTGGCGCCAGTGTATTGGTAATTGTTTCGTAACGTTTTACTGTCGCACCTGGCACCATCCAGCCAATGTCGCCACCTTCTGCCCCCGAAACATAGTCGACTGAATGTAACTTTGCTAATACTGAAAAATCTTCACCGTTTAATATACGTTGGCGTAATTCGACCAGGCGCTCTCTGGCAGTTTCTTCGCTGATGATTTCATTGGCTCTGATCAAGATATGTCGTGATTTGGTTTGCTCTGTGAGTATCTGGTCAATAGCGCGGCGCTCGTTCAGGGTTATGATGTGAAAGCCGCTGGGGCTGCGCAAAGGACCATCATAGTCACCGGATTGCATTTTGATTACCGCATCAGTAAACAGCCCTGGAATTTCGGCTCTGCCGCGCCAACCGAGGTTACCGCCTTGTAACGCAGTAGCGCCAGATGAAAACTCATTGGCTAGTTGGTCAAACTCTGCACCCTGTCGAAGTCTCGCTAAAATGTCGTTGGCAGATTCTAGCGCAGTATTTATTTTTTCTGGTGAGGCCGCATCAGGCAGTGCGATTAGAATATGAGAAATGTTATATTCGACTTCTTCCAGGTCATCGCCCGTGCGTTCAATAAATTCATTTAGCTCGGTTTCGCTGATTTTGGCGGTGCGGGTAGTGTATTGGCGGCGCAATGTGCCTAACAGCATTTCTTTCCGTATGTTTTCTCTGTACTTGTCATAACTAATACCTTGAGACAGTAGTAACTTCCTGAATTCGGACAAGGTTTTTTGATTGTTTTTAGCGAGATTTATCATTGCCTGATTGAGCTGGCTATCACTGGTTCTGATACCTCGTTTCTTCGCGCGCTGAATCAAAATTGACTCGTTAATCATCAGTTCCATTAACTGTCGGTTCAGCGTTTTTGCTTCGGGTAAACGTCTATTATTGTGAGCGAACTCGGCTCGAATTATCTCTAGTCGATTATCCACTTCACTGCGCGTAATAATGTCTTCGTCAACTATTGCAACAATGGCATCAATGGGCTTTGGCGTGGCTAAAACATGTGGTGAAAGCAGGCTGCCCGATAAAACTAGTAATACAGGTAGTGATCTAAATAGCTTTTCAAATAGTGATGCAAATCGAATCATTGGTTTATGCCATAGTTGAAGTCGGTATGAGCGACTCCCTAAAAATTAGGGTTGTAGCCAGGAATGGCGCTTGTCAGTTGACTGTCTAGTGTTCGGCTCGACTGACCCAGCCCTTTTAAGGTTAATTCAAAAAATATCGCGTCATCTTTTTCGGTGAAGGTATCGTTGCTGGTTTGGCTGGAGAGTATTTTAATCCCCCAGCAGCAGGATTCATAGCTTACGCCAAATAAATTCTCAATTGGTTCTTCAAATAATAACGATTCGGAATACTTCGCCAGCATCGTCCAGCGCGGATTGATAGGGTAGACAATGGATACGGCGGCTTGTTCCAGAACCGTTTCATCAAAGAAGTACTCAAGATTGGCAGCAAAACCGCTATTCCGGTAATAAATAGATAATGTTTTTTCGGATGCTCGCTCGGTTATTTCTTCGTAAACCAGTTTGGTACTTATCGATAAGTTTGCGTTGGGGTGGATCGTTGTCTCTGTAACGATATTAGAGCGCGGAAAGCTCTCTGGTGTGTTGCCACTAATTTGAACGCGTCGGTCATCGGCATAAAAAATTTGACCTATGCGCGAATAGAGCAGCTCCGCGCCTGAATCATTGTCAAAAATACGTGTACCAATACCCAGCGTAACCTGATTCGCGTCACCTATCCGATCAGAGCCACTAAATCGATTGGATTTGAATAAATTCATGTAGGTATCGGATAGCACGGCTGAATCAAAGTCTGGGATATTGCTTTGGTCTTGATATGGCGTGCGCAGAAAATAAAGTCGTGGTTCTAAGGTCTGAGTCCAGTTAGTGCCGGTATTCATTTCTCTATCAAAAAATAATCCAGTATCCAGGCTTAAAATAGGTATGTCGCGCTGGATTGAATCGTCGCCCAAACTATTATTGTCTAATTGGTAATCTGAAAGGGCATATTCAAGCTTAGGCTTGAAAAAATACCAGCTGTCAGATTGCTCCCAGCTTATATAGGGTAGTAAATGAGTGCGGTCTCCCACGACCTTGCTATTGCTTTCGTGGTCAAAGCTCACCCATTGGCTTTTAGTATTGAATTTAATGCCATTGTCGAATGCTTTAAATCGGCTTTTAATCGTCAAGTTTGGGAGTTGACGATAAGGTAGGCTAGCAATCTGAGTTTTAGGGTCAGGCGTTTGGAAGGTTTGAATCACCAAGCTGCTTTGCCATAGTTCGGTGCTGTGATTTAACTTGATATGGCGATCTAAATTATCGACATCATCAGTACTGTCACCGAGTGATTTAAAGTCGTCGAAGAATGTATCATCAGATACTTCGCGCCAGGCGATATCAGCGGTAACATTCGAACCTAAATTGGATCTATGTAACCACTTTTGAAACCAGCGTCTATCATTTTCCTTATCGTCATCAAGATAGGAAAGATCAGCCTGTCCAGCATGATTTTCAAAAAGGTAGCGATTCTCAGTATTGAGTTGTACGCCCCGATCACCATACCAGGCTGGGGTAATAGTGGCGTCCAAGTTGGGTGCAATATTCCAATAAACGGGAACAGACAAGCTGCCGCCGTTGTTACTAGAGTAGCCGGCGGTTGGTGTTAAAATACCTGACATGCGCCGATCATCAATCGGAAACTGAAGGTAGGGCAGATATAGCACAGGCAGGTCCTGAATATAAATAATGGCATGATGGGCAGTACCAAGGCCTGAATCCTGGTTGATGTCGAGTTGATCGGCCGTCAGGTGCCAGGTGCTGTTACCTGGGTCGCAAGTAGTGTATTGGATGTTGTTGTAACGGCTCAGAGAGCTGTCGAATCGGATGACTTCATCCGCAGTGCCACGAACATGCTGCTCAGGTAAATTAAATAAAGAGGATGCAAAGTAAGCCGACTGGTCTTTTTGACTCATTGTCATGAATTCAGTTTGTAATCTATATCCAGGACTTTCAAATATCACATGCCCTGAGGCCTTGGTCTGCTCCGTGGCGTTGTTCAGGGTTAGCTCGTCGGCGAGTAAAGATTGAGTGGGTTGAGTAAGCTCTACCTGCCCGCTGAAATAAAGTATGTCATCGTTTTGGCGTGACATAAAGTTCGCCTCAATCTCAGTCTCAGTCTTGTCGTTGATGTCTGAGCTAGTTGTCTCCATTACTGTAAAGCTGGGCGCTCGACAAAGTCCCCAGTTGCCATCTGCCCACGCTACACTGCTGAGTGAGCTACTTAGCAAGAGAAATGAATAAGTCAAACAGCGAAGTAAAGGCAAGACGATCCGGGCATTGAAATGGTTAGAATGATGACCTTTGCCGCCGATGGCGGAAGAGCATAATCTAGCAGAATTCTATTAACCCTGCCTTAATAATAAACCCATTTTGATGTGAGATAGGTGATTCAATGCAAGAAACCAGTTTGACTGAGTTTTGAAGCAATAGGGTGAAATGGCGCAGTGATATAACGTCGTGGTATCAGTGCTCAGTCTGTAGTGGCTCAACTATCTAGTGAGTGGGTCAATATTCAAGTGGCTATTGAGGCGCGTCTTGCCTTTTGCCTTAATCAAAAACAGGGCTAATGCTGTCTTGATAGTCAATTGAGGGCAGAGCTGTCGATAACGGCAGTTAGTGGGTTGACTGGCCGATTTAATCGACTTAGTCTGCGTAGCAACTGTTTTATTTGACCAACCCTATTCGAGGAACATTGAAATGAAATGTAAAGCGGCAGTCGCCTGGGAAGTTAAGAAACCTCTACAAATTGAGGAAGTTGAAGTTGAAGGGCCGCGTGAGGGTGAGGTTCTACTGAAAGTGATTGCTTCGGGTGTTTGTCATACCGATGCTTTTACTTTGTCGGGCGATGACCCTGAGGGTGCTTTCCCTGCGATCTTAGGTCATGAAGGTGGCTGTGAAGTAGTCGAGTGCGGTCCTGGTGTGAAGGATTTAAAGCCGGGTGATCACGTTATACCTTTATATATACCTGAGTGTGGTGCTTGTGAGTATTGTCATTCGCCTAAAACTAATTTATGCCAGTCGATAGCTGGAACCGTCTGGACTGGTTATATGCCAGACGGCACCCGTCGTTTCTCGAAAAATGGCAAGGCGATCCATCACTATATGGGCTGTTCTACTTTTAGTGAATATACCGTTGTGCCTGAAATTGCATTGGCTAAAATCAATCCTGCCGCACCGCTCGACAAAGTTTGTTTGTTGGGTTGTGGCGTTACTACCGGTATTGGAGCGGTGTTGAATACAGCCAAAGTAGAACCCGGTTCGACTGTGGCTGTGTTTGGTCTGGGCGGTATTGGTTTATCTGCCATTCAGGGAGCGGTAATGGCTAAAGCGAGTCGAATTTTGGCGATTGATATTAACCCTGCAAAGTGGGAAATTGCGAAAGCTCTCGGTGCGACTGATTTTATTAACCCGAAAGAAATTGATGGTTCGATCAGTGAGTATATTCAAGAATTAACAAGCGGTGGCGTCGACTATTCGTTTGAATGTATCGGCAATGTTCATGTCATGCGTGATGCACTTGAATGCACTCATATGGGTTGGGGAGTTTCAACTGTTATTGGTGTAGCTGGTGCGGGCAAGGAAATCAGTACCCGTCCTTTCAATTTGGTGGTTGGTCGTACCTGGCAGGGGACTGCTTTCGGAGGTGTGAAAGGCCGATCGCAACTACCAGGTTATGTTGATCGCTATATGTCAGGTGAAATTGAGCTCGATTCGATGGTGACTCATACCATGCCCTTAGAAGATATTAACCGCGCTTTTGACCTGATGCATAGTGGCGAGAGCATTCGCTCCGTGATTATTTTCTAAGTCAGTTTTATTAGTGATAGAGATGAACATGAAAGAAATCGAAAACGTTAAGGAAAGTGGCGGTTATTTAAATCGCTACACCCATGAATCCAGCGTTAATCAATGCGCAATGACCTTTTCAGTCTTCCTGCCACCGCAGGCTGAGAACGAAAAGGTACCGACATTGTATTGGTTGTCGGGCTTAACCTGCAATGATGACAATGCGCGTACCAAAGCGGGCGCTCAGCGTTTTGCCGCGCAACATGGTATTGCGATAGTGTTTCCTGATACAAGTCCACGTGGCGAGCAAGTTGACGATAAACCCGACCGTTATGATCTTGGGCAGAGTGCAGGCTTTTACGTCAATGCAACCGAGGCACCCTGGTCGAATCACTACCAAATGTATGACTATGTTGTGACTGAGCTGCCAGCACTGGTCGAAGCGAATTTACCTTTGTTGCCTGGCGTTAAATCGGTCAGTGGACATTCCATGGGTGGTCACGGCGCGTTGATCTGTGGATTAAAAAATCCGGCTGCATTTCGATCAGTATCGGCATTTGCGCCGATTGCTAATCCCGTTAACTGTGATTGGGGGAAAGGCTGTTTTGGGTTGTATCTCGGTGATAATGAATCAGATTGGAAGGCCTATGATGCAACTTGCCTTGTGAATGGTGGCGCGACTGTCTCTGATATTTTGATTGACCAGGGTGAAGCCGACGAATTTTTACATGAAGGCCAACTGTTACCCGAAAATTTCAAGGCTGCCTGTGATGCAAAAGGGCAGCCCTGTACAGTTCGCATGCAGCCTGGATATGACCATAGTTATCATTTTATCGCCAGCTTCCTGGCTGATCATTTCGAGTTTCACGCAAAATATTTGAAGTAGTTATGATCGACTATTTAAATCCAGGCACAGCCTCATGTGCCTGGCTTTAAAGGTTTTCGCATCGAAGGACATTGACTAGGCTTGGCTAGCGTTTTCCACCACTGCGAGTTGGTCGGTTTTTGGAGGATTTCCTGGTGATCATGAAACGCATATCGCTGCTCATTTTGTTGTAAAAATCCCCAGGACTTTGCTTTTGCGCCGTGTATAAACAATGTCCAACATTCGGCGTCATCAATCAGATTGATACGGTGAAACTCCCTACCATTAATCCAGTTAAAACTTCCCGCTTCTATGGTTTCGCTACGCAGTTGATTGTCTTCACTGGCGTCAGCCATTCGGATCTCTTCGTATCGACCTGAGAGCAAAAAAGAGCAAGCCGATTGCCATGGGTGGTTATGTAATCCACGACCGGGGTCACTGGCGACGAATCGATGTAAGTATATTTGGCAGCCAAATGGTAGCCTAAGCAAATGGTAGCGTTCAAGGTAAGGCAGCTTATCCGGTCCATTGATAATACGGCAACGACAATAAGAGGACAGCTTAAACAAAATACGATTGATAACAGACATGAAAGCTCCTTGATTTTGAGTGTGATGCTATTATCCTGTTTTACTGGCTCACGAGGTGAGCCAGGTTCTCGGAATCTCGCAAAAAAACGCCACCAGTAGAGTCAAAGCATAATGGATAGAACTGAGCGCTTTCACATCATCGACCAAATGCTCTGTAACCAGACCAGCGTCACTCGGGATCAGTTTTTACAGGCCTTGGAAATATCTCTAGCCACCTTTAAGCGTGATCTAGAATATATGCGCGACAGGCTGGCTGCTCCCATCATATGGAATCGAGAGCTAAACGCCTATTGCTATGACCAAAGCGAAGTTGAATCGAGCCAATATCAACTACCGGGCCTCTGGTTTAGCACTGGTGAAGTTCAAGCTCTGCTGACGATGGACGCCTTGTTGGAAAGCCTGCAGCCAGACATATTAACGAGTCATATTAGGCCTCTGCGTTCCCGAATTAGAATGCTGCTAGACAAAGGCGATCATAGTGCCGACGAAATTGCTAAACGTATTCGTATATTGCCCGCTATGGCAAAACCTATTAGTACACAGCATTTTCAAACCATCAGTCAGGCTTTGCTCAACCGCAAACGTCTGATGATGACCTACCACAATCGTCAGAGTAATAGTCAAACCAGCAGAGAAATATCACCACAAAGACTGACACGCTATCGAGATAGTTGGTATCTCGATGCCTGGTGCCACCTCAGAGAAGGGTTGCGCAGCTTTTCGGTTGATGCCGTTCAGAAATTAGAAATAAGTTCACAGCCAGCTATCGATACTGATGAAAATCAACTCAATAAAGAGCTTGAAAGCGGTTATGGTATTTTTTCAGGGGCCGATACAGAGCAGGCTGTTCTGCGTTTTAGCCCAAAGCTCGCGCGTTGGGTCTCGAATGAGCTTTGGCACCCAGAGCAAGGCAGTGAGTATGATGACAATGGATATTTTATTCTTCGGGTGCCCTATAGCAACGATACTGAATTGATGATGGATATATTAAAATATGGTGCCCAGGTTGAAGTGCTTGAGCCTCTTAAGTTACGCGATAAGATGTTAGATGCAGTGGCTGGCCTGGAGGAGCTGTATCCCAGATAGTGTTTGATTGTGGCGGTAACAAATTTGTAGCTTGTGATCGACCTATCATTTCTTACTTTTGGATAAACAGCGAGTAAATTTGACGTAGATATTGATACTGGAATGTACTATGCTCGTTTGGCTTAAATTACTTGTCGGATGTGAATTTTTATTTCATGTCGATCTAGCATAAAAATAATTAATAGGGTAGATCTGACTGTCACTGGCCAATCAACTTAATAAAAATAAATAAGCGTAGTAGGGTTTTAGTAGTAAATGACAAAAATTAATGAGCACTCCCTTTTTTTAATTGGGTCGACCCCAATATCGGAAGATCAGCCTTGTGGTGCCAATGTTCGATATGAGTCAGACTTTGAGCAACTTGAAGCTGAACTTGCTAAGCAAGAATCTCTCAGCGCTGAGACGGTCGACTGGGATGTTGTTGCACAGCTGTCCTCTCGAATTATTCAAAACTCATCTAAAGACTTGCTCGTCGGCTCCTACCTATGCTACGCCTTACTGGTTAAAGATGGTTATCACGGACTAGGCGTCGGTATCAATGTTTTGAATGATATGGTGTCGCTGCATTGGGATTGCTTGTTTCCGCCAGTAAAGCGAATGCGGGCTCGCCAAACGGCCTTTACCTGGCTCGCAGAAAAAGCGGGTGATTATGTCTCAACGACGATCCCTACTAGTAAAGAGTCAGGGTCAGTTGTCGAAGCGGCAGATATGCTTAAGCAGTTGGACGGTGCGCTGGTAGAAAAAATGGGTGACCAGGCGCCCATGTTAACTGAACTTTCGCGGCCATTAAAAAACTATCGGCAGAGTGCAGAAGCCGAGTTAGCTAAAAGCGAAACAGTAGCGCCTGCTGTTGAACCGCCAGCAGAGTCTGTACCCCAGGAATCATCTTCTCCTTCAGCGGTAGTCGAAACCGCCGAACCGCAAGATGCCGCTCCAGCACCGGTTAACCCAGCGCCAGTAGCAAAAGCGGCAACAAAATCTAAAGCTCCGATTGCACCACCGCCAGACGCGGGCTCACTGGAATCAGATGCTGATAGTAAAAAAATATTGCGACAATTGCAAACCACTGCGAGAGATATTGCCGGTTTCTGGATGACTCAAAAAGTATCCGATTCTCGATCATATCGTGTTGCCCGAGTGGCTGCGTTTATGGTGGTCGAAAACGCACCGCCGGATAACAATGGCGTTACTCAAATAAATCCACCTGCACCAGAGCGGCTGAAATTTTTTGAAGCGCAGGCTGGTAAGGGTGATGTGCTTGCCTTGATCCCTGAGCTTGAAAAAACACTCGCTCGATCCCCCTTTTGGTTCGATGGTCAGTTTCTGGTGGTTAAATCGTTGCGTTCACTTGGTGCTGAATATGAAGCAGCCGTGCAA
>Ga0307492_10001280_pt1 | contig 10469 bp, 7 predicted proteins | sample SI3LmetaG_FD_202365 | JGI IMG/M metagenome (GOLD analysis project Ga0307492, IMG submission 202365) | Sea-ice brine microbial communities from Beaufort Sea near Barrow, Alaska, United States - SI3L | ecosystem: Environmental > Aquatic > Marine > Coastal | place: USA: Alaska | collected 2017-05-06
AGCTGAGTTCTGGCAAGGGGCGTGCAGCGTCTGTGATCCTAGGGTCGGTGGTGTAGACCCCAATCACATCAGTCCAAATTTCGCAGGTATGTGCACCTAATCCCTCAGCTAACAAAGCGGCGGTGAAATCTGATCCACCTCGTCCAAGAGTGGTCGTATTGCCTTCTGAATCTGCACCAACAAATCCTTGGGTCACTAGCACGGTATCAAGCAGCGTAGGCAGCATAAGATGTTTGGCAGATTTGGCTATTTGTTCTAAGTTAGGTGTTGCTTGACCAAATTCACTGTCGGTTTTAAGCACATTGCGTACATCGAAGTTTTCGGCCTTCACATCAAATTGATTCAGTACTGCACTGAACAACAATGAAGCCATTCTTTCGCCATGAGATAACAAGGCGTCTTTTAAATCAGCACGATGCAGCATTTCTTCGTGCAAGGCTAAATCAGATAGTGAGCTTTGTAACTGTTGTAATTTGGGTTCTATTTCATTGGCGTTGTCTAACGCCTGCAAAATAGCCTGTTGAATATTTTTTATCTCAGTTAACTTTTGTTTGATTTGATCTTTCGACATAGCCGTGTGAGCCATATCCACTAACAGATTAGTCACACCGGCTGATGCGCTAACCACCACCACTTTTGTATTCGGGTTGTTTTTAATGATTTTGGCGCAGTTTTGCATAGCGGCAAAATTTGCCACACTTGTACCACCAAATTTGGCTACATTTAAGTTATTTATCGCGGTGTGGCTCACTGTCTTTTTTCACTTATTTATCTAAATCTTGTTGCAGATAAAAATAGCAGTTTTTGTTTATAATTAAAAAGTAAAAATTCATGCTGGGATCAGCTTTTTTGGAATAGTATATTCGTCTTCAGCGGCTGTTTAGGTTTAAGCCGCTGTCCACTTTAAGCGGGTTTCATCGGCGAGGAGCACTTTAATACGGTTTTTATGGCTTGTTGTTAAGCGGAATAACAACGGTATCGCCTACTTTTATCCCATTTTTCGCAAACCAACCTTGATTCATTTCCCACGCGTAAAGCACCGGTTGTGAAGAAGCGATGGTCGTTAAGTCGTGAGGTTGCATGGCTTTGATATCAGTGATTGTGCCATCTGCACGGATAAACGCAACATCCAAGGGGATAAGGGTATTTTTCATCCACATGCCTGCGCGTTTAATTTGTTTAAAGTTGAATAACATGCCACAACTCTCACACATTTGTTCTCTGTGCATCAAGCCTTGCGCGCGCAATTCAAAGGTATTGGCATATTCTAACGGGTGAACCTGCTGGTTAACTTTCACCTCGATTTGAGGAAATACAATGTCTGTTGGTTCAGCAAAGGCCAGACTAGAAATAAAGCTGAGTAAAAACACTACTGAGGAAAAACGAAGCTTAGTCATATATTTTGATTACTTAATGCAAATTAGACACTTAGATTACCGTTTTTTACACCAACAGCCCATTACTTTGTTACTGGTTTGCCGTTCTTGATAATCACCTTGTGCACATCGCTGCTGCTAATAAAAGCATCTAAATAGGAAACTTCATAGTTCAAACTTATTGCTAATAGTGAGTTATCTCAAAGATAAACGGATAAAAAGTTCATATGTGTTGAAATTAAGTCATAAAAAAAACCGGTATAACTATGACGTTGTACCGGTTTTCATTTTTATGGCTTTAGCCTAGATTTAGCTAGGATCAGCAATCCTAACCGCTGCCGGCTCTGATGTTAATGCATGAGTAGGTGGTGCAAAGTCAGTGAGATTAATACCATCGACTGCTGCTTTGTATTCATCCATCGATGGGAAACGACCAAGCATGCTCGAAAGCACAACAAGAGGTGTAGAGCCTAGTAGTGATTCACCTTTTTTCGCAGCTGAATCTGCAACAACACGGCCTTGGAACAAGCGAGTTGAAGTGGCGATAACGGTATCACCTGGTTCAGCTTTTTCTTGGTTACCCATACATAAGTTACAACCTGGGCGTTCTAAATACATGATATTTTCATACTTAGTACGGGCAGTATTTTTAGGCGATGCGTCGTCAAATTCGAAACCAGAATACTTTTGTAAAATTTCCCAGTCACCTTCAGCTTTAAGCTCATCAACAATGTTATAGGTGGGTGGCGCTACGACTAATGGCGCTTTAAATTCAATTTTTCCGTTTTGTTTTTCAATGTTACGGAACATTTGAGCGATGATTTGCATATCACCCTTATGCACCATACAAGAGCCAACAAACGCTAAATCAACAGGCTTATCAGCATAGAAAGAGACAGGGCGAATAACGTCATGGGTGTAGCGCTTAGACACGTCATCGTTATTGACGTCGGGATCGGCAATCATTGGTTCGTTAATTAGGTCTAAATCAATCACCACTTCAGCGAAATATTTAGCATTGTTGTCCGGTGTTAACGCGGGTGTAACGCCTGACTTAATACCATCAATCCGTTTGTTAGCAATATCGATAAGTCCTTGCAGCGTTTTAGCTGTGTTGTCCATACCTTTATTGATCATGATTTGGATCCGGCTCTTAGCGATTTCTAATGATCCAATTAAGGTGTCATCTTCTGAGATACAGATTGAAGCTTTTGCTTTCATCTCTGCAGACCAGTCAGTAAAAGTAAATGCTTGGTCAGCTAATAAGGTACCAAGATGTACTTCAATGACACGGCCTTGGAAAACGTTTTCGCCACCGAATTGTTTTAACATTTGCGCTTGTGTTGAGTGAACAACATCACGGAAATCCATGTAGCCTTTCATTTTACCTTTAAAGGTTACTTTTACCGACTCAGGGATTGGCATCGCCGCTTCACCTGTTGCTAGTGCTAAGGCAACTGTGCCTGAGTCAGCACCAAAGGCGACGCCTTTAGACATACGAGTGTGAGAGTCGCCACCAATGATGATAGCGCGGTCGTCCACCGTAATATCATTCAATACTTTGTGAATGACGTCAGTCATTGCGTGATATTTGCCTTTAGGATCGCGGGCTGTAATAAGGCCAAAGTTGTTCATAAAACTCATAAGTTTAGGAATATTAGCTTTTGCTTTGCTATCCCAAACTGAAGCCGTGTGACAACCAGACTGGTAAGCGCCGTCAACAATGGGAGAAATAGTTGACGCAGCCATTGCCTCAAGCTCTTGGCATGTCATCGGGCCTGTTGTGTCCTGAGAGCCAACAATATTGACTTTAACACGCACATCAGAGCCTGCGTGCAGTGCATCTTTAGAGGTGACACCTACCGCATTTCTATTAAAGATTTTTTCAACTGCGGTTAAACCTTGGCCTTCAATTGACGTTTCTTTTGAAAGTGCAAATACTGCTGGTGCATCAACGCCTAACGTTTCAGCTGCGAATGTTTGCAATTTTTTACCAAATACAACAGCGTAAGATCCCCCCGCTTTCATGAATTCTACTTTTTGCGGGGTAAAGGCTGACGATATATCAGCCAGCTCTTTATCGCCGTTGTATAACTTTTTCGCGTTTGTATCGATAGTTAGCACGGTTCCAGTAGCGACTGAGTAGGCTTGTTCTAGTACCGGATCGCCATTTTCGTCAACCACTTTGTTACCATTTGCGTCGACTTTTTTAACCCAGTTTTTAAGGTCAAGACCAATACCGCCGGTAACATCAACTGTGGTTAAGAAAATGGGAGAAATACCATTTGTGCCCGCAACCACCGGTGCAATATTTATAAAGGGTACGTATGGACTGGCTTGTTTACCTGCCCACAGTGCCACGTTATTCACACCCGACATACGAGATGAACCTACACCCATAGTGCCTTTTTCAGCAATTAACATCACTTTCGCGTTAGGATGTTTGGCTTGCAAAGCTTGTATTTCTTTTTGCGCTTCTGGGGTGATCATACATTGACCGTGTAATTCACGGTCTGCACGAGAGTGTGCTTGATGGCCTGGTGATAATAAGTCAGTTGAAATATCACCTTCACCGGCGATATAAGTCACCACTTCAATTTTTGAAGCTACTTCAGGTAATTTTGTAAAGAATTCAGCTTGTGCGTAGCTTTCTAAAATCTCTTTAGCTACTCCATTGCCCGCCTTTAAAGCGGCTTCAAGGCGAGCTGTATCAGCGTCGTACAAAAATACCTGTGTTTTTAATACGTCAGATGCTTGACCCGCTAATGCTGTGTCGTTACCTAATGCAAGGTCAAGTAACACTTCAATTGAAGGGCCACCTTTCATGTGTGATAACAATTCAAATGCAAATGCAACGGAAATTTCTGCAACAACCGCTTCGCCAAGGATGATTTCTTTTAAGAATTTCGCTTTTTCACCACCAGCACTGGTTGTTCCCGGTAAGGTATTATAAATAAAGAAGTTAAGTGATTTCTCACGGTGAGCATGGGCCGTATCTCTAATTTGCTCAATTATTTCAGTTAATAGCTCAGCACCATCGATTGGCTTTGGTGCCAATCCTAAGTCTTCTTTACGGCTTTCGATTTCTTTAACGTATTCTAAATACAAACTCATATACCACTCCCAAGGGCTATAACCAGCTAATCATATGATAACTAGCAAGGTGAAATTTTGTCGACAGTTTACCTGATTTTCTATCCATCAGCATCATTTGGTAAAATAAGCGCTTTTTACACAAGCACTCTCAATATGTGGCTTATCCACCAGCGGGTGGTGTTATTTTATTAACGCGACTAAACCGGCAGCTTTTTCAGCATTCAAACGCTTAGGCAGAATATGCCTTACGGTATATTGTTCACCGACGTGTAACAGCATCTACAACAATCTGTGTTCTATGGGTTGGCTCCAACAACAAACACAAGAGCACAACTATGTGACCAGCAATTATAAGGGTTATTGGCAAAAAGTGAAATTGGCCAAGGCCTTAGTTTGTATATAATCAATATTCATTTAATTTATACACTAGAGCCTGATTATTTATTGTTCGACATTCATGATAACTCTTTGTTGCTTGCCCACTCTTAATTATTCATTTTGCTTTGAGTGATACGCAGAATCTCTCCATTTTCACTATCCGTTAAGATATCAATTGAGCCGTGGGGTGAACACGTACATCTCGTATTCGTTGCCCAAGCTCTTTAAATATAAAAAAAAGATAAACATCAACTAGTCACTAAGTTGATCTTAATTCACAGTTAAAGCATGATTGCCTAGTTCCTACACCAGTGCAATTAGCCAAATTAAGTGACACATATGAAATTTAAGTTTTACCTAAGACTTTGCAGCCATTTTCTGATTGCGACAATCCTTGCTTTTGTATTAGCAAGTTTGTTTCATAGTCAATTTGTTATGGCTGAATTAACCTCAGTGGGGGTCAATATTAGTTTTAATGACCGTCTAAGCATGAGTTTGGACGATTTAATTGGTTTATACCCCACTTACGCAGTGGTCATAGCAATTAGTCTTCTACTAAGTTTTATTGTCTGTGCACTATTGTTGAAACGTTTTACGCCCCCTTCCTCAATGCTCTATTTTACTGCAGGCGGGTGTGGTGTTGCTGCGGCACTTCTGACTATGCATCCTATATTAGATATCATATTCATTGCCGGTGATCGAAGTACGTTAGGTTTTATTTCACAATGTATTGCTGGAGCGATGGGTGGATGGCTTTACATTACATTAAGAAGGATCAATGAAAAGTCTAGGGTATAGTGAAGTAAGCCACGGCTAATTAAAAGGAAACTGTTTGGTAATCATGCATGACTTTTGCCACTGAGGTTAAAACTCATCTCGCAATGCTCGCCTAGATGCCTTATCAACTAAACTGAACAGTTTATCTATTTCATCTTTTTTACTAGATGCCTGATGGCCAACCACCTTAACTAATTTGCAGTTTATTTTGGAGGTTAATCGGTAAAACTCTTGGTATAGTTTGTAATTTTTAAGTTGTTTATTTTTACTAGACAAGTAATGACTCTTTTCAAGACCAGAGCGTCGACTGTGCAGACCTATAATATTCTGACAGTCGGTATAGATAGTCAAAGTTAAATCACTTTCGCCAAACAAAACAATGGTTTGATTAAGTGACCACAGTAACATTTGTAATTCTAATTTAGTTGAACTCGTTTGTTCGAAACGTTTGATCTGCACCTTGTCTTTAAGTGTGTCTATCGACCTACACACATCAGATACAACAAGATAAGCCCCATATCCCACCTTTGACTGACTATTAACACTACCGTCTGTAAAAATATGTAAGTGACGCATTTATTATCCGCGTAAAGGTAAGTTTATTTTGCTTTTAGTAGCATATTCCGACCATTAATAAACTGTAATACATTTACTTTATGTCACTCAAAATTGCCCATGATATCAATCATTATCTTTACTTAAAAAAACTAAACTTTGAAACACTTAAAAAATCGATGGTAAAGTGTTTTAGTGGTATTCCAGACAGTCGTCAACAAGGTAAATGTATCTGCAGCCAGCATGATGTGTTGTCTCATAACCAATGCGCTTGAGCAAGACTATCGTAAGTATTAACGCAAAAGGCGTAACAATCATCACGGACAATGAGATTGTCTAATCTAATATTAAAATACATATTGTTAAGTCCATTTTTAGCCTTTTAAAAGGCCGCAGTACATAGGGTAAAAATCAAAAGCACTCGCGACCCCCCTCCCTGTTAGTGTTGCATAGGGCCGTTATCACGATTATTCTTGTTATAGACCGCATTAACAATAAAAAGAACACGGGTATGTATGAAGAACAAAAAATTGATGATTGATAACATAAACCACCAAGGCCCTGAATTTATTAGAATGCTTGGTGGGCAGCTAATAGATTACGATACTGACAAAACAGCTTGCACCTTTGAATTTAATATCAGTAAAAACTTCTGCCACTCCATTGATATCGTTCAAGGTGGGTTTGTTACCGCCATGCTTGATGCCGCCATGAGTCATGCCGTTTTTATCTTCGACCAAGAAATTTTGAATGTCTCATCTCTTGAAATAAAAACGTCTTACCTTTTACCCACACGTGCAGGAAAACTTCGAGTTCAAGGCTGGGTGATAAAACAAAGTTACAAAACAGCTTTTATGGAAAGTCATATCTATAACCAAGATAATGAATTAACAGCTACCGCAAGTTCAGTTGCTAAATTAATACGAGCGCCTAAGCAATAAACCATAAAAACTTAACGGGTAGCTTAATATCTTTGCTTAATCTGTTTACTAGACGAACAAACTATTGCTTACGAAAATTTAGAATTTTATAAAAAATATGAGGTTGCATATGAGGTGTCTACTGACAACCCTTCGGGTATTGTTAGGGAGGGACCATAGCCCTGACTACCCATAATGGTCAACAGTAAATGTATATTAGTCATCCACTGGGATTTAAGGATTTATCTTACGCGGACGCAAACGATGTGAACAATGTGAACGATGTAAATAATGTAAACAATGTAACAATAAAGATTATACCGTGGGCTGGAACAACATGGAGCATCTGGTATAGGCGCAAAAAGACTGCGTAATGAAAGCACCCATTTGTTTATAACCATTAAAAGCGACGACTCTGACGACTCTAAAGCAGAGCAAAAAAATCGTTATTAATTATCTTCACCTGACTGCATTGCCTCAACATTAACAATGTTAGAGCGATTCAGGGTTATTTTAAAGCGCTGTATTTGTTGTTGCTGTTGTTTATCGGTATGCATTAGAACCACATTAATTTGGTAACGGCGCTCAACAGCTTGTTTGGTTATTTTACTGCTATCAAGAGAATATAAACGGCCCTCCCCTTTTCTAAGGAAACGAATGAAGGGGGTTAAATTAAAATAAATACTTTGTTGAATTTCTTCGTAGCCGTGTAAAAAGGTTTTTTCATTTACTTTAGTATCGCTGCGGAAATGCAACAATTGTGCGGCCTGTTTGTTTTGTTGTCGACGCATTTGAAATAGTTTATCAACTTGTTTAGGTAAATCCTTGTTGCGAATGTATTCAAGCCAAATAGTTTGACTCGCCACTCGACTTTTATTGACACTATGACTATAAATGGTTTTCCATTTTGGCAGCCCCTTTTGAATACTACGCCAAATGATACGAGTAATATCTTCTTTAAATATTTCCCTTAAACCGTAAATAACGCCCAACATGCCGACTAATGCAATCGTCACCTCAGTAAAGTTAGTACGAGCGTTTAACACTAATACCATAACAAAAGCCATAATAATGGCAGTCACCGTGCCGCGTACAATGCGTTTTAAATTGCTGTTGAGACTTTTAACGTCTTTTTGAAAAACCACACCGTACTCAATTAATCGTTGCAACAATCGCATTTTATTGGTGATGCGATTAGGGTCCGCCAAGGTAACTTGTGAATTATATTGGTTGCCTTCTCGATATTCATTTTCACTGCGACACAGCGCAAGCAAGAAATGTCTCTCACTGCTAAAATCAGTACTTTTTGGGGCTCTAGACAATAGTTTTAAAAACGACTGTTCCACTTGCCAACTGAGGTAGTTATCGGCATTTTCAAAATATGCCCTGAGTTTTTGATCTGGAGGGGTATATCTTCTTAGCTTTTTTAATAATCCAGAAATTTGCTCTGCCAACACTATAGCTTGTGGATAAAAATCTTTACTTTCTTTAAGCTTAATGGTCTGTTTTATATCAGTATCTAAGGCAATACGAATTTGATAAGAAAACAAATTAAGGTTTAACCGGTAGTAACTTTGCTCACCTTTTTGTTGGCTAATAAAGCGACTTCGTACTAAAGGTAAATGTAATTGGTCTGAGTAATAAGCGCTGCGGCTTTGTATACTATTATGAAAATAATGCTCTTCTTCTAAGGTTTTAGGACCAATCCCCATTTCATCTGGTAAGGAAAAATAAAGATCAAGCCTCTGCTGGTCACTAGGCAATAACTGGTAACTGACCTTTATAGAAAGATTTTCGTCTTGGATGAGATTAATTTTATTCACTTATATTCCCCTTCTCCTTGTTGTTTATATTGTAAAGCATCAATCAACAATCATACCTTTGCTGCTGCCTCATTACCCAGATTGATCGCACATTGTGATATGTAATACCAATCAACATAAAAAAAGCACTCAACATTTACAAAAACAGTGCATTTAGTTTCAAGGAAATCACGATGAGTGTCATCGTAATTTGCTATTTACCTCATTATGAATGGCACTTGGTTAGCGCATAATGTGCCATAGCAAGCGTTTCAACTAGGCGAAGCCGTGCTATTGAGGAGTCCACTTTAACCCAGCGCCTCGCGCCCCTGAAAATCATCAGGTTGTGAGTTTACGTTAGCCCTGATACTGTTATTATTTGGTCAAATACCCTATTGAACAAGTGTTTCGATGATCATTGCCCAAAATTCAAAGAAACGTACCTGATCGCCTTCGTTATTTTCACCGTGATTTATGGTAAATCGCCAGTAGGCATTGAAAGTGCGTATGCTTCCTACAATTAAGTGCTTCATTAGGTTGTAACCGCGTTTTTTGGCCGCTAAGATCCCTAAAAAATTGATAAGAAAAGGATAAATCATGAAGACCAAGATCACTGAGCTATTTAATATCCAGCACCCCATTATCCAAGGCGGCATGCACTATGTCGGCTTTGCCGAGCTTGCAGCAGCGGTCTCTGAAGCGGGAGGCCTTGGCATTATCACAGGCCTTACTCAACGAACACCAGAGCTACTCGCGCAAGAAATCGCGAAAGCACGCGCGTTAACTGACAAGCCAATCGGTGTAAATTTGACCTTTCTTCCCTCACTCAATACACCAGACTATCCCGGTTACGTCAAAGCGATTATCGAAGGTGGCATCACGGTCGTTGAGACTGCAGGTCGTAACCCTGTTGAGGTGATGCCCGCCCTCAAGGAAGCAGGTATAAAAGTGATTCATAAATGCACCTCGGTTAGACATGCACTCAAGGCCCAACAGATTGGATGCGACGCTGTATCGGTCGATGGCTTCGAATGCGGCGGTCACCCTGGCGAGGACGACATTCCGAACATGATTTTACTGCCACGCGCGGCAGATGAGTTAGAGATCCCTTTCGTTGCCTCCGGCGGTCAGGCCGACGCTCGTTCACTGGTGGCTTCGCTTGCGATGGGCGCTGAAGGCATCAACATGGGTACACGCTTCATCGCGACTAAAGAAGCGCCGGTCCACGAAAATGTGAAGCGGGCGATTGTGAATGCCACCGAACTCGATACACGCTTGATAATGCGTTCGCTGCGCAATACCGAGCGCGTGCTAAAAAACGACGCGGTAGATCGGCTTATCGCTAAAGAGAAAAAGCTTGGCGATGCGCTCACGTTCAACGATATCCACGATGAGGTGGCCGGTGTCTATCCGAAAATAATGCTCGAAGGTGATATGGAGATTGGTGCATGGTCATGCGGAATGGTTGCGGGTTTGATCCACGACATCCCGACGTGTAAAGTACTGATCGAACGTATTATGGCCGATGCCGATACCATTTTGACTCAACGCCTTGCGGGTATGCT
>Ga0307492_10001281_pt1 | contig 10462 bp, 7 predicted proteins | sample SI3LmetaG_FD_202365 | JGI IMG/M metagenome (GOLD analysis project Ga0307492, IMG submission 202365) | Sea-ice brine microbial communities from Beaufort Sea near Barrow, Alaska, United States - SI3L | ecosystem: Environmental > Aquatic > Marine > Coastal | place: USA: Alaska | collected 2017-05-06
ACATTAATCAGTTCTCGTATATTGCCGGGCCAATCATAGTCGAGTAAGGCCAGTTCGGTGGGCTGTGTTAAAGGTTGGTATTCGATTTTAAAACTTTCACAATGCTGTAAAACATAATATTCGAATAGTGAAAGAATGTCGTCTTTGCGTTGGCGCAATGGCGGGATATGGCATTCTCCAACCTGTAATCGAAAATACAAATCCTGGCGAAAACTATCGTGGTTGCGTAAATCTTCTTTACTGGCTGAGATGATACGAAAGTCAGTTTTGATTTCTTTGTTACTGCCCAGAGGCGTTACAACGCCATCTTGTAAAACTCGCAATAGCTTAGCCTGAATCGAAGGTTGTAAGCTTTCAATTTCATCGAGGAAAAGGCTGCCACCCTTAGCAAATTCTAGTTTGCCAATGCGCGGGCTTGAGGCATCGGTGAATGCGCCTTTTTCATACCCAAATAATTCCGCTTCAGCCAGATGATCCGGAATGGCCGCGCAGTTCAGCGCGACGAAAGGCCCTTCGCTTCTCCCACTGAACTCATGTATGCATCGTGCGACTAATTCTTTACCAGTGCCTGTATCGCCGTATATTAAAACTGGGATGTCCATCGGTGAAAACCTGAGCAAGTCCTGTTTGAGCTTTTGCATCATTGAACAGTGGCCAATAATGCGATAGTCGATGGACTTATGGACCGCCAGTCTTTGTTTGGTTTCTAAAAGCGATAAACTGAGGAAACGTTTGTCGACTGCTCGATGAATGCTTTTAAGTAAGCGGTCGGTATCAACCGGCTTCTCAATAAAATCATAGATGCCATATTTCATCGCTTCAACGGCTATGGTTATATCGCCATAGCCTGTCATCAAAATCACGGGCATATCTGCATCTAGAGTTTTAATTTTTTTTGAAAATTCCAGTCCATCGCCACCAGGCATGCGTAAATCAGTAATAATGACAACCGGTGCATGTGGTTTTAATTCTGCCAGAACAGGTTTTGGTGAATCATAAGCTTTTACGTGGTGATATTGGGTCGATAACAGGTCGACCATATTTTCACGAACATCTCGGTCGTCATCAATAACAATGATTGTAATGGCCTGTCGGTCAGTCTCTGTCGTCAAATTCATGGATTTATGTGTTGATCTCAATGGCTATTACAGAGCGGCAGCGTAATCGTAAACCGGGCACCGTGCGACAAGTTTTCGGCAACAATGGAGCCGCCATATTCCTGGATTATTTCATGGCAAATAGATAATCCAAGGCCGAGCCCTTTACCGATCTCTTTGGTTGTAAAATAGGGGTCGAATAATTGGCCCATCACTCGCGAATTAATGCCATCGCCGTTATCTTCAATGGTGATTAAGGCTTTATCATCTAAAGAAGCCAGAGCGACTGAAATAAATGGCTGATCAGAGTTTGCCATGGCGTCGATTGCGTTTTGAATGATATTGGTTAGAACGAGATCGAGTTTTAGTGGATTTATTTTTACGATTACCGATGATTGAAGATTGTCTCGGTCGATATTGACTTGCTTTTCTTTCAGTTTGTCCTGATACAGGTTTATCGATTGTTTTATTAATAATGCCAAATCCTGACGCTGGATACTCTCACCATCTTCGTACGAAAAGTACTTCAAAAGTTTAATCACGTTATTCATTTTTTCACTGAGAGGCGCTAAACGAGAAATTGAATTAACCGCACCAGTCCAGTCATCCTTGTTAACTTTTAACTGGACAGCGGCAATGGAACTGTTCATGGCGGATAGGGGTTGGCTAAGTTCATGCACCACGGTTGCTGCCATTTGCCCCAATGCGGCAGCTTTGCTTTGTTGAACCAGTACGGCCTGTGCATCGCGCAATGCCTGAGTCCGCTGCTCTACCTGTTCTTCCAGCGATTCGTTGAGTTTGATGACGGCTTGCTCAGCTTTTTTCCGTTTTTCAATATTGATCAAGGTAACCAATAAACGCGTATCGTTTTCTATGTTGACCTGGCTGATGGCAAACATGACTTGGGTCGACTTTAGATTGCGGCTTAAGACGTTGCTTTCATGGAAAGGGATCATGATGTCACTATGCTGTTGTCGGATGTTTTCGAATCTATCTATAATATTTTGATCTGTCATATTTAGATCTATCATACTCATATCGAGAACCGATTGAATTGGAACTGATTTTTGATTATTAGTCGCAGTATCCAGTTGCAATAGCGCTCTAGCAGCATTATTAAGGAACAGAATATCACCTTGTTGATTGATCGAGACGACTCCAATCTGTATTTTTTCTATAATTACTTCCAGCTCACGTCGATGCCTGAGTTCGTTATCCTCTGATTGCTTTCTGGATTTAAGTTTTGACTGTCGCTCGCGATAGTACAAATACGCCAGAATTAGTGTGCCAAAAAATATGATGAAAAATATGACTGAATTCTGAATAAAACGGCTGTTTTTTTCTAAATAATATAAGTTCCAATCGGTGTCTGTAATGGGCGATGAGTTAACCAGATAGGCTTCATCATCAATCATCCAGAAAGACAATGAAAGGTTGAGGTCGCGAGCGAACTCATAGGTTTTCTGAAATAGGTTGGATACTTTGGTTTTACCAAACTGCTGCTGTTCAAGCATTGTAGACTGTACCTGATCAGACAGTTGGCCAACACTTTTGTATCGCCATTTTGCCTGTCCACTTAGAATAATGACGTTGTTTTGTGATGCGACAAGGATATTCTGCCCAGCGTCCCGCCAGTTCCCCTCCCATTCGCGTAAATCCAGTTTCACAACAATGACACCTATGACGCCGCCGCTGTCATTCAATACTGGTTCGGAAATGAAGAAACCAGGTATACCTGTAGTCGCACCAATTGCGTAATAGAACTGACGATTTTTTTGTTCTATTGCATTTTTAAAGTAGGGCCGAAATGAATAGTTTTGATGCAAAAAACTGCTGCTTTGATCGAAGTTGCTTGCTGCAACCACTTTGCCAGTTTTGTTCATTAGGTAAACAACACTCGCTCCCGATCGATACGCGACGAATTGAAACTGTCGATTTAAATCTTTCTCATGATCATTTTGATTTACCAGGGAATCTTTAACATTGTCATCACTTGCCAGTAGGGCGGGCAAATATTCATACTGGCTAATAGAGGCTTTGAAAGACTGCTGCAAGAAACGAGTGCTAGATTGTTGCTCAAGGTTCCATGCATTGATCTGGAAGAAATAGAAAACAATACTCACAATCAATGAAAATATACAAAGCAGTAGCGGTGCAGGTATCAATTTAAACATCATATAAGTTTTACTTTGGGTAGAAAATATATCCGAATTAATCATCATTTTGCACTATCAGAGTGCATTTTCCCATAACCGGCATTTTCAGTCGGGTTCAATCTATTATCTGCTAGATGGTGTGTGAAGTCTTCAAAAATGGGATAACTGAAATTGACTTTATATCCTTGTGAAAATCGGCAAAAAATATTTAAGTGATTAATTATTAACAACTAAATTGACAATTAGACTCTTTTCTTAGGCTAGTTTCTTAGAGATTTCAGCTGACAATTTATAGGCCGGTACCTAAACCATAATCACCCAAAAATATGTTTATACGCAAAAGTTATATTGAGAAGAGGGTGCCTGCTGCGTAGCCTTACTTTTAATACAAACTATAGGAGAGAACTTTGAAAATTGTCGCAGCTATCATCAAGCCGTTCAAGCTTGATGACGTTCGGATGGCTTTGTCAGACATTGGTGTTAATGGCTTAACCGTTTATGAAGTGAAAGGATTTGGTCGGCAAAAAGGCCATACCGAATTGTATCGAGGCGCTGAATATGTCGTGGACTATATCCCTAAGATGAAAGTAGAAATCGCGGTCGAAGATTCTGAGGTCGACGCAGTCGTTGACGCAATTATAGAAACAGCGAGAACTGGCAAAATTGGCGACGGCAAGATCTTTGTCACCAATCTAGAGCAAGTCATTCGTATTCGCACCGGTGAAACCGGCGCTACAGCACTTTAGGAGCAATCATGGAAACCCAAATTTTTCATTTACAGTATGCCTTAGATACCTTTTATTTCCTTGTCTGTGGCGCCTTAGTGATGTGGATGGCCGCTGGATTCTCGATGTTAGAAGCAGGGCTTGTCCGGTCTAAGAATACGACCGAAATATTAACCAAAAATGTCGTGCTGTATGCCGTTGCCTGCGTTATGTACATGGTGATTGGTTATGACATTATGTATTCCGGTGGCATGTTTCTATCGGGAATAGCCGGTGGAGAGACGCTAGTTGCCGATGCGCTTGCTGCGTCTGTAGAGAACGGCTTTGAAGGTGGAGCAGTCTATTCGGCACCATCGGACTTTTTCTTTCAGGTGGTTTTTGTCGCAACCGCAATGTCGATCGTGTCTGGCGCGGTAGCAGAGAGAATGAAGCTTTGGGCATTCATTGCTTTCGCGGTCGTAATGACCGGTTTTATCTATCCAATGGAAGGTTATTGGACCTGGGGCGGAGGCAGCGTTTTTGGCCTATTTAGCTTGGGTGACGATTTTGGCTTTTCTGATTTTGCTGGTTCGGGCATTGTCCACCTAGCGGGTGCGTCAGCAGCATTGGCTGGCGTTTTATTACTCGGTGCTCGTAAGGGCAAATATGGTAAAGATGGACAGATTAACGCGATACCTGGCGCAAACCTGCCACTTGCAACCCTGGGTACATTTATCCTCTGGATGGGTTGGTTTGGTTTTAATGGTGGTTCGGTACTCAAGTTGGGTGACATTAGCAGCGCAAACGCGGTCGCTATGGTCTTCGTCAATACCAATGCTGCGGCTGCGGGTGGTGTTGTGGCGGCATTAATCATTGCTCGCATCATGTATGGCAAAGCTGACTTGACGATGGTGTTAAACGGCGCACTCGCTGGACTAGTTGCGATTACTGCCGAACCATCGACACCATCAGCGCTTGAAGCGACTTTGATAGGCGCAGTGGGTGGTATTATTGTGGTGTATGCTATTGTCGCTTTGGATAAATTGAAGATTGATGATCCAGTTGGCGCAATATCGGTTCACGGCGTAGTCGGTGTATGGGGATTACTCGCGGTACCGCTAACAAACGACGGGGCCAGTTTTGTTGGTCAAATTGTCGGTGGATTAGTGATATTCACCTGGGTTTTCTTAACCAGCTTGCTAGTTTGGTTTGTGATCAAGAAATTGATGGGTATTCGAGTCACTGCGGAGCAGGAATACGACGGTGTCGATATTGCCGAATGTGGTATGGAAGCTTATCCAGAATTTACTAGTAAGTAGTCGATATTCCTAGTTAGTAACAATAGTAAGTAGTATATGAACCGGTGGGTGCTCTACCCAAATAGCACTCACCGATTCCCCCTTTTATAATGTCAATTGAAGTTTAATCGGCTTTAATAGCATAGTTTTCACGCCTGCAGCTTTCGCAAAGTCCATCGCCTCCTGAGTGATAACAGCTTTCAGCATGTTCGAGGCTCTGCAATTGTACAATCAAATTTTGGCCCGTTCGTTGGCCTCTAACCAAATAGTTGATGATCCGCCTGCGAGAATTTTATCGCGCAATAGACAACGCAAGCTTCTTTCTGATTGAGAAGGCTAACTTTTGTCTTGATTCAGTGTGTATGTTATCAGCGATATAATTGAATAAAGGTTTAAGGGTTATTATTCCCTAATTATTCGCCAGCTGAAGATATTCGGTGTAAGTTACGTTTTCGTACCTAATAATTTCAGGAAAGTATCTATGAATAATGACTTTAAAAACAATCGGCGAAGGTTCTTTTCAATGGCCGTTGCAGCCTGTTTGAGTCTGTCTGTTACTAGTGTTTCGACAGCTTTTGCTGCAGCAAGCATCGATTCAATTCATTTTTTAATCCCAGGCGGCGCTGGCGGTGGTTGGGATGGGACTGCTCGGGGAACGGGTGAAGCATTGACCAAGTCGGGGATTATCAAGCAGGCGACGTTTGAAAATATGTCGGGTGGTGGTGGCGGTAAAGCAATTGGTTATTTGATTGAAAATGCTAAGAGTAATGAAGGTACCTTAATGGTGAATTCTACCCCGATAGTGATTCGTTCATTAACAAAAGTATTTCCCCAAAACTTCCGTGATTTAACAATGGTTGCGGGCACAATTGGTGATTATGCTGCATTCATAGTCAACAAAGATAGCCAATATCAATCCTTCAGCGATTTGCAAACTAGCTTTAAAGCGAGTCCAAGAAAAATTGCGATTGGTGGTGGTTCGGTACCTGGCGGTATGGATCATCTGGTAGCAGCGATGGTGTTTCAAGCGGCTGGTGAAGATCCCACAAAAGTTAAATATATCCCTTACGATGCAGGTGGCAAGGCGATGGCTGCGCTGTTGAGTGGTGAGATCGCAGTGTTGTCTACTGGGTTATCTGAAGCTATAGCGCTGGCCGATGCAGGAGAGGTTCGCATACTGGCGACAACTGCGTCTAAACGAATTTCGGCGGCGCCAGATGCAAAAACATTTAAGGAGCAAGGGGTGGATGTCGAGTTTGTGAATTGGCGTGGTTTTTTCGCCGCTCCAAATTTATCCGATGAAAAACGTGGCCAATATATTGATGCTTTAGCCGCGATGTACAAAACTCCAGAATGGGAAACTGTTCGGGAACGTAACGGTTGGGTCAATATTTATAATGCGGGTGACGACTTCACTTCGTTTCTGGAAAAGCAGGAGAAAATCATTGGTGACCTAATGCGCCAGCTAGGTTTTCTATAAAGGCGATCTCTAAAAGTGCACTTTTCCCGCGATTGCCGCTGAGGCCTAATGGTGCCTACTGTTGGCAGCACCGTGCTGGTGTGCCAGTCCAGTGGTACGCCAGCCCGGTCGATCCTCATGTACTATCGTACACTCAGGCTCCTCCCGCGGTGCTTCCTGCACTCACGAAAAAATCACTATCTTTAGAGACACCCAAAAATAGTGCCTGTTTAATTCTTTTGTAAAGTTCAGTATTGCCCTGTGTATTCGCAGGGCAAACCTGTTTAGGAGAAATGTACCGTGTCTTTAGAGCGCTCACTGGCTTTTTTTTTTCTGACTACTTCCATTATTTATGGTTACACAGCTTTTTTTGTGATCGATGTAAGTTTGCCGCCGTTTGCAAAATTGAGTCCTGTTTGGCCCAGTTCATTTCCCAAAATTCTAGCGGCTATGGGCGTCCTACTAGGGTTTTTCTTAGTGTTTTCAAAGCCGAGCCCCAATACTAAAACTGAGATTGATTTGCATCAGTTGCAAAGCTATAGCTGGTTTCCCGTGTTTGCTTTATTAGGAATGATGGTGATCTATGCCTTGTTGCTGCGCCCGATGGGTTTTATTGTTTCAACTTTTAGCTTTTTGGTTATAGGTTCTGTGGTCTTGGGTGAAAGAAAGCTACTGCTGTTATCAATCATTGCGTCGATAGGGTCAGGTGGTATTTGGTATCTCGTTCAGCAGGTATTGGGTATTTATCTGCGGCCGTGGCCCTGGTTTTTGTCAGGGGGATTTTAAATGTTAGACGGATTATTAGTCGGATTAATGACGGCGCTATCTTTAAAGATGATCCTATTGGTGGTTGCTGGGTGTCTCATCGGGACATTCATTGGTATGTTGCCAGGGCTGGGTCCCATGTCGATTATTGCTATTATGATTCCAGTAGCTATTTCGATAGGTGATCCTGCTGGGGCGCTCATATTATTGGCTGGAGTTTATTATGGTGCAATATTTGGCGGCTCGACTTCCTCAATATTAATCAACGCGCCTGGTGTTGCGGGCACTGTCGCGACGAGCTTTGATGGCTATCCCATGGCCCGTGCAGGTAAGGCTGGTAAAGCGTTAACGATAGCCGCCATCTCTTCATTTTGTGGTGGCACTATCGGCGTGATCTTGTTAATGGTCTTCGCCCCTGTGTTGGCGAGTGTTGCCCTGTTATTTCATTCGGCCGAGTATTTTGCGCTGATGGTGGTTGGGTTGTCAGCGATAGCCGCCTTTTCTGGTAATGGGCAGGTGGGTAAGGCGCTAGCGATGACATTATTGGGTCTTATGCTAGCGACAGTCGGTGAGTCAGCATTATTTAATATGCCTCGTTTTACCTATGGTGTGTTGGACCTTCAATCTGGGATAGGCTTTATCACCCTGGCGATGGCAATGTTTGCATTGCCAGAAGCCATTTTCTTAATTTTGGATCCTGCTCGAACCAAACCAAAATCTGAACAGGAAAATGCGGTAAAAGATTTACGCATTACCAGAGAAGAAGCAAAAACGATTGCGCCGGTCATAGCAAGGCAGTCATTACTAGGTTTCTTTATCGGTGTTCTACCCGGTGCCGGTGCGACGATTGCTTCTTTTCTGGGTTATGCCGTTGAACGTAATCTAAGTACCAAAGAAGAACAGAAAGAATTTGGTGAAGGTTCGATAAAAGGCCTTGCTGCGCCAGAAACGGCTAACAATGCGGCGTGTACTGGATCCTTTGTTCCATTGCTTACATTAGGCATACCCGGCAGCGGCACTACCGCAATTCTGTTGGGTGCATTGATTGCCCTAAACGTAACACCCGGTCCGCGTTTAATGGTCGATCAGCCCGAAATATTTTGGAGTGTTATTATTTCCATGTACATCGGCAACCTTGTTTTACTCGTGCTAAATCTACCGCTAATACCTTATATTGCCAAAATACTCACTGTGCCCAGATCTTACCTGATTCCATTTATATTATTCTTTACACTGATGGGCGTTTATATCGGGCAAAATAACGCGGCTGAATTGCTGATTTTAATTGGTCTCGGTGTTATGGCCTGTATATTTAGAGTGGCAGGTTATCCATTAGCACCATTGCTGATTGGTTTTATACTGGGCCCAATGTTAGAGAATAATTTTTCGCGCAGCATACAATTATATGATGGGATCGGTTTCTTGTGGCAACGACCTATGACTGGTGCACTATTATTGATGGCTATTGTTTTGGTGCTGCTACCCACCATTCGTGTCTTTTTATCAAGGCGAAGAAACCCAGCATAGGTTTTTTGAATGGGAATGAACAAGCCCTAAACGAGCTCTTGTTATCGAATGACGACTGTCCTGGTTCAGGTCGGTTGAAATTTCCCAATCTTATTTCGAGTTAGGTTGTTGAAGCGCATACATAGTAGAGTGCTTGTGGTCATCAACCCCATTGTAAGCCCCCACCAAAGACCAGCGCCTTGTAGGTCGAAGTGAAAAGCCAACATTGAACCCCCACCAATGCCAAGCACCCAATAGCCAAACCCCGCGATCCAAAGGGGTGCAATCATGTCTTTGAATGCGCGCAGGGCGCGGGCAGCAATTGCCTGTAAACCATCGAATACCTGGAATATCGCCGCAATTACCAGGAACTGAGCGGCGAGTATTGACACTTCTTCAAACCCGACATCACTGGGTGAAATGAATAAACGTATAATTTGATCTGAAAAACCGAGGGGAACGATGACTAATATCGATAGCAAGCCGACGCCGAACACCATAGCCAAATTACCTGCACGCCTAGCGTCTAATATTTGACCTTTGCCAACCGCCTGAGCCACTCGAATCATGGTGGCTTCGGCTAAACCAAAGGCAAGCACAAAGGGTATGCCGACCCAGGACATGACAATTTCATAGGCCGCCAATGTTTTAATGCCAATGACGCCAGACAGTATCGATACGGCGATAAACATGCCTGCTTCCATTAGTGTCAATCCAGCGACTGGAATGCCCAGCCTGATAATTTCGCTGGTGATGGTTCGGTCAAAATGCCATCGACCATGAAATAAGCCGTAGCCGCGTAGTTCAGTATGGCGATAAATATAAATGGCCAGACTAAAAAACATGAGCCAGGTAACAATGGTGGTTGCCAGTCCTGCACCAAACAAACCCATGGCAGGCAACCCAAGGCCGCCATATACTAGCCAGACAGTTAACACATAGTTCAAAAAAACGGCTGCAATGGAGATGACCATGATGGCCGCGGGTTTCGACAGTGCGGATATGAAATTTCTAAATACCGCAAACCAAAGTACGGGTAAGGCCATGCTGCTGAGTCCTTGCAAATAGGGTGTCGCAAGTCTAATAACCACTGGATCTTGTCCGGTCGCTTCAAGCACCAGATCAAGATTCCAGATGAGAAGCATTGTGGGAATGCCTAAAAAAGTTGAAACAATAAATCCCTGTCGCACCGTCTGCCCGAGTCCCAGTCTATCGCCAGCACCATTTGCTTGTGCAGCGAGTACGCCAATAACCGAAAGAAAGCCCATCAGAATAACGAGTATTTCAAAGGATAAACCACCCGCAATGCCGACCGCGGCAAGTGCTTCATAGCCGAGTTTACCGACGACGATTTTGGTTGTAACAAACATAGCGTACTCAGCCAGATAGGCCGCAGCCAATGGGAACGCGATGATCAGGAAATACCAGATTTCAGACTTGAGTTTAATGTTTGGGCTAGCCTTTTTGTGGGTAATGG
>Ga0307492_10001282_pt1 | contig 10460 bp, 6 predicted proteins | sample SI3LmetaG_FD_202365 | JGI IMG/M metagenome (GOLD analysis project Ga0307492, IMG submission 202365) | Sea-ice brine microbial communities from Beaufort Sea near Barrow, Alaska, United States - SI3L | ecosystem: Environmental > Aquatic > Marine > Coastal | place: USA: Alaska | collected 2017-05-06
GCCGCGGAGTTCTTCTCGCCTAAGTATTTGCCGCCACGGACAGAGCCGCCAACCGATAGCATTAAGCCGACACCAAATAATAAGGAGAGTATCGGGATGATCAGGTTTACCGCTGCTAGCGCAGGAACGCCGACGAAATTACCAATAAAAATTCCGTCAACGAGCGACGCCGACGTCATCGCTAGCATGCCGACAATTGAAGGCACGAGGTAGCGGTAAAACGTGCTGAGAATAGCGCCGTCGAGAGCGTGGGTTTCGTCGTCTGCAGCCGTGACCTGACCCATTATGCCCCTATCAAGCGGTTCCTACGACAAAGCTCGCACAGGTCGTTGTGCAGCCTCCTAAGATGACGGCCATCATATCATCAGCGTCGGTTATCTGTAGCCCTTGATAGCGATGGGTCGTTTGCTCATGATGAATTACCTTTTTTACGTGCTTGGGCTTCTCGTATCGCGGGACCATCGGCCCACGTCGCATGTGTGCCGCTGGCAATCCGATGTGGCAGAACAATGGTGCAGACGGGGCCGGCCTCAATGTTTTGCGCATCGATCAATACACACTCAGAGCGATCTAGCTTGGTGTCGGTGATAAAGCTGATGAGGTAGCCATCGTCTTCGCTTTGGGCATTGATACGCGGCACAAACGGGGCTTCACTGCCATAACGCTTGCTGCCAAAGTATAGCTCGCTTGTTTTGCCGGTTTCTAGGTCGTGTTTGACCAGACCTGCGAACAAAAACCAGCCTGGTTTACTGTAAGTTGAATACAGATAACGGGCTTTCTTGCCGGCATAGGATTGGTTGAATGTGCCGAATTCTAATACGCGCTCGCTCAAGTGCTTTTCTGTCGTCTCACCGGTCTTTAGATTGAAGCGCCAGCGATGCAATTTAGATTGAAACGAGTGTTGATCTAAGCCGGCCATCAATTTGCCGGCGTTTTTTGGCATTTTCGGCATTGGCGCAGGATCAGGGTTGTCCTGGAAATAGCCGTCTAATATGATCTCGTCGCCTTCTTCATAGGCATTCATCCAATGTAGAACATAGGTCGATGCGGCTTCAAACCATTGAACGTCGTCCTGATTGCCAAAGCGTGGAAGGATCGCGAAGCGGGCGGGCATATCCGGGTAGTAGGTGGGTACATGCTTGCCGCGTGCCAGCATTTCAGCGTCCCAAAAATAGGGTAGGTCAATGAGAATCGAATAGTTCTCAGTGAACGCCATATCGTGTGGCAGGCGCGGGCCGGGTAACGGAACGGGTGTGTAGTGAACCAGTTGGTTGTCTTTGTTGACGACGCCGTAGTGTTGATACGGTGGATTCTTTGAGTAGTTGAAAAACAGCATTTCGCCGGTACTCTCATCAACTTTCGGGTGCGCTGAAATACCTTCTTCAGGCACCCAAGACTCCGCGCCGTGTTGCTCTAACGTGTAAGGGTCAAGTCGGTAGCCTTCACCACACTGCCAGAATGTCGAGAGGACTTGGCCGGCATGAACGACTACGTCTGTAGAACTTGAGTCCTTGATATACTCTTGCGCCCCCCAGCCTGGTCTGGTCGACAATGCTGCATCGTTAACAAAGCCAGTCCACAACGCCTTGCCTGCCTCTTGTTCGGCGACAAAGCCCTCGGTGCGAATGAATCGATTTTTATACTCTGCTTTACCGTCCTTGAAAGACATTGAGTGCAACATGCCATCCCCATCGAAGGGGTGATAATGCCCCAGAGGCTTTTGAACTGGGTTCTCGGTGTTGCGTATATAGACCCCGTCGATGTCTTTCGGTATCTCGCCGATGACCTCCATATCGCTCGCGTCGACCTCGTCAAACATCGGTGCCCACGCCCCGTTAAGGTACGGGTGAATACCACGTTTGATGGTATGTTTTACTGTGTTTTTCCAGGTAACCGTCATAACGCGCCGCCATCTTGCTTGGTTAGTGACTACTTCTATGAAACTAATGGGGTATTAGATAGCGAATTAGAGGGGACGTCAAGGCCAGTCAATGCGCTGTACGACATATCCATGGACTTTTGTTAAGCTCCAGTGATGCCTGAACAGCTCATTATTAACCAAGCAATTGCCGACGGCCTTGACGTGATAGGCGATCGCTGGACGCTGCTTATTCTGCGCGCGGCGTTCTATGGCGCCAATCGCTTTGATGCGCTTCAAGAGGCCACCGGTGCCAGTCGATCGACACTGACGCGGCGATTGAGCGCCTTGATCGAACATGAAATATTCTACAAGCACCCTTACAGCACGGCGGCTAATCGATTCGAGTACAAATTTACTGAGAAGGGTTTAGGGCTGCTGGGGCCGTCGTTGCTGGCGGCGAAATGGGAGTCTGATTGGAAGACGTCGAATTACGTGGATATGTCAGGCCGCCTCTTCCACCGCCATTGTCATGCGTATATGGAGCCTAAGGTTGTGTGCCGGGCCTGCAAGCAAGATTTGCTTTTCGAGCAGGTTGCATGGCCTCGGTTGGGACAGCAGGTTGAGTCGCAACTCGATGAAATCCGCACTTACAACACCCAGCACCGTAAACGGGTTGCTAGCGTGCGCGAAGCCGACCTTGGACTTTCGAATTTGGCATCACTGATTGGCGATCGATGGACGCTGCTCGTGTTAATATCAGCGTTTTTTGGCGTGCAACGATACGATGCATTCTTAACCCGTCTGAATACGCCGCCGAGTGTTTTATCCGAGCGTTTAAAGCAGTTGGTCAGCAATCATATTTTTGACAAAGTTGAGTATCAGAAAAATCCGCCGCGACACAATTATATATTGACCAGCAAGGGCACCGCTTTGTTCCCGTTTGTCATGACCCTGAGGCAGTGGGTTGCGGGAGGTTTGGGCGGTAAAAACCTATCTAGCCCACTCACCCATTCAGCATGTGGCGAGCCTCTGGTTATCGATATTGTTTGTAATCAGTGTGAGCACAAACCTTGGCCTGCCGATGTAGAGTTTAGGGGCCCCTAGTTCAGCTTTCATACCTGCGGCTGGGCGGGGTAAGACGCTCCATTATATTGGAGATTATAGTGTTGCATTTTTGCTACAAGGTCTCAGCGAAGATGGCCCGTATAATATACTGAGACCGGCAGTTAATAAGCGCTACCTGTGGCGCCGACTTTCTCTTGCAGAGCACTGTAACAAGCGTCGGCGCCAATAGCCGTTAGTCTAGGCGAGAAATCGCTCATTATTGTCATACCCCGTGCGAGGCTCCTTGCTAACACTGACCCTGATAATTGCTCTGCTCATCGACCAGCTGTTAGGTGAGCCCCGGCGCTTCCATCCGCTGGTGGGTTTTGGGCGTAGTGTACAGTGGTTGGAATTATTCCTGCGCAGCACGCCCCTGTTTAATCGTCATGAGCGACTGCCCGCGAGATTGCAGGTTCAAGTGTGTGGTGTTGTGGCTGTGATGCTAATTCTGGTTACGCTTACATCGCTGATCTACTGGTGCGAGGCTTTACTGGCCTCGAGTGTCTCTCTGCGTGTTCTGCTGAGCAGTATGTTCGTGTATTTCTGTATTGCTCCCAAACGTTTGTCAGAGCATGCAATGGCGATTCTCGAGTCCCTGCAGCGAGCTGATATTGACGCTGCGCGGGTTGCATTATCGATGATTGTGAGTCGTGATACCCGCCAGTTGCAACCAGTCGAAATGGCATCAGCGACCTGCGAGTCTCTGTTAGAGAACGGTAGCGATGCTATTTTCGCAGCCATTGTCTGGTTCTGCGTGGGAGGCTTGTACGGTGTGGTTATTTACCGTGCGGTTAATACCTTGGATGCCATGTGGGGTTACAAGAGCGAGCGCTATCGCTACTTTGGCTGGGCAGTTGCCCGACTGGACGATGTGCTCAACTTTATTCCAGCGTGCCTAGTGGTCTTTAGTTGCGCCCTGATGGGGCAGTGCTCACCTGCGATGGCGAGTTGGCGGCAGCAGGGTAGTACCTGGAAGAGTCCTAACGCGGGGCCAGTGATGGCGGTTTGCTTGTGCAACCCTGCCGGGTCGCCATTCCTGATGTCGGCTATCAAGAGCATCGACGTTGTTGGCTGGCCTGTGGTCACCGCATAGTCGAGTACGATGGTTTTCAACGGGCAAGCCTCGGTGCGTTGATCGAGGCCGGAGCGGTTGATTGCGCCGTCGTGGCCAACCCTAATAACCCGACCGCGGCTACTAAAGGCAAGGCATCGCTACGCTAGATCGCTGGCGGCAGCGACTGTTGCAGTCTGACGGGTTGCTGATTGTTGATGAGGCCTTTGCCGACTGCACCGAGTCGAACAGTAGCCTGTAACTTGATGATCACAAGGGCCTGATAATTTTGCGCTCGCTAGGTAAGTTTTTTGGCCTGGCAGGTTTACGTGTCGGTTTTGCACTGGGGGATAGTGAACGCCTACAACAGCTAAAGTCCTTTCGCGGCCTGTGGTCTGTCTCCGGTGTTGCCGCAAGTGCACGCGATCGCGCCCTACATGGGTCTCGCGCAACGCGCTATTCTGGTGCGCTTTTGTGCCCTCAAAGATTCGCCACAGGCACTGCTACGGTTTGGCTTGCCCGCCGCCGACAATGTCGAGCAACACCAGCGATTTGTTGCAGCGTTGAATGCATTAGCAGGACGCACGAGTCTTACCTAGCGCCTCTGGTTCTATCTATCTCACTAAAATTTAACTATCTGACTATGAATGTTGGCGTGAATGGATTGCAGGGTCTACCCTATTAGGGAATGGGATTTTCTAGGGTGCCAACACTGGGCCTGCTGATACGTTCAGCGAATATCTCAGTGGGAGCGAGCCACGGCGACTTGGGTTAAACCCAATACGTAAGTGACAAGTGCCGCATAAAATATGCCGTCAAGTAATAAAACAGATGAATGCTGTAGATATAGATCCACTGGTACAGTGTTTATTGGCTATCGCCACGTATAACGACACTGCCAGTTCTGCTGAGTCCATCACAGCCGGGTTACCGCTGGTGGATGGCCGTGTGCCCCCATCATTGTTTGCCCGTGCGGCGACCCGGGTAGGCATGAACAGCCAATTGGTTGCCAAACCGCTCAGTGAATTACACGACAAGCACGCTCTGCCTGTTATTCTATTGCTTAGCGGCGAAAGCGCCTGCGTGTTGGCCGGTTGGAACGACGATCACAGCAGCGCCGTGGTCATTTTCCCCGAACTCAACACTTCTGTGGTCAAAGTTAAAATCGCAGAACTTGAAGCGCGCTATACGGGTAACGCTATTTTCGTGCGACCGGTGTTCCAATTCGATCAGAGTTCATCGAAACGCAAACATGAGGCTGCCGGCCATTGGTTTTGGCAGGCCATATTCGAGAACAGCTCGGTCTACCGTGACGTTTTGCTAGCCGCCTTCTTTATCAACCTGTTTGCCCTGGCGATGCCCCTGTTTGTTATGAATGTTTATGACCGGGTCGTGCCCAACCACGCGGTTGAAACCCTGTGGGTGCTGGCCATTGGCGTCGCGATTATGCTGATAGCCGATATGACCCTACGCTCCGTGCGGGCCTATTTTCTAGATTTGGCCGGTCGGCGTGTGGATGTGAAACTCTCTGCCCAGATCATGGAAAAGGTCATGGGCATCAAGCTCGAAGCGCGGCCGAATTCGGTAGGCGCCTTCGCATCTAACCTGCGATCCTTCGAGATGGTGCGCGACTTTATTACCTCGGCATCTATCACTACCCTCATCGACTTACCCTTTGCGCTGATTTTTATCGTCGTAATCGGCTGGATTGCCTTGCCTATCCTGATTCCCGCGATTATCGCTATTGCCGTCATGCTGCTCTACGCGCTGGCAACCCAGGCGCGGTTGCGAGAACTCTCTGAGTCTATCTATGCCGCCGGAGCCATGCGTAACTCCACCCTCATTGAGTCGTTGGTGGGTATGGAAACGCTGAAGGCCTTAGGTGCAGAGGGCAACATGCAACGCAAGTGGGAGAAAACCACCTCCTACTTGGCCCGAGTGGGTATTCAGATGCGGTTGTTGTCCACGTCCAGCGTTAATATCGCGCAGTGGGCCCAGCAGATGTGTTCTGTCGCGGTGATCATTACCGGCGTTTATCTCATTACCGCCGGGGAACTCTCTATGGGCGGCCTGATCGCCTGCAACATGCTGGCTTCCCGTGTGCTGGCGCCCTTTGCCCAGGCTGCGGGCCTCATCATGCAGTACCACACCGCCGCGACGTCGCTCAAATCTCTGGAAGAAATCATGGCTAAGCCGGTAGAGCGTCCCGCCGGGAGAAAGTTTTTGTCGCACGCCGTATTCGCTGGCGATTTGGCCTTCAAGAATGTCACTTTCGGCTACCCAGAAAGCGAGATGAACGCTGTCGACGGAATTTCGTTCAAAATCAATGCCGGTGAAACGGTGGCGGTGTTGGGTCGTGTGGGAAGTGGAAAATCTACTTTGTTGAAGCTCACGATGGGCCTTTTCACACCGATGGATGGCGCCATCACCGTCGATGGCATCGACATTCGCCAGCTTGACCCAGCCGATCTGCGCTATGGCGTTGGTTACGTGCCCCAAGACGGCATCTTGTTTCGCGGTACCCTGCGTGAAAACCTGATGATTGCCCAGCGCCATGTGAACGACAGCGACTTGATGCGCGCGGCTGAAATCGCCGGTCTTGATGAGTTTGTCAAGCGCCACCCGAAGGGTTTAGATATGGAAGTCGGGGAGCGTGGCGATTCACTCTCTGGCGGGCAGCGCAAGGCCGTGGCATTGGCTCGCGCCATCGTCCATTCGCCCCCTGTGTTGTTGTTAGACGAGCCGACAGGATCTATGGATCACTCCACCGAGGCCGCGGTGGTGCGCAATCTTAAAGAGTATGGGCAGGGTCGCACCATGTTTATCGTGACCCATCGGACCTCATTGCTAGACATGGCAGATCGCATTTTAGTGGTCGACAATGGCAAAATTGTAGCCGATGGGCCTAGAGAAAACGTCATTGAGGCGCTACGCCAGGGCAAGATAGGCAAGTCAGCATGACCGAGCAAAATTCACCCAAGATTGTGCCTATAAATCCCTCGAAGAAGGCCATCGAGTCTGCCGCACCCGTCGCGTCTCCGGCGCCATCATTCAGTCTGCTGAAGCTATTGCTATTGCCGTTCACGTTAGTGATTGGTGCCATCCGGAGTTTTCAGGAAGGTGTATTCGCCCGCTGGGTGCCTAGCGAGCAGAGCGGCGATTTCAGTTGGGATAACGACCTGAGTCGTGCCTATATAGAACAGCAGCCATTGCGTGTTCGGGCCTTGTTGTACGGGTTGGTGCTATCGTTGCTCGCCGTGGTTATCTGGGCCGCATGGGCCGAGATCGGAGAGGTCACTCGCGGTGAATCCAAGGTCATCCCCTCCCAACAATTGCAAATTATTCAGTCCCAGGACGGAGGTGTTGTGCAGAGCATTCATATCCGCGAGGGCGATATTGTCGAAAAGGGTGAGTTGCTCATTAGCCTCGACCAAACCCGTTCAGAGTCTAGCCTCGGTGAGTCACGGGCAGAACTATTAGCCTTGCGGGCCAAGTCACAGCGATTGCAGGCCGTGGCAGACAATAAGATGTTCGAGCCCAATGAAGTCCTGACCGCCGCAGTACCCGATATCGTCAGCCAGGAGCTCAAGCTCTACAGTTCGAATAAGCAACAACTGGCGGCCAGTAAAACTACCGCCCAGCAGCAGCTTAACCAGCGCCTGGAAGAGCTAACGGAAATTAGGGCTCGACGTGACCAGCTATCCCGGTCTTTGGCATTAACTCAGCAGGAGCTGAACGTGACCCGGCCTCTCGCCGCCTCGGGTGCCGTCTCGGAGGTCGAGCTATTGCGCCTCAAGCGTGATGTCAATCAGATCAGTGGCGACCTAGCCCAGGCCAAATCCCAGCTTGATCGATCCCAGTCTGCTATTGCTGAGGCCCGGAGCAAGCTCAACGAAGTAGAATTGGCCTTCTTTGATGATATTCGTGAAGAGCTCACCAAAACCTTGGCGCGTATTAACGCCTTAGAGCAAGGTAGCTTCGGCCTGACTGACCGAGTCGATCAGGCCATGGTGCGCTCGCCCGTGCGTGGCACCATCAAGCTCTTGCACTTTAATACCGTCGGCGGTGTTGTACTGCCAGGTAAAGAGATTGTCGAAATTGTGCCGCTGGATGATACGTTGCTGCTGGAAGCCAAAATTCAGCCTCGTGATATTGCCTTCTTACGACCTGGTCAAGAAGCGATGGTGAAGTTTACCGCCTATGACTTTGTGGTCTATGGTGGGCTGACTGGTACCGTTGAGCGCATTGGTGCAGATACGATTATCGATCAAGACGGCAACGCCTTCTATATCGTGCGTGTACGCACCCATGAAACCTCCTTAGGCGAAGGCAAGCCGATTATTCCCGGCATGGTTGCTGAGGTGGATATTTTGACCGGAAAGAAAACAATACTGGCCTATTTGATGAAGCCAGTGTTAAGAGCCAAGCAATACGCCTTGACGGAGCATTAAGTGGAACATGTTTTTTTAGGAAAGCAGGGAAAGTTAAAACATCAATGGCAAGCAGCATTTCCTGCCGCCATTGCTCTGCAAACCTTAGCTGCGGTGCAGGCTCTGCCGAAAAATACGGCGCGTTTGACCTGGTTGGATATCAGCGGCTTTGATGATGATTTGGCGCTTGTTAGGCAGGCGATCGCTTTGGGTGCGCCGGTGGTCATAATGACGGCTATGCCAGATGATAATCAGGCCTACTCGGTGCTGAGCCTTGGCGCTTATGGCTATTGCCACTCTTTAGCGACATCGAAACAGCTGCTCGAGATTGCCGCCGTCATTGTCGGCGGCGGCCTTTGGGTCGGCCAGGGAGTGATGCGGCGCCTGCTAGACCTTGCCAACGCTAATAAAGGTGAAACCACAGGCGATATGCCAGCCGGTCTGTCCAGCTTGACCAGCAAAGAGCTGAGCGTAGCCCAGTACGTGGCGGCGGGTTTGAATAACCGTGAAATCGCCGAGAAAATGAACGTCGTGGAGCGTACCGTCAAGGCGCACCTGACCGTGGTATTTGACACCCTCGGTGTCCGTGACCGGGTTCAGCTGGCGCTGGTGATGAATAAGATTTCAATTCAGTAATATTCTAGCTCCGTAGCACTCCAATCAAGTAGCATCCCAGGCCCATGGTCCCTATCTAGGGGCCTGGCAGAGGCGCGCGCGGTGTGGGTAGCGTCGCGGCCATGGAGTCAGAAAATTCGTTTTTTAGCCCTCTTTGCTCACCTCTCGCGCTCCGTTTGCTCACCTCTCGCCGCCATCACATTTCGCAAAAACCCGTCACAATTTCTCGAATATAACATCAAAATTATGACTATAGCCGACTAAAAATAGCCACCGTCTGTCGAAATTGTGCCCTTTAGTACAATAGCGGTGGCGTTCGCCTTTGCGTATTATTGATCCAGGTCAATAAACCGCTGCTGACGCGATCTACGCTTTTAGACGCCAGCAGTCACAAGAAACACCAGAGGCAAGGTTCTCATCATGGCTACTATAGCAATCGCAACGATCACAGCAATCACTGGCACCGCTTACGCACGTAACGAAGACGGCGAAGTTCGACAACTAGCGGTTGACGATCAGTTGATGGAAAACGAAGTTGTTATCACGCCGGACGGCAGCTCTGTAGACTTGACCATGGTCGATGGCAGCGAACTGCTGGTAGCCGATCAGGCTGAAACCTTGCTGACTCCAGACCTGATGGTTGATACAGCGGCTGAAACCGCCGATGCCGCGGTAGAGCTAGATTCAGTAGACGCGATTTTGCAAGCACTAGAAGGTGATGGTGATTTAGAGCTTGAAGCAACCGCCGCCGGTCTTGGTGGAGGCGGTGAAGGTCAAGGTCACAGCTTTGTCGTGCTGGGCAAGGTCGTTGAAACTGTAAGTGCCCAAAACTCAGAGTCCCTTGGTATCGACGCTCTAGCCGACGATTCTACGCAGACCGAAGAAGATTTGCTTTTGCTGAACGATGTTGAAGCCGTCGCCCAAGCTGATACTGAAGTTTTCTCTGAAGATGCAGTAGAGGCAGCGGGTGGTTTGATTACTGGCAGCATTCTTGTCACTGCCAACGATGTGGCCACTGCTGATATCGATGCGGTCACTGTAGTTGCTGAAACGGTGAATGTCGTCGGTCCTACTGGCGCCATAGTAGGCGCCATCTCATTCACCCCTGAGGGTAATTACACCGTGGCCTTGAACGAATTCGGCCAAGCTGCTGTCAATGCGCTGCCTGAGGGTGATAGTTTGTCTATTGCGGGTGACTACCAGTTGGTAGACGGTACAGGCACCATAACGACGGCAAGTGTTACCGTTGTTGTAGAAGGTAACAACGATGCGGCTGTTGTATCAAGCGCAACACAAGTGCTGACGGAAACTGATGCGGCCCTCAGCACCAGCGGCACACTCACCAGTACCGATGTTGATAACGACAACACCTTCACGGCTAACACCGTTACCGGGACGA
>Ga0307492_10001283_pt1 | contig 10460 bp, 8 predicted proteins | sample SI3LmetaG_FD_202365 | JGI IMG/M metagenome (GOLD analysis project Ga0307492, IMG submission 202365) | Sea-ice brine microbial communities from Beaufort Sea near Barrow, Alaska, United States - SI3L | ecosystem: Environmental > Aquatic > Marine > Coastal | place: USA: Alaska | collected 2017-05-06
AAAGAACTCATTGATTTTGTCTACTTTGTAGACGATTATGACGAAAAAAAGGTTTCAGACTTATCATCTGACGATCTAAAAAACACTCTTACTGGCTACATTTTACGCACAGGTGAGCATCTATTTCTAACCCAAGAAACGTATCAACAACAACTTGACAATATACCAGTGTCGGTAAAAGATTTAGGCGCAGCTCCTGTTGACTGGATTGGTATACCTTTAAAACGTGGATCACAAATAATAGGTGCAATGGTCGTACAAAGCTACGATGAGTCCATCCGTTACAATAACGAAGATTTGGAAATATTGTTATTTGTCTCCCAGCATATCGTTAACTGCGTTGATAGAGTCAAAAGTCGAGAGTTAACTGAAAAAACCATTCGCCAGCGCACAAAGCAACTAAGGCTTATCAATGATGAGCTACAAGAAGAAATCAGTGAAAGAAAAAAAGTAGAATCCTTACAACAGGCCTTATTTGAAATATCCGAACTTTCAGCTTCAGTTGAAGGAAATATGGATGATTTTTATTCATCCATTCATGACACTTTGTCACGCTTAATTGGTGCGCCTAACTGTTATGTCGCCATTATAGACCATGATAGTCAAGTGCTACATTTCCCCTATTATCAAGACGAAGCACAATCAAAAATTGAACCTCGCCCTATGGGCTTAGGCCTCACAGAATATGTTATCAGGCACGGAAGCGCACAACTTATTAATCCCACTAAAGCACAACAATTAAGCGAAATCAATGAGTTGTCTGTAAAAGTGGCTGATATAATGCGTCAAAAAAACAACTCATGGATAGGTTCGCCACTGATTATCGATGGTGAAATTTGTGGTGTGATTACTGTACAAAGTTATGGTAAGAAAAAACAATATACCCTTAAAGATTTAGAGTTTTTATGTTTTGTCTCTAACCACATTGCGTTATCACTAGAGCGCAAACAATCTTCTGATGCAATAAAAGCCTATAACCAACGACTGGCACAAGAAGTAAAGGCACGAACAGAGGAGTTAAACAGTACTAATTTATTTTTACAAAAACAAATTGAAGAACGTTTACAAGCACAACAACAGCTCGAATATGACACACAACATGATTCGCTAACAGGTTTGGCAAATCGAGTGTTATTTAACCGTCGACTCGAACTGGCGCTTGCTAGTAAACATCGTTACCCCAAGAGTAATTTTGCAGTTATCTTTATTGATTTAGACAAGTTCAAGCAAATTAATGATTCATTAGGCCACATGGCTGGTGATGGTTTTTTAAAAGAGGTGGCCATTAGAATTGGCTCATGTATTCGGGGTCATGATTTACTTGCCCGCCTAGGTGGCGATGAGTTTGTTGTTCTATTTGATAATTACGACTCTCCAAACGATGTCGAAGAAATATCTGCACGTATTATCAGATCCATTGCCAAGCCCTTTAGCATCGACAATAAAGATATGTATTCAGGTGCCAGTATAGGCATCGCTTTTATCGAAAGTGGCTACAAAACCGCTGAAGAAGTGCTACGAGACGCTGATGCCGCGATGTATCAAGCTAAGTCACTAGGCCGCGGGCGCTATATCGTTTTTGATAATCCTATGCGAGAAAAGTTACTTGAAGAATTACAAATCGAAAGCGAGTTTAGAAAAAGACTCAAAGCCAAAGCCTTTGACAGTTATTCACAGCCGATAGTTAATCTAAGCAATCAAGAAACAATATACGAAGAATGTTATGTACGATGGGAGCATTCCAGCATAGGTGAAATCAAGCGGGAACAGCATTGGCAGATTGCCGAACAGTTTGGTCTAACGGCTGAAATGGATAAGTTTATGCTAACTAAAGCTTGCGAAATACTGCAAGATTGGTATTTAAATGGGGGTATTGACAATAAAAAGATTGCGATCAATTTATCTATTCACCATCTCACCCAAACATCATTAACTAAACAACTGATTGAATATATAATTAAAGCAGGCGTTAATCCTAAACAATTGGTCATTGAATTTGATGAAAATGACTTTAATCGTCGCTCTGAGTTTTTCTTACCTGCAATTAAAATATTAAAACGCGCGGGGATCACCTTAGTATTAGATAACTTTGGCAGTGGTTTAGCCTCTTTGAGTTATTTATATTCTTACCCTTTTGATTATGTAAAGGTGGATCATCATTTTGTCAAAACATTGCCTCGTTCTGAGCGAAATTTAAAGTTAATTCAGTCTGTATTATCCATTTCTGGTCACTTGAAGTTTAAGTTGATCGCCGAAGGCATAGATACCCAAGAACAATATCAAGCATTGTTAGAAGTAGGCTGTGAGTTTGGCCAAGGTAAATATTTACAGAAAGCGGAAAAAATTGAGTTTACTCAAATTAAAAATAAAATAGTCCACTCCAACTCAGGATAATGAGGGCTACTTATCCTAGGTTGGGTTCAACTCTTATTCATCATATTACGTAGATTAGCGATCCCCACTTGAGATTTTTGTTGACGTTCTTGTGCTGATACTTTTGGCTTTTTGTGTTCCCACACGAGATCATCTTGCGGTAATTCGTGTAAGAAACGGCTAGGCTCAGGGTTGATTACCTCACCATATTGACGCCTTTCTTTGACTAATGTCATAAACAAGACCTTTTGCGCACGTGTTATGCCCACGTAGGCTAAACGCCTTTCTTCGTCGATATTGTCTTCGTCAATACTGCTTTGATGGGGTAATAATCCTTCTTCCATGCCCACCATAAAAACATAGGGGAATTCTAGCCCTTTTGAGGCATGTAACGTCATTAGCTGTACTTGGTCTGTTTCTTCAGTATCTTCGCCTCGCTCCATCATATCGCGAAGGATGAGTCGATTAACCACCTCTTGTAGTGTCATGGGGGGGTCTAGTTCACCTCCTTCAAGCATGTTACTGATCCAGCCAAAAAGAGTACTGATATTCGCCATGCCCATTTCGGCGGCTTTAGGGCTCGTACTTGACTCATACAACCATTCTTCGTAGCCCATGGCTTTGATCATTTCACGAATGGTTGCAATACCGTCACCTCTGACTGCTTTATCTGATAGTTCTACTATCCAGCGGCTAAACTGCTCGACCGATACAAGAGCCTTACCCGATAAAACATCCTGCAAATTTGGGTCAAAAGCAGCTTCAAACATAGATGTACGATTATGATTAGCTAAATTACCCAATTTTTCTAAGCTGACTCGTCCAATACCACGGGTTGGGGTATTGATCACCCTCAACAGTGCATTGTCATCGTCCTGATTTACCAATAGGCGTAAATAAGCCATGATATCTTTGACCTCGGTACGACCAAAAAACGACATGCCACCGCTAATTTTATAAGGGATACGGTTACTCATCAGTACTTTTTCAAACACCCGAGATTGGAAGTTACCTCGATATAAAATGGCATAATCTTTATATTTTGTCGCACCCATAAACTTGTGGGCCATCAATTCAGCCACCACACGCTCAGCCTCGTGATCTTCATTTTTGGCGGTAATCACCTGTAACGGTTCCCCATAACCTAACTCAGAAAATAGCTTTTTCTCAAACACATGGGGGTTATTCTGAATAAGAATATTGGCACAATGCAAAATACGCTCAGTCGAACGGTAGTTTTGCTCCAGTTTAATCACTCTTAGTTTTGGGAAGTCTGTTTGCAGTAACACTAGGTTTTGCGGTCTTGCCCCACGCCATGAATAAATGGATTGGTCATCGTCACCTACCACTGTGAATCTTGATCTTTCACCAACCAAAAGCCTAACTAATTCGTATTGACTTGTATTGGTATCTTGATATTCGTCTACCAACAAATATCGTATTTTGTTCTGCCATTTCTGCCTGACTGTCTCATTATTTTTTAGCAATACTGTAGGCAGTAAGATCAAGTCATCAAAGTCTAAAGCATTATAAGCACGCAGATGATTGTGGTAACGCTGGTAAATTTCTGCATGCTCAAGTTCGCTTGGAGAAAGCGTTTGATGTTTTAGATCTTCAGGTAAAATAAGCGCGTTTTTCCAGTTAGAAATACAACTTTGCAGTGATGAAAGCAGTGCTTTGTCACCATCAAATTCAACCTCGGTCAAATCTTTGAGCAGCGACATACTGTCTTTATCATCAAATAGAGAAAAACCAGGTTTCAAACCCAATGTTTTGACTTCAGACTTAATAATATTTAAACCAAATGTGTGAAAAGTAGATATTTTTAAACCACGGGCTTCCTTTTTACCTAAAGTTTGTGCCACACGTTCTTTCATTTCCCGTGCGGCTTTATTGGTAAACGTCACCGCAGCTATATAACGTGCAGGAAGTTCACACTCTTTGACTAAATAAGCAATTTTATTAATGATAACGCGAGTTTTACCACTGCCTGCACCGGCTAAAACTAAGCATGGGCCAGAAATAAAATTTACTGCTTCGTTCTGACCGGGGTTGAGTTTCATGCTAAATTAAACAGCCAATGATAAAGAGGTGTTGATTGTATGAGAATACACGGGTTAGTCCAAGTAGATTAACAATGTATATCTTTATTATGCCTAAAACCAAACTTAGATTTTTTTCGTTTTAAAAAATCAATTTGAACCTAAAAGGTAAATAGACTCTAATGCTAAATCCTAAAAAACTAGAAGAAATCGCTCAACAAATCGCTGATGCCTTGCCTCCGGGCATGAAAACTATGGCACAAGGCGCAGAGGCCAAAGTCAAACAAGTATTACAGACTCAAATCAGTCGTTTAGATTTTGTTAGCCGAGAAGAATTTGATATTCAAAGCCAGGTGTTAATACGTACTCGCGAGAAACTAGAAGTACTTGAAGCTCGCCTTGCTGATTTAGAAAAACAACACACTAAATAGTAAAGCAGGCACTTTGCCTACTTTGCTAAGTGTCGTTAACTTTGACGACCTTTTTGAAGATAAGCTAGTTCATTGCTTAGGGTTTGTACCACAGTCAATAAACTATCTGCAGAGTGCCCAGTATCTCTAGCTCCGACTAAAGTCAACTCAGAGATAGCAGCAATTTCTGCCACTTTACTGGCTACCTGATTGGTTACGCTTGATTGGGCAGAGGTAGAATGGGATATTTCTGCGCTCATACCGTTTATGGTAGTGATAACCACAGAAATACTTTGCAACGCATCTTCAACTGTTGATGCCTCTTGGACACTCAAATTCATTTGCTGCCTACTTTGCTCCATACTGCTCTTAGTATCTTGTGTGGCTTTTTGGATGTTAGTAATGATTTCATGTATTTGGCTGGTTTGGTCTTGAGTTCGTTTGGCTAAGGTGCGCACCTCATCAGCAACCACGGCAAACCCTCTACCTTGCTCTCCTGCTCTGGCAGCTTCTATTGCAGCATTGAGTGCCAATAAATTTGTCTGTTCGGCAATTTCGTTGATGGCGCTGGAAACTTGACCAATATCTTTACTGTCTTTAACTAAGCGCTCTAAAGCTTCTTGCGAGCGACTAGACTCCTTTTGCATATTTTGCATCACAGATTGTAAAGCGGTGACCAGCAGTATTCCTTGCTGGGCTTCTTTATCAGCATCCATAGCCGCTTGGGAAGCCAGGCCTGAATTTTGGTCAACCATCTCGGCTGCCGTAGTCATTTCTGCCATAGAACTGACAATAATCTGGGTGCCAGACTTTTGTTCATCAACGCCCAATATAGTTTCTTCAGTCACCTGTTTTAAGCTCAAAGCCGCCCCCCTGAGGGTTTCAATTGCTTGACCAATACGATCGACTAATTGTTGAAAATTGTCGGTCATATTATTCATATCATCAGCAATTAGGCGCATTTCATCCTTGCCAATTACTTCGACTTTTGTGGTGAGATCACCATCAGCAATATTATGCACAGCCACAGTTACTCGGTTGATATTTTCAATCACCGACAAATACATGCCTACAAATAAATAAACAGCCAACAGCACCGCTAGAATAGAGATAGTCATAATGATGCTGTTTTTAAAACTGGCTTCATCAATCCTCATTTGTAATAGATCCGCTAAAACCGGAGTCACTTGATTGGCAAAATTGGTGATAGCTTTGTCGGCAGCCGCCCCACGGGACATGATTTGTTCAACAGAAATATTGATTTGATCAGGATCAAGAATATCTTCTTGGATGTTTTGTTGTAACGAGTTTAAGCGGTTTTCCAAAGATTTCCACTGCTGCACCAACCGGCCATTAACCGCTGGGTTAGCAGTCCAACTCACTTGTAAGCTTTGTTGGGTTTGGCTAATCATCATTGGCAATTTTTGATTAGCTGCAGACAGTGCAATGTAGCTATCAGGTGTAAAACTTCCTGTCTGAGTTACTTGCCTTGCCACGCTAAGTGCCTGTGCAACCTGTAATTGCAGTGCAGGTAAACGTCTAACTAAAATGGTGACTAAATAACTAGTATCTAAGGCTAAATCTAATTCTAAATTACTGTGATCCGCTATATTTTGCATTAACCCCGCTAGTTGCTGGAAACTAGCTTTGGGGCTATTTCCTCGAGAAGCTTTCAGGTAAGCGGTGACACTTTGAGATACGGATGCACCGAATTGTGAAGATAGCTCTTTTTCTAAGTTCGCAAATTTACTTTTGAATGTTGAATTTTTTTGTCCCTTTATAATGGCTGACGCCAGTACTAATAATTCGTTTTGAGCCGTTTTAATTAACTCAAGTCCCTGTTGTTCTTTTTTTGTAAAACGTATTTCCTCGCCATATTCGTATTGCAAAAAAAACAAGCTAACAATCAGCGGGCTGATAATAATAATACTTACAACAGAAAACTTAACTAGATAACTAAATTGCGACATCAGCGATTTAGCTGGACCACAAATTCCGCGAATAAACTCGCCCATTTTATTTCCTTAAGCAGGATAAATGATGTAATGCCCAATAATTCCCAAAGCAAACACCAAACCCACATAGTGATTGTGCAAAAAAGCCTTGAAGCATAAGCCCCGGTCTCGATCTTTAATCAATCTGTGTTGGTACAAAAACAACCCCACACCGATAACTAACGCCAAGTAAAACGGCCAGCTTAGTTTTAGCCACAATGCTACTGTAGTTAATAGTAACAAGCTAAATATTTGTAGCAACAGTATAATCAACTTATCGTATTGACCAAATAATATAGCAGTTGATTTCACGCCAACTTTAATATCGTCATTTTTATCGACCATAGCGTATTGAGTATCAAAGGCTACGGTCCAAGCTAAGTTAGCAAAATACAATGCCCACACCACCCAATTTAGCGGTTGTCCTGTTGCCACAAAAACCATCGGGATAGACCATCCAAAAGCAGCGCCAAGTATGACTTGGGGCAAATGAGTATAACGTTTCATAAAAGGATAGACGGTGGCCAATATCAAACCGACAACTGACATAAGCACCGTTTGCCAACTTAATGTCAAAACCAATATTAGTGCGAAAAATAAAAGTAAAAAAAATAAAACCAAAGCCTCTTTTTCGGTGACTTCTCCTGTTACCAGTGGCCGGGTTGCGGAACGTTCGACTAGACCATCTATATTGCGATCTGCATAGTCATTTATTACACAACCTGCCGATCGCATCACTACGACCCCCAATACAAACACCACCAATATATGTAAATCTGGAAATCCTGCTGAAGCTATCCATAATGCCCATACACAGGGCCACAGCAGTAAATAGATACCTATAGGTTTATCGGCGCGCATTAAACGCCAATAAGCGTTTAATTTTGCAGGTGATAATTGGTTTGAGTTGCCCATGTTAATTTACCTCATTTCTTGATAAGCGGGTGAACTTGGCAAAAACACTTCACTGACTGTCATTTTTAGATCTTCAAAACTAAATGCAGAACGTCGTCCCCACAAGTCCATCTCAGAAGATATATGTAAATGAGTTAGAAAATCTTTGCTTGCACACATATTAGTGACTTCAAATGGCATTCTTTTGAATCGTTTATCATTAAAAATAAGTTGACCCAAAGGTTTAGTATTGAGGTTAACAAGATCACTTTCACATAATCTTTGCGGGATAATCGAGCGTGCAAAGACCCAAGGTTGATTATCGCCCCACAATATCACTTCTCTGACCTGCCATTCTTTTGGATTTAACTTTTGGTGGGGAACGCATACACGTTGAAATTCATCAAGCGTTATGTCTGTTTGCCGTTGACCTATCAATGTTAGATGGAATAACGTGCATTGAGATTGTAACCTCTCAGTTAACGAACTGGTGTCAAGTAACCAGTTTTTTAAACACCGGCTGGGAATAGTAAACTGGTCAGGTTCAGCCCATAGCGATGGTATACCGATCGGAAAAGTATAAAATGAGTTCAATTTTACGACACTGTTAATTAATGAAGCTCAATAATAACAAGAGCATGCCTTAGACTAAAGTTAAATACTTTTATGATTAATTTAGTTTTGTGTGATTAAAAAAAGTTGGTAAGCTTAGCGCAACGATGATGATGACTAACAAAAGAAACTAACGATGAAAAAAACTACATGGCTACTTGTCAGTTTACTGACTCTTTTAGGTTATCACAGTGTGGTGTTCGGTCAGGATGCGGCCAGAAAAAATTATGCTTATTTCAGTCTTGAACCCGATATCGTAACCAATTATTTAAGCTCTAGTGCAAGAAAATTAGGTTATGTTAGGGTGACAATAGAATTAATGTTAGAAGATGCAGACTTTCTTGAGGCCGCTGAGCATCACTCACCTCTGCTTAGGGCAGCAACACTTGAAGTATTCGGCAGTCAAACAGCAGAAAAAGTTAAGTCACTAACTGGCCGAGAAGATATTAGACGAAGCTGCTTAGAAAGACTACAAGCACTCATGCTTAAAGAGACTGGCTCTGAGATGGTTAAAGAGGTGATTTTCACTAAGTATCTTTACCACCAGAAGAGCTAAGATACTCATTGTTTAATGTGGGTATCTTTTGCTCTGGTAACCAGAAACCAAGCAAACAGACAACCACAAATTAGCCCTGTCGTATGAGCGGTGTTTGCCATGTGCACAGGTAAAACATCCAAATAACCTACAACTAACCAAACTAGCAAAAAACCCACCACGGGTTTAGGCAACGATAATCCCCAACTGGGTTTCAACCAGCCCAACCACCATACACAGCCCACCAGCCCATACACGACACCTGAAAGCCCTCCAAAATTGGGCCCACTGACCCACAACTGAGCAATGTTAGACACTGCAGCGGAAAAAACAAAGAGTAATAACAAACTGCTCAGACCAAAGTTTTTTTCTATCTGCTTACCCAATGACCACCACCACAGCAGATTAAAGGCAATATGCAGGACTGAGAAATGGATCAGTGCTGGCCCCAATATTCGCCACCACTGCCGTGTATCGATAAGCATTGCAATTGGTTCGATTTTCAACCAAGTATAAGGTGATGACACACCTACCATTGCCAGTAGATAAATCACCAAACAAATCACCAGTATACTTGAAGTAAAAGGAGCCTGCTTTAAGTCATAAAGGGTTTTTGCTGCAGAAAAAGATTTATCAGGCAGTAAGTCAACTGTTTCACCAGATTGCCAAGCAGCCGTTTGGTATTTTGCGTTATTCGGGTTAAGCACAAATTCTTCTGCCAATTGTTTGGCTGTGATTTGATCCGAAGAGTCCAACAACATTACAACGTGGGCATACTCATTAGATGAATAGAGATACTTTGCTTGAATACCTTGCTCTATAAGGTAAATAGTGAGTAATCTTGCCGGCTGTTCTTTGGAAAAGGCGACTAACTTAAACAAGGTAGACAAACTTATTATACTTCTTGTAAGGTTTCAAAGGGTTGATCTTTGCGCCATGCTTCAAATCCACCATCTAAGCTATATACCTCTTCAAAACCTTGGTGAATTAAAAATTGTGCTGCTTGTTGGCTACTAATACCATGATAACAACAGACTATCACGGGTGTATCAAATTCCACACCAGACATAAAACTATGCAACGAACCATTGGTTAAGTGGGTCGAACCTTTGATATGCCCGGCTGCAAATGCAGCGTCGTCTCGGATATCGACAATCCTCACTTCATCTCCAGACAATTTTTGTTGTGTCTCTTGTACGGATATATGGGCAAATTGCTCCATCTAGATCACTCCTATCAGAAATTTCTATTTTATAACTACTGCCAATTTAGGATCACTTTACCAGATTGACCGGATCCCATAACATCAAAACCTTGTTGAAAATCATCAACAGAAAATTGATGTGTTACCATAGGTTTTAAGTCTAATCCTCCTTGGATCAGGCTAGCCATTTTATACCATGTTTCAAACATCTCACGACCATAAATACCTTTGATCATCAGACCTTTGAAGATCACTTGGTTCCAATCTATCGCAACATCGTTAGGTGGAATGCCTAACATCGCTATTTTGCCACCGTTGTTCATTTTATCGAGCATATCACGTAATGCCACAGGGACGCCTGACATCTCTAGACCCACATCAAAACCTTCCGTCATA
>Ga0307492_10001284_pt1 | contig 10458 bp, 9 predicted proteins | sample SI3LmetaG_FD_202365 | JGI IMG/M metagenome (GOLD analysis project Ga0307492, IMG submission 202365) | Sea-ice brine microbial communities from Beaufort Sea near Barrow, Alaska, United States - SI3L | ecosystem: Environmental > Aquatic > Marine > Coastal | place: USA: Alaska | collected 2017-05-06
TTTAGGAGTTGCGAAAACACCGTGTTATTATATGCCATGGCCTGGTTTCCTTATTGTTTTTCAATGGCTTGTCGTGATTTCATTGTAACAAAACAAGAAGGTTTCCAGGCCTCTTTATTGAGCCTTTAACGGGACAGCAGTGATCTAAAATCAAGAATTCGCTTCCTGATCTTTGGCTTCTATAACCTCTTTGGCCCGCTGCATTTTCGAGAGAGCAATCTGCATTCGACAGGCGGGCATATAAATCCGGTTTCGTTTTTCTATCTGGCACACTCATTAGTGGATGCTGGATTTCAGGAGGTGCAAGTCTGAATCGACAAGAAGCAGGGCACGTCCAAAGCATGGCTGCTATTTCTATACACTCCTATCAGATTATTTTCAAAGCTGACACTGCGCATTGAAAAAAGGAAACATAAGACAGTTGACGAATTCAACGAGCCTTTTGTGCTGCAAATGAATTCGTTGGATGCTCTGCTTGGAAGAACGATTATTGTAGGGTGCAAAAAACCATAACACTTTATTCCGTTGGTGAAGCTAGGCGATCAGCATACTACCGCAGGGCCACAGGATAATGTTCTGGTCAACCTAAACAGGACGCTTTTATTTGAAATACTTCAAACTTCGCAGGTGACATATCGCCATTGCTCGAATGCAGCCTTTCCTGGTTGCACTACCTCATGTTAGCGGTCACATCTTGTTTCATATGCTCACCTGTAGGCTGGGCCACTTTAAAGATCCAATCATGCTTTAAGCTACCGAAAAATCGCTCCACAACGGCGTTGTCCCAGCAAGTTCCAACGTCACCCATACTGGCCCTTGTACCATAGCCCTCTAGCAATTTGCCAAAGCGCTTTGCAAATTAAATCAGTCGTCATGCGTTTATCGATATGCCAGCCTACGCCAGTTTTTAGGTAGGTCACCGGCCCAACCTTCATCTTTCCCAACGGGATGTAAGTTCTGATTGAGCAGGTTAGGCGCTACTTTATCTGAGTGTTTTCGCTTCGTTGTCACCCTGTACGCCAACCGTTGCGTAACGATTAAACCTAGCGTTTTCATAAGGCGACGAACCTTGCATCGCCCCACTTGAAAGCCTTCTTTGCGAAGCTTTTTCATCAACTCTCGACTGCCCAAACTTTGCCGACTATCATTAAATAGCATCTTAGCTCGGCGGTGTAAATGTAACGTAGCTGCGCTAATCAGCTGGCCTGGATGCTTGACCCAAGCATAATAAGCAGAAGAGTTAACACCCATAACGTGGCACATAGCGCCCACTGGATAGCACTCACTGCTACATTTAACAAAGCTGAATATTAATTCATTTCTTTTGCAAAGAACTCACACTTGCCTTTTTTAACATCTCCTTCTCCACTCGAAGAGTCTTAACTTCTTGAAGTAGACCTTTGAGCTCAGTTCGCTCGTCTTCTGACAAGCTTATGCCGGCTTTTTGCTTCTCGGCATTCTCTTTCCAGCGATAGAGCATATTGGATGCCACACCCAAGGCTTCTGCGGCTTTCGCAACGGTATGACCTCGCTCCGTAATCAATGCCACGGCTTCTTCTTCAAACTCTTTCGGGTACTGCTTGTAGCTGCGTTTTTGCGTCATAATGAACACCTTTATGACTAATTATATTGCCTCTCATAAAAGTGTCCTGTTCCATCAGACCAGAACAGAACAGTATCTATCGGTTTACCCCTAACAAACATTAAATCAACACCTTCGTCACCAGCCCGACGCACCGTCAAACTAATCGCGAGAAGGGGCGTTAGTGCAGAAACTTGCGCAGCGTGTCCATGGAGTAATCTATGTGAGTGAAAAAACGCATAGAAAACTCTTCAGTCAAGTGCAGGCTTTGGCGACGGCCATCAGATTCGACAGAGTGTCTACAGAAAATAGCCTTCTCGACCAACATACTTATTCGAGAATTAATGGTGGTCTTGGTTGACGGCGCACTTCTATACAGGTCGCTTACAAATAACAAAGCGCCTGTTAGTTGCGCTTCCGCAACAAAAAACACCAGCCAACAGATCACTAAATCAGCCTCCATGATGGGCACCATGTTTCGCTGGCGTCCTAAATTATCAATAAGTGACCGCACATAAGATAGTTGTTGCGACCTGACAACGGCATCGCTCTCATAGTGAGCCAGTTTGAAATCGTCGCTAAATTTATTTTCGAGCGGCGCTTCACGCCGCTTTAAATTCAATAGGCACCCATTAACGTGGGCGGCCAGAAGATCAAACGTAAATGGTTTGCTAATGTGACCATCCGCACCATTATTTATTCGTCTTATACAACGCGAATCATCATCCTCTCCAGTCATGAATATGAAAGGAATAGCGACATACTCAGGCCCCATGTCCTTGACGCGCGCAAACAGGCGGTCACCATTCATCCCAGGCATTTCAACGTCAGAGATTGTAAGTAGAGGTATTTCCTGGCGAATTAGTTGCAACGCTTTCTCCCCGTCCTCGGCACACTCCACAGAGTAACCCTGGCTAACAAGAACCCCACGAATGAGATCGCTAAGCACGTGGTCATCTTCAGCAACAAGTATATTCAACGCAACAATCCCTATCATCAATGAATACAGCTGGCTACAACTCGGCCTCGTTGCTAAAACTCACAAGCGCAACCTAAGCTTTCCGCAGATGCATGCAGCCCTAACGACCAAGTAAAGTTCAACATTGCTGTTTCTGCAAAGTCATATTAGCGCAGCTTGCAAACCCACATGCAGCACTAGTCGTAGCGAGAAATCGAAATTTTCAAGCTTTTATCAAGTTAAATCTGACGACAAAAGTCAGTTAAGCATTTACCTTTCTTTAAAACATAGCAGCATGCTTGCGCTTTACAACTCAAAAATCGCTACTCTAACGCTAACGATTTTTTGTGATCACTTTCCGGCCCAACTTCCACTCCATCATCCTTGCCATAAGCCCCCGCCGCTGATAGCTTCATGACCTTACGCATTTGCATATCATATGAGATCCAGCGCATCATATTCGTATGCGGCCAACAGGACAGCTTAAGACCAATTTATGAGAAGACAGATAAAACTTGGCATAAGATTCAGGAAATTTCGTGTAAATGAGTAAGATCGACACTGCCACAAGTGACCAGAGTGGTTCGTTAGGCCTAACAGCACTACATGCTATTTTTGTGGGTGTCGCTTTTTACTTCGGGTGTAAGCTCGGGCTGTTTCTAGCAACGCAGTCGAATAGTATCGCTATGTTTTTTCCCGCCAATGCGATCGTTTTAGCGGCATTGCTGTTAACTCACCAGCGTCGCTGGTGGGCTTACCTTCTTGCCACTGTGCTTTTCGACATCGCACTCAGTATCGGAAATGAATTGTCAGTCCATAGAGTGATTCTATTCTCTGCAGCAAATTTACTGGAAGTCCTAGTAGCAGCTATTGGCTTAAAATCTCTCGTCGCAGGCCCTCTCAAATTTGAGCGAGTTCAAGAGATGTTGATATTTCTTTTTCTGGCCGTGCTTATCGCGCCATTTACCTCTGCTTTTGTTGCTAGCGCGGTAACTTTCTTTGAAACTCCTACGCCGAATTATTGGCTATTCTGGCGGGCATGGTTCCTGAGCGACGCACTTGGGCTACTCATAATGACGCCATTGATTATACTGTGCTTCCGGGAGGGCTTTAGTTGGCTAAAGTCTGTCTCGCGCAACCGTGTGTTAGAGGCGATGGGATTAACCTTAAGCCTCTTTGTCGTCTGCTATTTTGCATTAGGAGGAACGGTCGGCGCTGCAAGCAACTTCCCGGCTTTACTCTACGCCCCTGTTCCGTTTCTTCTTTGGGCGGCACTCCGTTTCAACCAATACGGGGCTCACCTTGCCATATTGGTTATAACAATTTTTTCCATCAGCAGTGCAGTCAACGGCCTAGGCCCCTTCACAACTAACACCCCCATAGATAATGTGTTGTCTCTGCAGCTTTATCTGATCGCTGCCGCTATTCCTATGTTGTTACTTTCCGTAGCCTTATCGGAGCAAAAGCGGGCTAATGATGAAAAAGTGGAACTTGTTCGGCAACTTCATCAACTACAGAAACTTCAAGCGGTGGGAACGCTGGCTGGCGGCATTGCCCATGATTTTAACAACATATTAGCCACCATATTTGGGCACACAGAAATGCTGTTGATCAATACGGTCGACGGTAGCGATAGTAAAAAACATCTTGAGCAGGTCGATCGTGCAGGCAGGCGAGCGCAACGTCTGGTGAAACAACTGCTGACGATTGGTCGGCTTGATGAACCGACGTTAAAACCCATAGCCATGGCCCCTGTTGTTGAGCAGGCAATCGAGATGATGAGGGTAACGTTGCCATCCGACGTCGAGGTTGTTACCACCATGATCTCTCCTCACAGCGCGCCGGTGTTAGCTGATTCAGCGCAGATTCTGCAAGTTGTACAGAACCTGTGTATTAATGCCAGTCACGCGATGGTGGATGCGCCTAAATTAATTGCCGTGCGTCTCACTCAGGTTGAGTTGGCTCCATCCAACGAACTGCCAGCGGGTCGTTACCTAAAACTAACCATCATCGATAACGGACGAGGCATGTCAGCAGAAACACAATTGCGAATATTTGAACCCTATTTCAGCACCAAAGGAGTAACCGGCGACGGCACGGGACTAGGTTTGTCAATCGTCCACGGCATTGTTGAACGCCTTCACGGGACGGTCACGATCAATAGTGACCTTGACAAAGGCACGACTGTTGATGTCTTGTTACCCGTCGCTGCAGAAGCTAGTGTGGCGGATGTTTACTGAAGATATCACGCCGATGCCAAACGGAATAACGCTGTACTCACTTCCCATCTATCGCGAGCGCACGGCCATCGTCGGCAACAATTGATGTCATCGATCAAGACAAGTTGCGCAACGCAATTTCCGCAAGGGCATAGCGATCACGCCAACATAGTACAGCCGATGATAATGGAGCTCCGTTGCGGATGAGCGGTACCCATAGTAACATTCCATGTTGCAAGGAGCTGGAGGTGCAGCAATAAAGATCCGGCCGCGAGCTTCAGCCAGGGAATCTACAAAAAATGTGAACTGAAAGTTTACTTGAAGGCAAGACTTGGTGATGAGCGCTAACCCCTTATTCGAAACTACTGCCAGTTAACTCGGTGAATCTGACCTAGATCCGCTATAATCGCCTCACCTGTCTAATAAAGAAGCCACGTCTAGGGGCCGCCGACAGACAGTGAAGCTTTATCACAAAGCCCCATTAATAGTATTTGTTGTTAAGGATCGTCCTTTTGAAATATCGTGCAGAGATTGATGGCCTTCGAGCGCTTGCCGTCGTCCCGGTCATTGCATTCCACGCGGGCTTTGGGCTTTTTAGTGGCGGTTTCGTTGGCGTTGATGTTTTCTTTGTCATCAGCGGCTATCTGATCACAACAATTTTGATTGACGATATTGAGAACGAGCGCTTTAGCATCGCCAGCTTCTACGAGCGACGCGCACGAAGAATATTGCCCGCCTTGTTCTTTATGATGCTTGCCTGCATTCCGTTCGCTTGGATGTGGATGCTTCCCGACCAGATGAAAGACTTTTCGCAAAGTCTTATCGCGGTTAGCGTGTTTGTCTCTAACATCCTATTTTGGCGAGAAAGCGATTACTTTGCAGCCGCAGCTGACGAAAAGCCACTATTACATACGTGGAGCCTGGCTGTTGAGGAACAGTATTACGTGCTGTTCCCGCTCTTCCTGTTCTTTGCGTGGCGACACGGTAAGAATAGAGTGTTTTGGATGATTGTGGTGTTAGCAGCACTCAGCCTAGTACTCAGTGAGTGGGGCTGGAGAAACAAAGCAACCGCCAATTTCTTCTTAGCGCCTACACGTGCCTGGGAGTTGTTGGCTGGCTCTATCGCCGCTTTCGTCGTGCAGAAGCGCGGCGTGCAGTCCAACAATGCGCTGTCGCTACTTGGCTTAGCTGCTATCTTGTTCGCCATATTTGTCTACGATGAAAGCACACCGTTCCCCAGCATCTATGCGCTAGTGCCTGTACTAGGTGTCGTTTTGTTAGTGCTGTTCGCGGACCAGCATACATTCGTCGCGAGACTGTTATCCACGAAACTATTTGTCGGTATTGGCCTCGTTAGCTATTCAGCTTACCTGTGGCATCAGCCTTTGTTTGCTTTCGCGAGCATTCGTTTAGTGGAAGAGCCGTCGAGCTTGCTGATGATGTCTCTCAGCGCAGCATCAATTCTTCTGGCGATATTCACCTGGCGATTTGTCGAGCAGCCGTTTCGAAATAAGGCGCTCACGTCAAAACGGTTTGTATTGTTATTCTCTGTGATTGGTGCTTCCGCATTCACTATACTTGGCTTCATTGGTCACAAGACGGATGGTTTCGTTAAAGGCGACTACAAGGAAATAGAGGCAAAGCTAACCAGTGATATTTTTGTTTTAGGTGACTCTCACGCCGCACACTTGGTTAGAGGACTTACAGAAATCACCACGGGAGATGTGCATAACAGGACAATGGTAGGATGCATTCCTTTTCGCGATGTTGACAGGTATGACTCCCGCTTCCAACCTGGGGATTGTGTAAAAGCAATCAATTCGCTTCTTGATGAAGTCATCGCGTTAGATCCTGACGCTATTGTCATCTTGTCTACTATGGGCCCTGTGTACATAGATGGCACCACTTTTAAAGGTAAAGACGAGGCGAGGGTTACTGGATTGGGCGTCGAGTTGATAAGCAACAAGCGTATCAAAGATAGATACAAAGTATTCGAGACTGGCATGAGAAACACGCTCGCAGAGCTATCAAATTTGGAGAACCCAAGGATAATATTTACCATCGATGTGCCAGAGCTAGGCATCGATCATGGGTGCGGGCAAGAAGGTAAAGTCATTGAGTTATTTGGGGCAGAGATTGGAGACTTAACAGGCCCTATGTATGAACCCAAAAAGGCTTCTTGTTATGTCAATCGCGATGAATACGACGAACGAGCAAAGCATTACAAGGCATTGGTTCTTGAAGTCGCACGCGAATTTCCAACAGTCAGGGTATTTAACCCTACGGACAGCTTTTGTGATCAACAAAGATGTACTGGCTATATAGAAGGCGTAGGCTATCTATATTGGGATTTCGATCATTTAAGCGATATTGGCAGCCAGTACTATGCTGAAAAATTCGCGCACTGGTTCCTAGAAGAAAATTAACGAGGCTTGATGTGAGGACAACGCCAATCGTCTACGCTAAAAGCGCGGAGATCACTTAGCAAATCACCGCTAGATGCGAGGTGTTGGTCACCGGCAACAGAACGTTCAAATAGCAGCTTGATGACAGCGAATCAAGGGGTGACCTATGTGACAAAAATCAATTTGGCAAGTGCGGAGATTCCGGGCAGCATAAGGCGACGCAGCGCCGCTGACGCCCCATTACGCACCACTGATACACTACCCACCCAACAGCCAACAGCCAACAGCTACCATAACGCCACTCAACACTTGACATGTAGCGCGAGGCAAACTATGGCAATTGATTTCGCTATCAATAATGAAAAGAGATTAGTAAATTCACGATATGGTGGCCGAATAAGCGCCGAACATTTCCTTGAATCCTATACTGGCCTCTATGCTTCACTTCCCATGAACACCTGTTACAACGAGATCATTTTTCTTCTAGATGATGCGATGTTAGACCTCGATGTTGATGCTATGTTATCTGTGTGCAAGATAGGAGCAAAGCACCAATCAAAGGGTAGCAAGCGACTCGTAGCTTTCGTTGCAAAGACACTGCATCAAGTACAAATGACTAATTTGTACCGTCAGTTAGCGGCTCTTACCAATAGTGCGCACGAGGAAATACGAATTTTCGATACCTTGGATAGAGCATGCAAATGGTTGAATATTAGCGAGGCAGACCTCATATAATAACCAATCATAACCATTTCGATTGACTCGCACAGAACGTGATATTGCAAGGGGTAGACGATGGATGACCGAACGAGCTTTTTGGCGAGCTGTGAAGCCTGCGGCCTCAACGCACTCTGCATCCCTAATTCATTGACGGAACAAGAAATTGCTATCGTTGATGAAGTCATTGAACGTCCCAAACCGATTGCGTTCAACAAGCTTGTCTGGAACCAAGGAGACAAGTTTACATCGATATACGTGGTCCGCGCCGGCGCAGTCAAACTTTTTAGTGTCGATGAAGGAGGCGATGAGTATGTTATTGGGTTCTATCTCCCCGGAGAAATACTCAGCATGGGCGCGCTGCACTCTGAGCACCACGAGAACTCGGCTATTGCTCTGGAGACGACCTATGTCTGTGAGATCGAGTTTGGACGGCTGGAGGAGCTCTCGAGCCAGATTCACAATCTGCAATCCTATATGTACAGAAAGCTCAGTAGCGAAATTCAGGAAGACCAGCGACACCAATTGTTAATCGGCAAAAGGACGGCTAGGCAGCGGGTAGCAAGCTTTCTTCTGGACATGTCGCATCGCTATCAAAGAAGAAGGTTGTCACCGACTTCATTTCGACTGCCTATGAGCCGCACGGATATCGCGAGCTATCTTGCACTGTCAGCTGAAACGATCAGTCGTGTTATCGGAGGGCTGCGAAAAGATGACATCGTTAGCTTTGACGGCAAGGATGTTGAGATTTTGGACTTACATCAGCTATGTGAGGCCGCTCATAGGGCAGAGCAAATGCGGGAAGAATAACTAGCGAGAGCCAACACCTAGAGCGCTGGCACGAAGCCATGCACTCCGACCCCATCCCACACAACTAGACAGTAATTCGAAAGCGATCGATCTGGATATCGTCTTCTCCTAGGTCGGCATAGTTATCGTCTATACGGCCTTTGATGTATTCCCGCCAGGTGAATGCTTCAAAGCGATCGGGCTCTGCGGTCAGCCCTGCTAGCGGCGCTAGCATCGCATCATTTTCCGGGTTGAAAAAATAGGGCGTGCTGTAGCGCGTATTTAGCGTCATCGGCACAACGCGATGTACCGCAGCGCGATAGACATCATTCGTCCAAACCTGCATAGCATCACCAAGATTGACGACAATGGTGCCCGCCTCTGGCTTCACATCCAGCCAGCCCTCGTCACGCGTTAACGTCTGCAAGCCGCCGGTCATATCTTGCAGCAACAGCGTCAGAATACCTGGGTCTGTGTGGTGATGCAGGGCCATATCACCCAATGCACGAACCTCATCCGCCTCACTATCACTCAATGGATCTGACATTGGATAACAATTGAGCCGTGCATTGCTGGTTCGCGGCTCACCCATGGGTAATGATGAGAGAGCAGGATCAAGATCCAAACCCTGCCCCAGCGCACGATAGACCAGTGTTAGGGTGCGTTTAGCGACGGCGCTTGCTGCGTTAAAAAAATTCAGCTGAGCAGACTTGAAGGCGTCATCACCTGCCGGCCATTGATTCAAATCACGCGCATCTGGCCGTGGTGACATAAAGTCGAACACTTCCTTTAAGTCGCGCTTCTGTTTCGTCAGCTCTCGGTCGTAATAGCCAAGGGGCACTGACTCCGTGCGTAATATCTGTCGTTTGATCTCACGAGGTTGAGAAAAAAACTGCTCCGACGCCTTCCACATAGCCTCGATCTCCGCATCCATGCCGTGTTGCTTCAACAGGAAGAAACCATGGTCTCGGCACGCCAAATCCAGCGGCGGCAATTGGCTCGCGTCCAACTCAGCTTGCGCCAGGTTGATGACGGGCACACTCGACGCCCCTGTCGTTAATGCTGGTATTGACATCACTATGACTCCGTTAAACGCTTTTCTTGTCCATGCTCGAACAACAGATTAGCAACGAATCGGCGCAACTAGCAACCCGACCCTGACCGCAGAGTGGAATCAGCGACAACCGTGCACTGCCTCAGCCTGAAAACCGGGAAGAAAACGCAGCAACCTTATGAATTCTCGGCACCTGCCATCATGATCGATGATGACGACTCTGCGCTGACGACTCTGTACGGGCTACTTCGACAGTTCTACCACAGCGCAGCTTCGCGCTTCACCAAATCCACGGCTTCTTCCAAACTCTGCGTGCGCGCTTTCCAGTCTTTGCCCGAGGTGCTAAGGCGCAGGGTATTAACGCCCGCATCACGATAGGCACGCAGACGTTCGCGCACCATCTCCTCGGTACCAATCAAATTGGTTTTCAGTACCATTTCCGCAGGCACCGCACGAATGGCCTCTTCCTTCTTGCCCTGCACCCACAATGACTGCACCTCAATCGCCGCGTCTGTATAGCCGGCACGCCGGAACGCGTCGTTATAGAAATTAGTATCTGCCGAACCCATACCACCTAACGTAAACGCCATAGCTGGTTTGCGAGCAGCCACAAGACGCTCCACATCATCACTGATCTCAAAACTACCGCCGACCTGAATATCGATATCGTTCATCTGCCGACCTGATTTCGCTAAGCCCTTCTTCATGTGGTCAAAAAAGACATCGGCCTGCTC
>Ga0307492_10001286_pt1 | contig 10438 bp, 5 predicted proteins | sample SI3LmetaG_FD_202365 | JGI IMG/M metagenome (GOLD analysis project Ga0307492, IMG submission 202365) | Sea-ice brine microbial communities from Beaufort Sea near Barrow, Alaska, United States - SI3L | ecosystem: Environmental > Aquatic > Marine > Coastal | place: USA: Alaska | collected 2017-05-06
CATGACGTATCGCTAACGGATAGTCTGTTACATAGCCTTGCGAGAATACTTGCTGGTAACCGTTACGGGCTTCTTCGGGATCGGTAAAGTAGTTAGCAAAGTCACTGTCAATAAGGCTGGTACGCTTTACACCCGTCACCCTCTCAGTTGCGGTGTTGACGTCAGTAATCTTACCTTCGGCACTGATGGTGACCAATGGATCTAAGCTGGCTTCAATCAGGCTGCGAGAATATTGTGAGGCGGTTTGGGCCGCTTCTTCTGCTCGTTTACGCTCAGTCACATCGCGTGCCGAGGCAAAAACTCCCTGTACATTGCCTTTGAGGTCTTTATATACACTGGCGTTATAGAGTACGTCGGTGACCTTACCTGACACATGACGTATCGCTAACGGATAGTCTGTGACAGAGCCTTGCGAGAATACTTGCTGGTAACCGTTACGGGCTTCTTCGGGATCGGTAAAGTAGTTAGCAAAGTCACTGTCAATAAGGCTGGTACGCTTTACACCCGTCACCCTCTCAGTTGCGGTGTTAACGTCAGTAATCTTACCTTCGGCACTGATGGTGACCAATGGATCTAGGCTGGCTTCAATCAGGCTGCGAGAATATTGCGAGGCGGTTTGGGCCGCTTCTTCTGCTCGTTTACGCTCAGTCACATCGCGTGCCGAGGCAAAAACTCCCTGTACATTGCCTTTGAGGTCTTTATATACACTGGCGTTATAGAGTACGTCGGTGACCTTACCTGACACATGACGTATCGCTAGCGGATAGTCTGTAACAGAGCCTTGCGAGAATACTTGCTGGTAACCGTTACGGGCTTCTTCGGGATCGGTAAAGTAGTTAGCAAAGTCACTGTCAATAAGGCTGCTACGCTTTACACCTGTCACCTTCTCAGTTGCGGTGTTGACGTCAGTAATCTTACCTTCGGCACTGATGGTGACCAATGGATCTAGGCTGGCTTCAATCAGGCTGCGAGAATATTGCGAGGCGGTTTGGGCCGCTTCTTCTGCTCGTTTACGCTCAGTGAAGTCAGTTAGCGTAATTAGTAATCCCGTATTGTCATCAACCTCATTACTTTTAGATTCTAAGAGAACATGGGAAATCGAATTGTCTGCACGCTGCATTTTAAGTTCACAATGCAACGATTCACCTGTTTTAAACGCAAACATAATACGTAGTTGGAAGCGGTCGCGGTCTTCGCCGCATATATAGTGGGATAAGGGACGACCAAGCAATTTCTGCCGAGATTCACACAGCAACTCTGCACCAGAAATATTCACTGCGGTGATTACCCCTTCGTGGCTTACTGTGAGATAACTAACTGAAGAAAATTCATACAAATCTGCATAACGCTTTTTGGCATTTTCTAATTCAGTGTATGTACGTTGTAGCTCTTCGTTCTGCATCCTCAATGTAATTTGGTGTACTTGGCGTTCGTGCAGAAGTTTATCTTTAGCGGGCAATAGGTTATCTTTAGCGGTCAATACTACTGACTTGATCGGCAATTGGTTTGTGCTGACATCAGAATCTTTAAGCCGCAGCTTTAGCTTTTTAAGATGCTTTATAATTGACATTTTTAGATACAAATCCTTTAAAAATTTAGGGCAATTCATTTTACACTGTGATTATTGTATTTTGCATTGTAACTAATTGAGCACAAAACACTTGTATACTACTCATAATACATGAACTTTGCACTTTGTATACTAAAATTTAACAAGAAAAATAAAGTGATTAAGCCCAAGTATTGATGTAAATTTATTAGTTTTAAATTCAAGCTTATTGTGTAAAGTTTATACAGGTAGCTTCAAGCTCATACCTGCCTGTGGCATCACATTGAATGAGTTTCAGCATTTTACTTTCAGAAAGTGGTAGAGATGTTTTCATCCAAACACTGCGCGGAGCCGAAGTGCTGAATAGTCCCTCAACCTTTTGGCGCAGTTTTTATGATTCCAATTTGTTGTCATTTTTCATTTGGTATCCTTACCAGTTATAACACCGTAATTAGAATCTTTCTCGATGACCGATGGATAAGAACTGGGCTATGCTTTGTTAATTTCACACTAAAGTTGTTGCTTTATCTCCAACTCATCCTCCCTGAGCTTGCGTTCGGTGACGTCTAAAAAACTAATGACTATTTCAGAAAGGACATCTCCGCTATCAAACACCGGAAACCCATTAACTGTTGCCCAAACAATGCCTTTGTTTTTAGAACGATGGATACCGACTAATTGATTTTTAATGGGATTTTTGCTGGCTATAATCCTGTTTACCGGATAATTTTCAATTGGCATAGGAGAATGATCAGCATCAACAAATTTCCATGCTGGGTCCATGGCTTCTTTGCCTTTCATTTCTTTATAGCTTAAGCCAAGTATTTCTGATGCTCTGAGATTACTCATAAGAATAGAAGTATCTGGTGCATGAACAACAATCCCAGCCTCAAGATTGAGCAACAAATAACTATATCGTTTTTCGCTTTCTCGCAATTCATCTTCTATTCCCTTGGCATTAGTTATATCGTTAAACGTAATAACCAAGCCGTCTATACGATCGTCCAGAGTGCGATAAGGCATAGTCCGCACATTAAACCATCTTCCATCAAATGTTATTACTGCTGCTTCAGTAGTGATTAGGGTTTTTAGAACCTGCTTGCAATGAGTGACTATTTCAGGGTACTGCAGATCAGTAACTAGATCAGTAAACTGCCTACCAATATCGGAGGGTTGCAATTTGAATATATTGGTTAACGAGTCGGTAAACCGGCGTATGTTCAACTGCTTGTCGAGGAAAAGCGTAGCAATCTCAGTACTGTTAAGTAGATTTTTCATGTCGTTGTTGGATTGTGTAGAATCACTAACCTTGCTTTGCAGTTCCACATTCACTGTTTGTAGTTCTTCGTTCAGGCTCTGCATCTCTTCCTTTGAAGTTGTGAGTTCCTCATTGGTCGATTGCAGTTCTTCGTTTGTTGATTGCAACTCCTCGTTAGTCGATTTTAGCTCTTCTTGAGAAGTTTGCATCTCTTCGCGAAGTGATTGTATATCTTCGAAACTTCGTGACAGTTCATTTTCCAGCCCCTTTTCCCTTGAGCCTTGACTTTTCTTACCAGATTTCGAGCCAATCACCTTATGCTTTATAATGTCTTCCACTTCATTAAATACAACTATTAATAGATCTCTAATCGAATTTGGACGTTCAATACGCTGCACAGTGACATCCACAAACTGAGTGCCTCCATTACTACCCACGTTAACTTTGCGTAAAATTACTGGCTCAAAGTTTTGCATGACTTTGCGAAAAGCACCTGGCAAGGCCTCGCGCAATCCTTCTCGTGCCATAGCATGAATGTTAATGTTTGTTTTACCTGCAGCCGGTTCAAGGTATTTGCCTGTTCGCCCGGTAATAAAAAGGATGTCCCCTTGTTCATTTACCATCACACTGGCAGGGGCATACCTTTGCAGAATTAATTGCTCGGCAATGCTCTGAACGTTTTCAGCTATTTTTGGAGTAACTTTATTTTCCAACATACCCGATTTACTTCGATTAAAGGCACTGGGGAAATCGAGAAGTTCAACTAACTCGGTTCTTGCAGTTCGTTTAAAAATTTTCAATTTAGCGTCAACTTCTTCAAAGCCTTCTTTATTTTTTCCAGGAGTTTCAGCAGTGCCAAGCACCATGATTCCACCTGCATTAAGGCTATAGTTAAACAGCGTCATCAATTTTTGTTGTAAATCAGGCTTCATGTATATCAGCATATTGCGGCAAGTGAGAATGTCGAGTTTGGTAAACGGCGGGTCTTTAATCACATTTTGAGGAGCAAAAATCACCATTTCGCGTATCGCAGCATTTAATCGGTAACCCGAATCTTCGCTAATAAAAAATCGATTGACCCGATCGGCTGAAATATCGGAAACAATACCTGCGGGGAAAAAACCTTTACGGGCTTTATCAATGGCTTCAGTATCTATATCGGTAGCAAATATCTGCAGCGATATGTTTTTATTATTTTTAAGCTTCTCCAATATCTCCTTAAAAACAATGGCAAGCGAATAGGCCTCTTCGCCAGTAGAGCAGCCTGTTACCCATGCCCGTAACACATATCCATTGGGCAAAGTTTTCATCAGGGCTGGAAGAACTTCCTTTTTAAGCTTTTCCCACACTGTTGGATCACGAAAAAAGCTGGTTACACCAATCAGCAATTCTTTGAAAAGTATGTCAATTTCGTTTGAGTTTTCCTGTAAAAAACGTACATAGTTATTTATTTTGTGTATTTGATGAACACTCTTGCGTCTTTCAATCCGACGGAAAAGAGTATTTTTCTTATACATAGAAAAATCATGACCAGTGTGATCGCGTAGCAAAATGATAATTTTATCAAGATTACTATGGTATTTAGTGTCTATTACGGACTCGGTGTTACCAATAGGGGCATATTTGAGGAAATAAATCAGTTTGCTGGGCAATTCTTCGGCAGGCGCTACAATGTCAGCTATTACAGCATCAATTGCACTTAGTGGCATGCCGTCAAATTTTGCCGTGTTGGGTGACTGTACTAACACGATCCCATCTTTCTCTTTTATAGTTTGCACTCCTAGACTGCCATCTGAGCCCATGCCCGACAGAATAATACCTATGCTTTCATTCTGTCTGTCATCTGCTAATGATCGGAAAAAAATATCGATGGGTAAACGAAGTCCACGAGACTCAGTTGGCTCAAACAAATGCAATGCCCCATTCAGAATCGATAAGCTTCGGTTGGGTGGTATCACATAGACGCTGTTTGGCTGTATTTTAAGACAGTCGGTCGCCTGACATACTTTCATACCCGTTATTCTTTGCAGTAGTTCGGGCATAATGCCTACATGGGTTGGGTCGAGATGCTGGACCACAACGAAAGCCATTCCAGAGTCTATAGGGGTATTTAAAAAAAACTGTTCCAATGCTTCAAGTCCACCTGCGGAAGCACCAATACCGACGATTGGAAACCTCTGTACTTTTTTATTCTTTACCTTTGGCTCTACCGTCAATTTACGTGCCCCTGATTTTTTTACGTTTTTCGTCGTTTTTTGTTCGTTTGTTTTATCGATTGCCATGATTTTTCCAGCTATATTTTTTATTACAATAAGACATCCATCTGAGCAAACATGTTCTTTGTGTATTACCTGTTAGTCTAGAGTCTAGAGCTACAACGCTATTTTTTAAGTGAATTTAATTATAATATTTCCAACAATTTCATCACCTTTTTTCAAGATACAAATCCAGCGTCTTCAATAGATACGGAAAGGTCATTTTTGAATTTTCACGATGGCAATACATACCAATTTTGCGAATGTACTATCTAAAATTGATGAATAATCTGCAAGTAACTTATTGTTCGTGATAAAAAGTTTTGACCATAATTTTTACTTTTTTGATCGAGTAAGGGCTTTAAAAATGGTCAGTCAACTTATGTGGACTCCCCCTTTGCCAACAACAAAAATAATAATACAAAGAAATAAATGAGTACTTATGTACGAGCCAGCGCACAAAGTTAGAATTAACTGTTTGATGACCAATGACGGCTATGGCAAAGCGGTCCTTAAAACAGGTTGATTTTGCCATTAAAAAAGGTCGGCTTCACGCCCTGAGTTCAAATGGTAAATGCAACGTTATCCTTAAAGTAAACATTGTTTGACTAACATTAAAAATTAATAACTATTTATAGCTGCCAACTTACATCAGGCTTCCAATTACTAATCCACGCAGGTATATCACTGGCAGGCATGGGTTTGGCAATACCAAAACCTTGTGCCAAATTGCAGCCTAGTTGCAATAGCATAGTACCGTGTTCAATCGTTTCAACGCCTTCAGCAATCACGTCACGTTTGAATGATTTAGCTAAGGCTATCACCACTTCAACTATGGCTAAATCATCAGCGTCAACCAACATGTGTCGTACGAAGCTCTGATCTATTTTAATTAAATTTGCCGGTAATCGTCTAAGGTAAGTCAGTGAGGAATACCCTGTGCCAAAATCATCTAAGGCAAAGCTTACCCCCTCTGCCTTACAGGCATTCATGATTTTTGAGACATACTGAACATCATCTAAGGCACTTGTTTCCAACACCTCTAACTCTAAATAGTGTGGTGCAACATTAGGATGTGCTGCTAGCATTGTCATTAGCTTCTGTGTAAAATCAGATTGTTGTAATTGTACAGCGGCAATGTTTACACTAGTGCTTACAGGGAGATTAACCCCCATTGCTTGCCATTGGCCTATTTGTGTTAGTGCAGTATCGATAACCCATTCACCCATTTCTATACTCATTGGGCTATTTTCAATGAAAGGCAAAAATTCGATTGGATGTAACAGCCCTCGATCTGGATGTTGCCAGCGAATAAGCGCCTCAACCCCTATCACTGTACCTTTCTTCATATTAACCTTAGGCTGATAATGGAGCACAAATTGATGATTATCTAATGCGCTGCGAATAGCCTCTAGCTTTTCCCGTTGCACTGTAACCGCATCATCTTGAGTCGTATCAAAGAAGTGATAATGGTTCTTACCTGCTTGTTTTGCTACATACATGGCTTGATCAGCATGGCGCATCAGCTGGTCGGCATCCACATAATCTTGCGGGTAAAGGGTAACACCAATACTGGCTGATACATTCAACACCACGTTATCGACTGTGACAGGTTCAGACGCTGCCAGTAAAAACCTCTCTAATACCGGCTCACAATCTTCAACCTTGGCTAAATCTGCCAATACCGCGACAAATTCATCACCGCCAATGCGGGCTAAGGTATCACCTTCACGTAGCGCCTCTTTCATGCGAAGTGACAGTGCAATCAGCAGTTCATCGCCTACGACATGACCATGGGCATCATTGACGTCTTTGAAAGCATCTAAATCTAGGTAAACCACAGCGAGTGACTGTTGGTGACGGCTGCACTGCAACATAGACTGGGATAGTCGGTCGGCAAGTAATGAACGATTGGGTAAATTAGTGAGTACATCGTAATGAGCAATATGCTCTAACTGCTTTTGATATTCTTTCATTGGGCTGATGTCAATTAGCGCCATAAGACAATCATTACCAAAGTTACCGAAATTAGCCTCAACACTGAGCCACAGCTCACGAGTAACAAACTGCACTAATATCTCACAGGTTTGTATACCTCCGTGTTCAAATGTTGTTACCAGAAATGTCTTGAATGCCTCTTGATGTTGAGCCGATATGTAATTTAAAAAATTTCTCCCTGCCAAGTTGGCTCGCTCAATACCCAATAGGCTAGCACCTCGCAAATTAACCTGACTGATGGTGCCACTCATATCGAGCGCAAAGTAGCCTATCGGCGCAAACTCAAATAACGCGGTATAGCGTTGAGCAGACTTTCTTTCAACTATTCGTGCTTGTTGGAGTTCCTCGTTCTGCATCTCCAGCTCAAGGTGATGAACTTGCAGCTCGTGTAGCATCCTATTAGCATCATCTTCACTGGGGATGAATTTGTTACCTCCAGACTGTTTTTTCAGTTGCGCTACGGCCTGCTGGCGAAGATCTTTTGCGGATCGCTTCGGTGGCTGTGCAGAGGTCGTCATGTGGCAGGCCTTATTAAACGTAACTCCGCCTCTATTTTCTTGGCTTGAGTAATATCAATAAAGGTAATGACCACGCCATCGTTGATGTTTTCTAGTGTCCGGTAGGGCATGATGCTGACCTTGAACAAGCGTTCATCGTTGGCAATAATCTCTTTTTCTATGAACATCAGCATCTGTAAACCTTACGCGCGTTATTTCCTAATTCGGCATAATTGAGATTAGTCACAACGTCAGACAATGGGCGACCAACAATAAAGGGTGTTTTCGAATCAGCCAATCGACAGGAATACTTAGGAGAGTAAGTCATAGATTTACTTTGTCTTTTCATTAGGGTGAATTTTATTTATGATGCATATATTCATTGTAGACGACTTTATGGTGTACTCGTCCACTCGTTACGGGAAACTTGTCGTAAAATAGCCAATCCCCTTGTTTCTGTGTTAATTCGAAATTAACACAATGAGGCCGCTGTGCATTAAAATAGCCCCTGCAACACTATAGTGGATGACTATGTGGATGACTATGTGGATGACTATGTGGATGACTATGTTTTGCCGCTTCTTTATACGTATAAGGACCACTAGCCCAGTTAAACAATGAGGTAAAAAATACATCATTAGATAATTTATTGTCAGAATAAAGTGAAATGGATTGTTACTTAAGACTTTTGCTCACCAATAGTTACGGGTCTTTGGAGACAAGATTTAAACGAACGATGTGTAATATGATATTTCAATTTCTCTATTCAATATAAGTAAAGGTTTTACGTTATTATTACCACTGTTTTCCCACATTGATTTAGAAATGAACAATTTGGCTTTATTCTTAGAGGTGAAGTTTTGTAAGTCAGTGTCATGATCTACACAGTGAGGATGATATTCTATAGATGTGACAACTATTGGCCTTTGCAATGTAGTAATAATGGTCTCCTTTTAGCGATCAGTTGTCGTTAACAACCTTCACTAGGGCATGACAACTATGCGCACTTTGTGTCTATAGCTGATGCAATGAAGTTTTTATACTGACTTAAAACGGTATAACGTTATTTTGGCATAAAATTGAGATTTATTTTTGGTGTTTATAATTGATGATTTTTAACGAGTTATTGCAGAGATATAATAAAGCGTAATTGCTATGAAAGTGTTATGGATAAAGCTTTGTAGGAATATAAAAATTTGAATTTACTGAGGAGATATTACAGTAAAAAGGTGGTACCCGGAGACGGACTTGAACCGTCACACTCTATGAGCGAGGGATTTTAAATCCCTTGTGTCTACCAATTCCACCACCCGGGCATCGGATAAGTATTTTTATAGTAAGTATGATTGACCTACTTCAATTGACATCAGCAGATGATAATTGATTGGAGCGGCTAACGAGACTCGAACTCGTGACATTCACGTTGGCAACGTGATGCTCTACCAGCTGAGCTACAGCCGCTTCGGATAGAATTCAGTTGTTTAACAATTAATGTACTATAAATAAAAATTGGAGCGGCTAACGAGACTCGAACTCGTGACATTCACGTTGGCAACGTGATGCTCTACCAGCTGAGCTACAGCCGCTTATTTTTTTAAACTTTAATAGTTATTTTGAATGTATGCGCAAATATACATCATTCCGCATCGACTTAATAAACAGAAGATGGTACCCGGAGACGGACTTGAACCGTCACACTCTAAGAGCGAGGGATTTTAAATCCCTTGTGTCTACCAATTCCACCACCCGGGCATCGGACAATTATTTTTTATAGTAGGGATTGGCTCCCTACTTCTTGCTATATAAGCCAAGTCCTTTGTTGCGACCATTAAATAATTTACTAAATAATGGAGGCGGGTCCCGGAGTCGAACCGAGGTCCACGGATTTGCAATCCGCTGCATAACCACTCTGCCAACCCGCCTTACAGTGTAAATATCAATCAATAAAAATAATTAACATTTAAAATTGGAGCGGCTAACGAGACTCGAACTCGTGACATTCACGTTGGCAACGTGATGCTCTACCAGCTGAGCTACAGCCGCTTCATCTGCTGACTCCCTGCCAACTGGAAACGCATTTTACATTGATATACTTGGGAGTCAACACTTAAATCCCAATTTTGTTTTGACTGCTCAAAAAGTGTCTTACCTGTTGTTTTTTTGGCTTGTCGCACTGTTTTTTGTTTATTTTTCAACCTTAAGTTCAGGCCAAGCCACTTTAAAATATGAGATCATTGACCAGAGGGTTAAAATTGTTGCAACAAAAAATAAAATATAAGCAAGACCCATTAATATCTCATAAGGTAAATCAAATAAAATTAGTGGAATATCATAGTCAGGATGCCAAATGAGGCCTTGCAACGATAACATTTGAGTGAACGTTTTATATTTCCCCATATCTGACACCGCAATTTTATTTCTTTTTCCTATTGAAGACATAAATTCACGTAGCGCACTAATAAATATTTCACGAGCAATCATGATACACGCTGGAATAGATATCCACCAAGTTTGGTAGTCTTGCACAATAATAATGAGTGCGGTTACCACCATGAGTTTATCTGCCACTGGGTCGATAAAAGCACCGAATGCCGAGGTTTGATTAAGTTTACGTGCTAAATAACCGTCTAACGCATCACTGACAGAGGCAAGCCAAAAAACGACAAAAGCACCAAAATGATTCCATGTGACGGGTAAATAAAAAACGATGATAAATACAGGTATTAGAATGATTCTAAATACAGTGATTTGATTTGGGATTGTCCACATAGACTTTTTACTTCTATTATTATCGAGTGATGGCTAGTTTATTCATTCAGATACTCTGTGATGAAAATGATAACAACTACCTGTTCATTGCATTTTACACGGATTTGTTATT